>Ga0181612_128007_pt1 | contig 27279 bp, 11 predicted proteins | sample HoacroProtozoa21_FD_119630 | JGI IMG/M metagenome (GOLD analysis project Ga0181612, IMG submission 119630) | Hoatzin crop microbial communities from Cojedes, Venezuel. Combined Assembly of Gp0051906, Gp0051904, Gp0051908
TACCTTCCCTTTATTTAAGAAACAATGTTGGCAGTTCAATAGTCCATAAATTCAATTTGGAGACATCTCTGCCTGGGAAAACATTCTCTCCAGTTGTCACAAGCTTTGTTGTCTTTGCTTCTTTGGGCAACACAGCCCTGCAAGTTTGTGGCTCCTAGAAAACGGATTCATAGTAGGTTTGGTGCTGATGATATTTCTGTCTTGTATAAGCTCCCGTGTTACGTTTTGGTAAGTTCTTCAGGAAACCACTGTAACCTTAGGGTTTGGAATTGGTGCTGCACACATCTTCAAAGTTCATATGACAACTAGATTGTTACGATTGTCAAGCAATGAGGCTGTCCTACCAGACTGATGACAAATTTAGTCTTGCAATCTGTCATGACATTTTCCTAGAGCAATTCAGTTTCTGTGAACAAGCCAGTTTTGCTTGGTCATTTTCCTGCAAGGTAGAAGGCTGGCAACTTCTTTTACCAAAGAGCAGCAAATTTGTTCAGCTCTTAATATCCACTCTGAGATGAAATATCAGATCCACATTTATTCACAGGGCAAAAGATTTAATCTACGTGAATTATATGGCTTCCACACGTGATAAAAGACAAGACATTAAGTTTACAAATCACCCTACTGGAAAATGAAACAGCCACGAACAAAGAATGCTGAAGCCCGAGATTTCATGATGAATGCCAAGGTTGTCCGGCGAGTCTAAGACCCTAACTGGAGTATCTAAAGGGCATTATCACTGCTTGAAGCTAATGCCATAAAGCCACAATAATCGAATGCAGTATTCATTCCCTATGTGCAATCTTTGCTTTGCTTTGCAGGCATACAGATCTATCAGGAAAATGCCATTTCTGGAATACACTGATTTCTCTTTCTAGAAGGCATGGATATAGGAGTATATTCCCTCTTTTCAGCTCATTGTAGTTTCCCTCAGCAGTCCACTGATTAGTTAATGATACCTGGACACATAAGGGGACAATTGCTTAAAAGCCTCATGGCTTTGTTGTCAGATGCTAAGATACTATTATGGAATAAGGTGAATTTGGTGCCTAATTGGAGGTCTGTACCAAAGACACGGCATCTTTAGCAAAAGCTTATCATTTATTAGCAGTTTTGATGAGGAAAGCAGGCAATAATTTCAGGTTCATTTAAAAGACAGGCATACTGTAACACCTGGTCCCATGCTAGTTCTTTTTCTCTGGTGACATGTGCAGCTTTGCACATATTTCATGCCTTGGTTTGCTTTCGCAAGAAGAATTGTGCTAAAATATCCAGACTTTGTGGCTTAGTCACTATAAAAGTATAATTAGAATCAAAGGTCAAGTATCTGTGTTGCAAAGCACTGGAAGTGTACTGACATGTCAGTTGTAAGCTGGGAGTGTGTTACTGACATCTTCTAACTGTTCACAGAAAAACAGCATGGTATACTTCCTACAATTTGTAGATGAGAGTTGCAGCAGCTGGTGATGTACTTGGCTATACTGGGGGAGCTGGTAGGGATGGAGTGGCTAGGGTACCTCCTGTTACCACAAAAGGAGAGTGGAAGTGAGATTTGTCAAGCACTGGAAAGACAGCTCCAAAGATGAGCAACTCCCAGCGTAACGTGAGCTCTAAATGGTCTAAAATGACCACTGTTTTCTGGTGCCAGATGTGAACTCTCCATGCTACCAGAGCTGCAAAGCTTGGAAAGACCCTTTTCCAAAATGATGCCATTATTTCTATATTAGCATAACTATAAACAGTATTTTTCATCAGCCAGTGTGCTTTCAGCAAATTATCTAAAGTGTTTCCTAAGCTTAGGAAGCATAAATAATAGCAAAGACATGTTCTATTCAGACTCTTCCTTTCTGTTACAATGCCTCCTGGTAGACAGGTAAAACTGAACTAGTACAGGAGAACAGACTGCAGAATCAGAGCTTTCTGATACACTGGATAAAAGCTTCCTATTTCTTAATATGGCACTCATTTTTATCTTTAAATATAAATCAAATTTTTAGAAGAACTTCATTTTTGTGTTAGTGTTTGTGGATCTGATGAAGAAATGTGTTTACATTTATCCTTTCTGTTCTCTTTCTCTGTCCCTATTTTTTTTTTTTTTAATCCTACAATACCTGCTTACAGTTTGCACGACCACATAGCTCTGGTTCTCTTCTGAGTAGGAACTGCTAGGAACACTGAAGCACACTGCACTGCTTTCCCTCATGCCATAATGAAACAAAGTCAGCTCTCAGAATATAATACAGAAGAGACTGACTGAGGTACAGAGCATACGGTTTGTATTACGAGTTGCAGCTCAAAAGAAAAGAGAGGGAGAAGGGATGTGAGATAAAAAAAAGAATAGATGAAATATTATTGAAGGACTCAAGCTCACAAGTGAGAACCAGCATTTCTAAATTTTTCATTAGTTCCTCACATACCATATTTGACAGAATTATTGCTATGCTTGCCAACACAATCCACTGGCCTCCAGACATCATGACAGTAACGTCCCTGTCAAACCTAACACCTGTTTTTCAGTTCCAGACATTGATTCTCCACCTTATAGACAATGTATTTCATAAGAATAAACTGTTATCATTACCAGCAAAATATTGATTAGACTGAAATCCCTACCTGTAAATTTATAGCCTTAATTTCCAGTAGGTTTCATCAGTTATCTTCAAGCAGATGAAGATGTAAGGGAGTCATTAACATATGTCAAGCAAAATGTGAGCTAGTCTCTCATGTATTTATTAAAGTTTAACGAAAACAATGAATAAATAACTACTTCTACATAACTGGAAGAGAAAAAAAAAAAAAAGAACAAGCACCTGTTCATGGTCAGACAGCAGAAACTCAGAATTACAAGCCACAGACCTTACCGCTAAGTAATAACACTGGCAGAAGCCTACCAGGAAAGAGCATAACTCTTCTAGTTGCAGAGCAAGAAAGCAGTCAAACCTCCCCCACATCAACCCCCTCTACATCCCTGTACATTCAGCCTATTACCAAGGCCAGTTCTCTCTGTCCCTGTGGTATTATCAAAACCCAACTTGACTACACTGACTAAGCTTGTACTAATTATTTTCTTCATCTCAATTCCTCACCCTTGGCCCTTGACTGTTCTTTGTGTGGATCAATGTTCTCTCTCCTCAGTCTTTTTTGTCACCATTTTCATGTGCTGCCCCCAGCTCTTTTTCCTGTTATTCTTCAGGGCCACAATGGTAGTTAGCTGATGCAGAAACACTTCACAATACCCGCTTCTAAAAGGTATTGCAACAATCACGGTGCTTTATCATTTCAGCAGCTGCCTTATTTTATATGTGCAAGTTGAAAACTTGGACCTGTAACCTTATGATCATCGAAGAGCAGGGTCAGAATTGGCTTCTTAAAATACAGAGCGCTTTGCCAAAGCAGCCTATGAATAAGAGCTCTTCTGAGTCTTAGACACACGAGGACACTTTCCACCATACAGTTGCACCTCCGAGACGAACAAGATCTCTGGGAGATCAAGGGTACTCTTGCTTTCTCACTATACATAAAAAAATCATTTTTTGCTCCTTCAGTTACAGATCATCAGCATTATCCCACTGTACATATGAAGAACAAATGGGGCATTCTCAGCAGGAGGAAAAAGTAAACTCTGTTTCTAGAAATTACAGTGTTCTCATTTAATTTACTCAAAATGCATTTAAGTGACTAAAGTAAGGATCAGAAGTTTGACTTCTTTTTCACATAAACCTCTATTTTGTGAATTATGGATGAACAAAGAGTGCACTTGAAAGTACATATTAGTTGCGTGAACCTTGCCAGTTGTAACCATGGACAAGCAGACTTATAAATGGAAATTTATAATGACATGTGAGGTTATTTTCACAAAACAGATATTCCAGAAGAATCTGCAGTCTCAGTGCCTCATATCTGCCAACACTAAAAAGGCTCCACTTACTTACAAGAACACATTTCTGATAATGTAATCTCAGAAACCTCTTTCTCTGTCTCCTCCCTATAACACACAATTCCACTATTTCTTCTCGATTATTCCTTAAGAAGTTATTTTACTCATTTAAAAGAAAAAACCAACTTATTTTTATATTGAAAATATCAATCTAAAATGTAACAAACTTGTGTTGTTTTCAGCGGCACTGATAATGCTACAGCTAGGAATGAAAATCCTATACATTCAGACTGCACTTTTCATGTTATAAATAAATAACCTACTTTTCATTCATTAACCACATATTATGACTCACAAATGTGAAAGAGACAAAATATCTAGAAGAAAAAATGCTAAATCTTGGCTATTCATTTTTGCCTAGCTTTATAATATCCTGGAGCTCTTTTAAATGCACAGACTCAAAATTCTCTGGAAATCAACAGACAACAGTTAGGTGAGATTTATGTACTGAAACAGCAGACAGTGTAAAATTCAGGATGGTACTACACAGGTTCCTAAAAACCAAATATGTATACCTTTTTTCAACCTACAGGCAAGTCATTTACACTGCTAATGTTGACATGTATTTCAGTGAGAGAAAAATGCACAGTGTTCTTTGTGACTGACAGAGTTGTGCCTAAAACTATAGTAATGCAGGTCATCACTCCTTCAAATTACAGTGCATAACACATATTTTGCAACCTGTAAAAACATTATGCTCAGTTCTATTCTGCTGTGCTGGTAAAGTAGCTTATGGCTGGTCAGACTGACATTTTTCTTTTGAATAATGCAGAGAAACAATACTCTAACACAGAAGGGGGGAGAAAAAAGGATGCAGTGGGGGACTTGCAGAAAAACTGTACTTGGACTGTGCATATTAAAGAAATCCCAAGAGTCCAAAGAGTAATACAGATACCTAAGCAACAAGGTCCAAATCTGCTATAAACTTTTCTATAGAAAGACTGGAGTTTCTTTTTCATTTCTTTATTTTATAACATATGAAATTCTCATAGGTCTCTAAATCTTGAAAAGGAGATTTCATCTTCTTTGGAGCAAAGATGATGATGATTAAAGAGTTATCCAAATTGTTGCCTGAACCTTAATTTTGTCCATCAGAAAATGTGGGAAACTCAAGTGGGAAATTCTCTGTATTTTCAAACCTTATGTACAAGAAGGAAGCATATGACAAAGTTGGTCAAATCACTAAGCCTGACCACAAAGACAGAATCAGCAGGGTGCAGCAGAGCTGTGTAACTAGCACAGAAACTATAGTAAATGGCAAAAACAATACCAAGGAGAAAACTGGTTTGCTATTCAACAAAAAGGAGGGGTATTCAGTATGGACATCAAGGCAACTGAAGTATGAAATGCCCTTTTTGTATTAGAGTCCACTAAAAAAATCAGCTATAACCTACTGGTTATCAAAAACACAAATTCAAGGGGTAAAGATCTTAGCCTACAGTAGGAAAGGAACAGGCATGCTGAAGGTTACTCACACAAGTTAAGTATCTTCAAACCTCCAGCGCTGTTGCTCATCCTATTTACTTGAAAATTGACTGGTGGTATCTTCAGTACATTAGCATTTATTATGGGAAAATTGTTTTTAAGATCTCAAAAAGGCAAAAATAATGCTGTTTGGTTTTTTTTAAAGGCTATTTCTAAAAACCCTAAAGGAAGATACCTGAAGAATTACAGGCTTACAGAACAATTAACCAGACTACTTACAAGACACAGAACTCTCCCTCACTCTGCCAAGTTAGTAGAAGAGAACATAGATTTCCTAAGAACACATCACTTTGAAACAAATGTTTTCTTTCTATGACAAGGAACAGGCCCTAAGTTTGGAAACAAAGTAGTAGATACCTACATCTTGACTTTATTAAAGCTTTTGGTACTACTTTAGATAACTTTTCCATAACCCAGAGGAGCTAAGGAGGATTAGCCTAAACGAAGATACTATATTGTGAACTCAAAGAAAGAACCCACTGGAAAACTACACTGAAAATTTAATGATCTGGTATCTTGCTAAAGCAAAATGTGGCTAACAGGGATCTGTCTAAGTTCTGGTGCCATTCAAAATTTTCACTAATTGTGTGTGCAACAGCAAAGTTGAAAAGGTCTTGGCCACCAAATCTGAAAAAAAAACCAACCCCAGAAATAACCCTATTCCACCAACAACCATCAGGACACTATCTGTAAGATAAAACTTCAAGATGCTACAACGAGGCAGCAACAACCAATTGTGCAAGCTTTAGATAGGGAACAACTGCTCCAGCTGCCCTTCTGTAGAAGATGGCCTTGGAGTTAGTATGAAGTTTGCACCATTAGGTTCAACAGTTTGAAGTCTAACTGATGGTTGGTTAGAAGTGGAACTCCTTGTGGGATGATACTGGAGTTGACACTGTCCAGTATATTCACTGAGGATCTGAAGAAAGGGATGGAATGTACCCCCAAGCTTAGAGCTGACAACATTACAGGAGCGCTTACTTATATGGAAAGAAATGACTACTGATCGGAGGGATCTCAACCAGTTGTACCTGTAGGAATTGCCCAACCTCACCAAGTTCAACAAGGAGAGACGCAAAGTCTTTCACTGAGGATGGAACAACCCCCTGTGTGTCAGGACTGGCTGGGGACCAATGGGCTAGTCAACAGCTCCTCAGACCTAGAGATCCTGCTGGATAGCCAGACGAACTGGAGACAGGAAATGTGCCCTTGCTAACTACATACGGGAATGCATTGGCAAGCCCACAACAAGCAGGTGAAGGAAAGTGATTAATCCTCTATATCAGGCACTGGTGAGGCTCTATGTATGTGCACGTTTTGGTTCCTCAGTACACGAAACTTGACAACAAACTGGAATGGCTCTGAGGGTAAACAAAGTGGCTGGAATGCATAAAATAACAAGAAGAAGCTGAGGGAACTGGGCTTGCTCAGTCAAAGAGTCATTTCTAATTGCTGTGTTCCAGTATATGAAGGAGAACTGCAGCAAACAAAGCGTCAGACTCTTGGATGTGCAAAACTAAACGATGAGGGACAACACTCATCTTGGCAATTCCAACTGGCTATGAAGAAAAAAATTCTTCACAGTGGTCAGGCACTGCAACAGGCTGCCGAAAGAGGCTGTGGAATCTCCGTCATTGGAAATATTCAAAACATGACTGAAAAAGCTCTGAGCAAGCTGATGCAGCCTTTTAAGGACTGCTTGGAGATGGAGATTGGACTGGATGATTTCCCCAGACAAAACCCTGTGATAATTCTTTGGTTTTATGACTTAGCAATATCGCATGTGAAAAAAGCAACACTGCTGGGACAACTTAGAACTCAACCAGAATGCCATGTTCAGGAAGGGAATAACCTTTTTTCTGTGTCTACAGACGAAAAATAACAGGTTCATTCTGTAGTAAAGAAGACTGAGCTCAGAGATTTGGAAAACTTCGGTGTGAACTGCTGGAATAGGCAGGATGAAGAAATTACAAAATTTCATTCCTTTGAGATCTTTCAGAAAGCTAGACAAAAAGGTGTCACAAACAACAGAAACATAGCTGACATGCTATATAGCATATTTCAGAAGAGGGAAGGAATAGAAGGTCTCTGGAAAGTCCTTCCGTTCTAGAACCCTATGAAAACCAAACCATGGTGACACACAGAAATGGAAAAAAATACTAAACAATTTATTTAGGCTGTGTTTTTTTTCAGTTGTAGTTTTCACTAAGAAATATTCAAATGTTAATATTGCACCATTATTCTGAAACATAGCTCTCAGTTACTAATGTGGTTTGCTTTGGGCAGGCCCCTAGGAAACTCAATTCAGCATGGTTTCCTTGAAGAAAGCTTCTTAGTAAAAAACATGAGAAATTCAAAAAAGAAAACAGAGATAGCTGCTTTCTTTCTAAGCAGAAGTTTGCTGTTAATTGTTCCCTCCCATGCTTACCTTTTGAAATGCAGTGCTACGGACTAAGTATCTAGATCATCCAAAAATCTAGACAAAGGAAAATGGAGCTTGCCCATTGGCAATACTTGACATCAGCATTAGAAAGAAAATGTTACAGACTCCTTTGAGACTGCAGTATGTGATGAACAGAGAAAACTGAGAACTCCAGGCTGACAGATGGAATGCAGCAGTCTCTTGTATATTTTGTGACTGTAGCTTCAGAATTCTACTCACAGTATTGTGCTCCAGAAATCAAGTTTAAATTTTAGCTTTAAAAAAACCCACAAAAAACCCAAACCATCTTGCATCTGAAGTTTTGAAAATAATGACAATGATAACAATAGCCTGTCTACTACACATTCTTTCATTCTGCCAATAATTTAAAACAATAGCTTCAGCTGACTTAAAAAACAACTCTGATGTCATAAATCCTTAATTCTAAAACCTGTTTATACATCAACACTCCTTGCTCTTGCTGACAGGTTATTCTCCCTTCTTCCCGAGGTGAAGTTGGTGGCCACTCTGATGTCAAAATTTGGGATAAGCCCCTTTCTGGGGGCTTATGCATGTGTACAGGAGAATGCACACAGAGGTGCATGAACTTCAGTGATCATTTAGAAATTAGCACTTCTCTTTGCTAAAATGAGGTAGTTTACTTAGATATTAAATGGCATCCTATATTCCTCAAGTTGGTATTTTCTTCACCTTCTACACAAGCTTAAATGTAATGATGTCATGCCAAAAAAAGTTTCGTTTCTTTTGATAAGTAGGCCAAAGTAGCAGATGTCTAGTTTAGCCTAGAGGAAAACATGTTTAATGGTGTGTGACAAATAAGAAGAAATAAAAAAATGATCAACAATTTTTCAATAATACCTACTTCAAAAATGTTGCTTTATTCTATTATTTAAGTTATACATCCCTACTTATATTGCATTAGAAAGACAGTAATAAATTCTCATTCAAGACCGGGTATTAAAAATCACCACAGCAACCTTTAATATACTTACAGTTAGCTCTTGATTTTATTAAAATCTTGACCTGCTACTTCTCTCTTGAATGGCCATTACCAAAAGTGAAGGAGGATAATGGGGATCACAAGGAATCAGTTGTATCATTCCTGTCAAGCCCTCCACACACGTACATTGACAAATCCAGTCGACTCACTTGACTGGTTTAAAATGCAACACTGGTTTCCCAGAGAGGATAACGGACTAGTGTATACACATACATACATACATACATACATAAATAAATAAACAAATAGATGCAGCAAGGAAATCCAAGTGATAGAAACCTTTCAGAGGAAAAAAAAAATCATCTTTTTAAAGGCAGCAGACACTTCAGACACTATATGAATATAGCTTTCAACGGCAGCCTACTAACAAAAACACGACTCTCTAAATATATTAAAAATAACAACATGTTATATCATTACATGATCAACAAAGCAGACAATACTCTCCCAGTAGTGCCTAATCTAACACCAATAATAATAATCATTTATATTACCAGTGGGCCCAGAATATATAATTATTCAATATTCCATTGACTTAGGAGCTAAATACATACAAAATGAAATGATAGCACCTGTCCCCTGTTTACAGTCTCAGTAAAATGCAAGATAAAATCAGAGACCAGAACAGATTCAGATACAGGGATGGCAGAGAACAAGTGCAAAATCAGATAATATTAGTTACATATACAACATGCACTCTGGGCCAGGGAGGAAAAATTCCTACGGTCTATATTCTAAAACTCTGAAGAAATACGTTTCTATATATCTCTGACAAATCTCTTGGAAACTGTATCTTACCTGGAAGTCACTTCTTTTCACACAGTGGATAAAGGATATTACAGATTTAGATACAGAGAGATTCTGATAATCTTGTTTTTCATTCTGGATAGTCCATTAAAAATACTTAGTATTATACAGAAAACAGTTAGAAAATATTTCTCATGTATTATTGTTTTTGGAATAAAAAATCCCTAGTCTGGCATACTGGATTCTTTAATTCTCTTTGATCCAAAAATTTCTCTACAGTACTTATGCATGGCTCTTGCATATGCTGCGATCTCAGAACAACACATGGGAACAGGACAACAGCACAGGCCTGGAAGGGACAACCCTTGGCACCAAACCCTGCCCTCCACAATCTGTGTGTAGGCTACTTTCCTACCTCTCCCTTTTCATGGGGTGTAACACTTAACAAACCAAAATGTGTTCCTCCTGTTTTTCACCAAAAGTCATGGACACAGAAACAAAATTTGTCTTTCACTGCTCAAACCTTGGCATGTTTTTACATTTCACAAAAAATCATACTCTAAACTCCAAAAGTCCCTTCGAAGAGCAAGGTGGAAAAGGGAAGATCTTCATTTAGGATGCCCCAGAAGAAGCCTTAAGAAATAAGTTTGCTCTCTATTTCCTGTTAACAATGAAATAAGGAAAATAGTAGCAGGACTTGTCAATAACCCTACATTATTTTGTCTAGTATGTGTTGCAAATGATGTGTAAGGCATTCTTTCAAAGGAGTGATTGGGGTCAGTGTAGAAAGAACTGTACACATCGTACTTGTTGTTACATACACATTTTATGCCCCTTCTTACTGTGAATTTGTTTGCAGTGGATGCTCTAAATAACATGTGTAATTGTAGATTTATTGAAAGGAGACAATTTGAGCAGTTCAGTGAGCTTATCAGAATGAGTTTTGCAGATGAAAGTGCACAACATTCTTAAAAATGAAATGTGAAGGACAGAGATGAGCCAAACCCTTTTCTTCAAGGCTCTGGCTGGCTACCAGAGCATGCAAGCGGATATTTGTAACTGACAATTTTTCTTTGGATTCATAGCAATACATTACTGGGATGCAACATAAATGCTGAACAGTCACAGGGAACGGTGTATATTTTCCACAGTAGAAGGTTCTTTCGACAAGATCTACAGACTTGCCTGACTGTACAATCACACTTCCCATACATAAAAAGAGCTCCTCACTCAGAACCTACAAGCAAGGAACGGGTTCCCTTCTGTCAAGCTCTCACCTTCATTATTGCCTCCTTTGATATCAACTTTTCACATTTCACTTAGCATTAAACATCTGAGGCATAATGGACCCATAAGAGGCAATTATCCTCACAGTTCTAATTGCTGTGTAATAGTTCTGCACTTTAGAGTAATAGAATACAAATGTTTGCCTTCTGCAGAGGCAATATGAGGATGAAGATGCTACAGCACTAATCTATGAAGATTTCACTCACGCAAATAAATAGCAAAATTTGGAAACATAAATGCACGATCAACAAATTCATCCACGCAATTTATTTGAGTGTGATCAATGAAGTCCTTCAGGGCGCAGTTTAGCTGCCTAAACACAGGTGCCTACTGCGACCTGAAATATTCGAGCATCTCTTACTGATCTGTACAAGGATTTCAGGTAAGACGGGCTCTGTGGGAGACCTTCTGCCCTTCTGGACTGGCAGAGAGACCAGCAGGGATACTACAAGGAATCTCCAAAGACACTCACTAGTTGCTTGTGTTCACAGACCTGAACTGAGCCTTACAACTTCAGGTAAACAAAGTAAACATGATTACTTAGTACTTTTTAAGTAAAGTCTTATCATACACAGGGCCCAGACTATCAGAACCGTGCATGAAAAGAAGCAAAACCAACAAGAAAAATATTCAATTAGTTTTATGTTCGACTGCCACAGACTGCTATTTCTATTGCAGGCCAATATATTCTCTTTTATTCTTTAATATTACATGTGTAACGGGAACAAAAATTAAAAAATAGAAATTATTATACCAACGGCACACACCAATCTAACACATTGTCATTTGAATAACATCAGTTTTATTTAAGCAAGTATATCTGCAGTCTAGCTTGACTAAGTGGACTGAAAGGAGTAGAAAAAATGTAGCAAGAGAATCAGGGAAGTACCTCGGACGAAGCAACAAGAGAATCCAGGTTTATTCCTTGGTTCATTATTTCCTTCTGCATCCACCACTCCTCGCTCCCTCTCTTCCATTCTTCATGAAGGTAAACTAACAAAACTAACCACACAATGATGGAAAAGAATTCCTCTAAGTGCCAGTTTTGTTTCAGCAAAGTACAATGTTCTATGTCTGTGGCTAGGAAAAAAGTCAAGGTGTGAAAATGAATGCACCTGAATGGAGGCACACATTAACAAAATTTAGCTTTACATTTCAAAAGTGGTAGTGAATTAAGACAAGTGAAAGACTTAAATGCAAACAAATCATGCAGCTCTTTCTCAGTCCTCTGTGCAATCTTACACTGGTATCATCAGTATGAAGCTTTGTAAGTAAAGAAGAATTTTGATTCCAATCACAGTATGCAGTTCCACACCGCTGCAGGAAATGCATTAGGGAACATACATATTGCCCTTTGCAGGTTATTAATGTGTTTGCCTGCTTGAAAAGTAATGCTAGAAAGAATTATCAAAACATGCCTTGCTGCTCTAGCTGCGGTTTTTTTCATCATCACCCCTTTAGCCATTTCCAACAGCATTTAAAAAGAATCAATCACCTCTTAATTTTGCTTTATGGACGCTGATATTGATACGACATGAGGTCATAGGACAAAAGTCTGCTCTCAACTATCCATGGTGGAGCTTAGAAATGCTGCTCTAGTTGAACGTGCAGGACTCAAAGATGTTCCTCCGTTGGTTCCATGTGTCTGGGTAACAGAAGATGAGAGTCAAGCTTGACAAATGGAATCCGAGAGCACGACCTGCTTTCAGAGCCACATACCTTCACGCAGGTAAAACCAATGTCTACATTCAAGTTTTTCAAGCTTTTGTGCAACGTAAAGCCATGGATAGGTGCATTAGCAGTTTTGTGCAGTGGAACAAACAAATAAGGTTTTCCTTGTTTGCCTTATGGGTAACACCCATTTCCAAAGAAAGGAGTGAAGCTACAAAAAGAACGAGAAGCTATTACTGTTACTAGTACTCCATGGAAAATATAGCCATCCACTTTGGAAAAGAAAATCATGTGCCTTCTTAAACACTTCATAAAAGGATCGTTAAAGAAATATTTGTTTCTTAACACATTCACAGTGCCATATGAAGAGGATTTTCTTTTTCTTTATGGATCTGTTCTAAAAAAGAAGTTTTTTCTCAAAAAATTTATTTTAAGCTTAACAATGAAACATTTCACCACTTTTCTTCCTCACCCATTAATTTCCCATAGTGTGTCAGCAGCTGTTTATTGATTTTTTTGACACCTATTTTGCATTGCACAGGACTTCACTGTCAACCTCCTACTGTACACATCCGATAGTACGCAATTTCCACGGTATATAGAGGATGATCTGATATTGGTAGTTAACATGGCAGCAATATTAGCACCTTGCTAAATTGGCAAAGACTTCTTATGTAAGGTTCCTCTGCTAATTTACTACACATTCAAATCGTAACAGGCTGAAAACTATTCACCTACATTTTACAGTTCAACTCCATACCAAAACACTTGCTGATCCTCTGAGGGGGCCTGTCAGGCATATGCCATCTAAAAATTCCGTAATCTGCATAACCAGGCATGGATGGTAGGTAATTTTGCAAAAATATTCCAGAACAGTACTGAAATTCTGTCTCTCTTCTGAACATTACGAAGATGTTTGACAGCATTAAAAAATAAAATGCTTTGTTTTCTAAGAAAATTTGCACGATACTCAGGTTAGTACTACAGAGGTTCACCCAAGTAAGCATTTTAGTTTGTTAATATGCCCCAGAGTCACGGCATGCCCCTATTAGTTCAGAAGCTACAAAAATTAGAATGATTTTGGGCATTATCTGACTTTGCCCTTCAACATAACTACTGTAGTTTGTGTGTGCAGGACATAACGATTACAGAAACCAGTTTTATTTTCATTTCATACCTTTCTTGATTTCTTAACCAAGCACCTCCAAGACTGGAGGTAAATCTGACTACATGATGGAAGAGGTACTGAACAGACACGCAGTTAAACAGTTCATGTCTGGTTCTATGGTACGTCACCAAATCTGGCAATCCAGAAGCTTCTGCTCACACCTCTAGAGCAGAAGCTATAATCCTAACATATCATACTTCCTGCAACCATTTAGAGCCTACTGCTCAGGAGGAGAGGCATATGCCAAAGCTCTTTTTTAACCAAAAAAGCCATTTTTAAGAATGGAAAGTGTGTGAATACAGCTTTTCCTCAGGACAACAAGCTTTTAAAGCTTTAAACAACCCTAGCAACTTGCTCCTTCTTTGCAGGACTAAATTCAAACTGACGAGTAGGATTTCACAGCTCACGTGAAACCACATAAACTCCTAGATTTGTGTTCCACTACTTTACAACAGGTTTTAAAGAATTATAATTCATGTTAGATGGGCCATGTTCAGATAACGTTCAGATAACCACAGACGTAACATTCCACTAGACCACCTCAGAACAAGGTTGTAGAAACCACCCCAGGTTAGACTTTCTTCTCACCATGGCTGGCTGAGGAGGCAAGAAGCATGCCCACCAGCAACTGAAAAAGAGTAGAGCAGTTATACTTGTGACTACTGAGAGCAAAAAATCCTCACAATAAATAAAGGACTGGCAAGACACAAATCTTAACCAGTTCGGATAAAACACTCCAGCCCTTCGTTCAAATTTGCTTGAGAATGGTTTATTTAGCCTAAACCAGCTCATAGTTCCCTTAACATTATCTGAAAATTAAGAGAGCGTACACAGATTTTACACAGGCTACATCAGGCTCATGTACAAAACTGGACTCAGAGCATCTTCTAAGACACTTACGTTAAACGTTATGCCAGGTCAACACAGCTGTGCAGTATCCAGACATCATCTGATCAGCATTTGGCTAACTCGTAGCTCATGCCTCAAAAACCAGTCTGAGGCCCGAACTCCAATTAAACCAGTACAGCCTTACAGGCATATCATCAGCTATAGTGCCAGTCCAGTTTGCATTGCTGTGAGCAACTAAAATGAAGATACAATCATTTGTTGTTCAGAGTAATGGTAAAATGAGATAACCAAGACAGAACAAAAACTCTCTAGGTGATACAAAACACTTGTATAAATCAGGCCACTGTAAAGTTGAAATGAGAACATGCAATATGGGTGTAACGAAGAAAATACAGACTGTGGAGCAGGCTCAGGAGGCAACGCCAATTCAGCCTGAGGGCTCCAACGCACAATCTCATGCAAACACGGCCATTTGGCTTCCAGGCCCCAGCTAGCACACTGGCAGCCAGCTCAGGTCTCCGCACTGGTGGCACAACCTGCTGTGAAGTCGGATAATCTACCAATGGATAACCGTGGGCTAAGTGTGGCTCACTTTCCTAGCAATGTAATTTATGATAGCAGATCATTATAACTGGAATTGTTAGAAAAATAGTAGCTGAAAAATAAGCAACCCGAGCCAGAAAATGCAAATAAAGTATTTAGTATTGTGGGCTTCACCTGGAATTTCTTCCTAGTCCATATGTCACATAGCATCATACATTTCCTTCAATGTATACAACGCAGCTACTAATTTTATGTGATATAACTACAATATATAGCTAAAAGTATAATATTAGGTAATCATACAGCTAAAATAAAATATTATAGCAAATATTATCTTTTATATAATATAGCTACTACTTTTATAACCCATATAATACTGCTTAGGGATAACACTACCTTTAGAAACTCGTTTCCTTCCTTAGCCTTTGCAGCGAGTTAAGGGGATATGTATGGGATTTGGTTTTGCAGTGCACAGAGAAAAAAAGGCAAACAAAAAAAAACAAAAAAAGAAGGATAAGGAAATTATCACATATCATTTTCTCTACCTATATTTCTCAAGTTGTACTATATCTGTTAAGAGTGTATGAACTCAAGAGGGTTCTGCTAGCATAGTAGAATCTGAACCCTTCCAGCACAGGCTTGACGTTTACTGAAAAACTAGATTAGAATAGAATACCGCATTCCTAATTAGAAAAGTTCCTTTAAACTCTAAATGATTTGTCTAGAAAGAACAAATTAACATTGTAAGACACTGGTGCACACAGGCATAAACAAAGCTTTACCTTATTATTCAGGAACACATCTATTTTAGGAAGAGCTGGCTATACAAGTTTGTAAGACAACTGTGTTCCAAGAACTTTAATCTTCAAAAGTTACCGTCTAATGTCTAAGGATATTGTGCAAGCACTGAGCATTTTCAGGATCCATTCCTTCTGCCGCAGAAACATAACTCAGCTGGCAAACTTTATGAAGCACAAACACAGTAAAAGTGCATCTTCCAAATTCTCACCTGTTTTTCACAGGTGGTTTCTCTTTTTCCTTGACAATTTTTTACAGTTTATTTTTTCCTTTCTTAAAATCATTCACACTTATCTGATATTCTATACTGATACCTAGAAACAAGATATACAGTATATTTCATTTCTGAAAACATCTCTTTCTACTGGCACTAAAATAAAATGCTTTTAAAACAGTAAATAAAAAAAAGCACACCAATAATAATGACATTTCCTCATTCTATGCACAGCGTAACCTCTGTTTTGGTAGGGACCAAACTGCATGAAGAATAACCAAAAAACTTCACAGTGCAACTATATCTGGATGCTTCTTGCTAACTGACTTATACAGAATGTATTTTTTGTGTGCTGAACATTGAATATCAATTATGACCAGCAATTATGGCATATGCTGTCCATCTGAAGTTTAGGAAACCCTTACAACATTCAGATGAGGAAACTTTTTATGTTGAGCTAATTTTGGTACAATAAATTTACTATTATAAATGCTTTAGGGTAAATAGAGTAAATGTGGCCTAACATTTGTATCACTGTTACCGCAAATCTCTGATCTTATTACAGTGTCTCGAAACTGAGCCCCTCAGATGAGAAGCCCTGGTCTCGTTTTGCGCTTCTGCAGGCACTACTGGGTTTCCCAGTACTGGGTGTGAGGTGTCAGCAGGCCCATCTGAGCTCTGAGACCTCCCACGCTTCACCTGAGGCGCTACGATGAGAGTGCAATACAGCACTGTACGTAGCTTCTCCAAAAAACACACTGTCTTTTCTAACCTCAGAAACAAGGCAAAGAGTAGTTTTAGACCAGCTCACAGCCTACAGGCATTCCTCTCTTAGGAACACTTACATAGACCTAATTTGGGTCAATAGAAATCTTGTCTATCCTGTCTGCTCCTAGAACAACATAATTCCATTTTCTCTGTCTCCCATTATTCTTTCCTCAGCACATACCTTTAACCCACGCTGTTCTGAACCGAGCACTCAGAGATGGTTAAATGGAAAAGTCTAAGGAGTCTTATGTTGTGCTAAGAAGCTACAAGCATGGAGATGTATCAGTATTGCTTCCTTTTTATACAGAATTTAGCTCAGTTCCGGACCATCTGCTAGAAAACACACTCTAAGCAACCGAGCAACAATCACGTGGATTTACAAAATTCAAAATTTGTAATTCCCAAAGTGTCACTATCCGATTTAGTCTAGGTGACACAGTTTACCACAAAGCCTTCTACAAATCATCAGGACCAGTGTTTCTCAGCTGAGATTTCTGGGGCTCAATCAATTACTTCCATGTGAACCCCAGCAGGTAACTGAGCAGACCTCTAGTCTATAGGTTTATCTGCATTATACAGAGCGCTGTACACACTAAAGGCACAGCTGTACGGCTGTTAAAATTTTTATGGAGGTCTGCAAATCAAAGGTATTGCGGGGAGGAGGGGAGGAATCACTCAACTGCGCTATACCCAGAGAGATGAGTGAATCATTACACTTTTCACTTTTTTTTCGTGTTAATCACTCTAAAGCTATCTGATTTACCAACACAACGAAAGTACAAACTAGGAGCTCTAACCTCTACTTTGTCTCACAGACTATTTTCGAAATTAAAGACTGCAAGAGGCTGCTAGCCATTGCTGGGCGAAATATGAATTAAAAACAAAGCACTAGTGAAATTACCCCTCTGCCAGCAACTTTACACAAGAGATGGTTGTTACCACTATCTGCACCCAAGACCAGGCAGTTTTGACACCCACTGAAGATCAGGACCTGAGTCTTCTCACATTCACAGTAATGCTAACAATTCTGGTAACAGCAAAGCTCCTGCAGAGAAGGCAAGGCCCCAGGATCTTGACTTTTTGTCTGCAGTCTAGCAGAGCGAGTTCAGCACTAACTCGGCGTAGTCAGGAAAAAGCCAGGAAAGGACCACACAATACAAATTTTTCAGATACCTAATGGTTAAAAGAAAATCACTAACTGGCAACAGAATCAAGCACAATAAAATAAATGCATGAAAAATACATGAAGAATAAGATCCACAACCATGTCACAGATTGATTTTACACAAGTTATTACAGTGACAGTCACGTGGTGTAAGTACCTTCTACATCATTAGCGCTATGCGTTTTGGAACCACACTTAACTACAGGTATCATTAAAGTTAAGGAATTGCTTCTTTTATGAAAGAAACATCTGCGCTTACAAACCACAGACTAGCCATCAGGGAAAACATACTAACATCTGAATTTAATCTTCTGTTCCTTCCGTCTCAACTAATAGACTTCAGAGAAGTTCAGTACCAATGCAGTAGTATCAGTCCAAGACACGGAAAATATTCTTGTGGTTAAAATATACTTGGATGAAATACTTCAGATGTTTTTGTAGTTGGAACTGCCATTTCCATATGCCAAGCTTTCCCTAGATTAAAGTAAGCTCTTAAAGAAAACGAAAACACTTTTTCCATCTATTATTCTCTGCCTATTTTTTTATTTGATGCTTGTATGCACGTAAAAGAAAGTTCATTTTGCAATGTGAGATATTACAACTTGCAGATTGTTAGAAGCTTCAATACGTATTTTCTCTTATTTCTTTTCCTTTTGCTACTAACACTTCTCCAAGCAATAGCTATATTCTGTGTAACTGTATCTTGACAGCAGAACTCTACACAAGTCATCATTTATGATATAATCCATGACATTTAAGATTTGCAAGTGCTGTTCCTACCTGATGGTGATCCCGTTACTTATTATAGCACAATCTGGTTCTGTAAAAAGTGGCCGAATAAATTTGCTAACTTTTTCCAAGAAAGGATAAGGTATCACTTCTGTATTTTCAAAAGATCTTTCAATCCATGACGTAAAAGAAATTTCACTACATATCTGCATGGTAATAAGATTTATATAGGTTGCAAATCTCTTATCATCCCCTTTTAGAAATACCGATTTCATGATTCTTTCTTAGAAGATGAGGCACCAAAAATAGCTTTCTCTGAGTATCTGAGTTCTCTCAAAATTTGACTTTCAAAAGCAAAGCAGTAAGACTGAATGAAACTGGTCCGTGAGAAAGGAAAAGGCCGCCAAGGAAATATCTTGGCTTGTGTCTATCTAATGAAAAAATCTATGGCTAAATCTACTTGGACGTTTGGTTATCCGCATGACAGCTTTCAGCTCTACATTTTTAGAGAAACCATGGAAGTGGCGAAAAAATTACGGGAAAGCATATGTGCTGGGGCCAGAATTCAACCCTTTGGGAAGCCAATACTCCTCCTTATGTTTTTCTGCAAAAATACTAGCTGAAACTAGTCCAGGAACTATTTCCTAAAAGACTTCTCATTACTAGGGACTTTCCTCGCTGATTTAACACTCTCGTATTCCAAGATGCTGAGGCTGTGCCTTTTTCTGGGTGATGTCCAAATTCCTAAGCTTACTCCTTTTCTGAATCTGCTGTGAATTCCAGAACGATGCTGTCTGCCAGTGGACCCTCCCTCCTTGTACACAGGGTCACACAGGGTTGTGGTCAACTAGAATATGATTAACTGGATCCCAGCTACTCCTTTGCATCCAGGAATAGTTCCATGCTGAAGTCAGCACTGTTTGAGCAGGTGCAATATCTCTGTGGGGAAAAATATCGTTAACTCTGAATAATCCAAAACATGACGCATCTCTGGAAATCCATGCAGAAAAGCAGCTTTTGTTTTTCTAAATCTAATTTCTGAAAGAGTAGCTCTGTCTCTTTTGGTGTCTACCTGAATCCCTGGAGGAGTCAGTACTCTACTGTAGATGAGATTACTTTTGTCTAGATTTATTGCAAATCAATGTGTGCTGAGTTCTCAATTCACCCTGGTTATATTCTTAATGACTTTGCTGTTGGATGATGGCTTGATGAAAGTGTCATCCAACTAAAGAGTGAAGTTCACCACCACAAGTTTCAAAAAAGCTTTACAAATTCTTGGGATCACAGAGAAACCAAATGGCATGTATGTATCAACGACAGATGTCCTTTCAATGCTGAAACTATATGTTAAAAAAAAATCCTCCCTGGTTTGAAAAAACATCAAAGAAACTGTCAAGAGTTTCTTGGATCAAATTCAACTCTGAAGTAGCTCTTTATTTTACAAGGAAGATTAACCAGATGATGCAGGACATTCACATTTCTTTCATTCCTTTGACAGTACTCCCTTTGGGGTTCCTCTGATCTTTTTCACAGGACAATTCTGCTTGAAGCACCTGACGAGGGCCTATGCCAAATATAATTCCTCTGCAGGACAGAAAAGAGTTTCTTCTCCCTTATTTATTGACATTGCCTTTGGAGACTTCAGCAGACCTCTGTTGGCCAATGACAGCAGATCAGAACTGAAAGCGTCACTTAGCCAAAGCTTCAGAGAAGTTTCTAGCCCCCAAAGTGGAACTAAGGAGAAATCGTAGTGCTCATAGCACGGTCTATAAAATCCCAGCTTGATTGTCAGGTGTCTAAGGCTGGGAACATTTTTGTGGTCATCACTATGGCCAAATCTCTTCTATCCTGTGACAATTCACATCGCTTTCTGAACACATTACAAAAAAAGTTTCATCATTTTAAAAACAAAGTATTACAATGTCTCATTTGACATAATGCCTTATTAGTCTGTATTTTTTAAGAATTCTTTTGAACATTTTTAGTATTTTCAAATTTTTTAAATCCCATATGTAATAGCCTAGATTTTTTGTCAAACCATTACCTATACAAAGCTGGGGGAAAAAGAAATAAAAGTGAAGAAGCAGGCAGCACAGAACGACATTCTAAGAATAATTTGATAAACATTTGCAACGTGTTTTAAAAAAATCAAGTATCTCAGATTTGAACCTACTGAACTTAGTATGTGTTTCGGCACAGACGGGGGAGATCCAGCATGCCTGTTTCTTCTTCCATTGCATAACTCAATTTTCAGTCTTGTTCAAGTGCCTTCTCTTGTGTCTCCCATCAGGTTTGGAGGGTGTGTGGCTAAAATTAGAGATTTGTTCTTCCAGCTGTCACATACATAAAGGAAGTCTTGTTCTGAGCTATCAAAACATTGTGAGTACATAAAAAGTAAGTGATCTCAGTACATGTACTGCAATTTCTAGGGTATTTTGGCTAGCAGTAGTAGGTACCTGCAACACATTTTCACCATGCAGCTGTACTGTGTACAAAAACTCTATACTCAAAACATACACTCATGGGTTTTTTTTAGAAGTATTGGCATAGTGTAATCTGATTTAGCTATAGCAATGTATTACATACAGTTTTAGCAATATAATTTAGTCTTTTTGACTAAATTTGACCAAAAAGACCATCCAAACAACCTCTCCTCTCCATTAAGAACTGTAAAAAAAATATAAAGCAAACATATCCAATCTTTACGACAAAATGACAGAACTGTTTTTTCTTTCTTCTAGAACATGAAACTCTGCCAGTAACGCTACTGTTGTCAGTTTATTCTTAAGCAGCACATTTCCCTGGCATCTCTCACAGTATTTCAAATCAGTTCCATAAAATCCATAGCAACTAACTTCAGAATTTGGACTTTTTTTCTGGTATGGAAATTTCCTTGTTTATATTAGATGTTTGGACAACTTCTACCTCCACTGACATAATAAGTAGTATCATCCTGGAAACAGCGGTTGAGAGTGAGCAGAGTGTTATACTTTAACCCTGACAATGGCCTATCTAAAAATGAATGGACAGAGTCTGGAAGATTAAGGAGACATTTGCCTTCTCTATTCAGAGTACGAACCCATTCTGCTCAGATTCAGAAAATCAAAGTACCATCTCAGATTATAACACAGAACTTAATCAACAATGGCCTAAAAGTGAGGCTTTTAAAAAGGTGTTCCTGACCTTAATTTAGGAAAATAATTGATTTTAGTCCTTCAGCAATGATATCAGGACTGACACTTTACACATTTTATGGGAGCAGCAAATCTTACCTTCATCCTAGAATATTTTATCTTTATCCCCAAAGAGACTTGGGGGTATTTACAAAGATGCAGGAGGTTAGTCTCCCCAGAAGCATTTTACCATCAATGGAAACATGACAGAATTTAAAAGATTAATTTAAAATATAAATAAAAAAGGATTCATTTAAAAGATGAGTAAGAAAACTTTCTTTGGATCCTTCTCTGAATCAGCCTCTTGTAAAGCCTGTCTTTCCCTGTTGATTACAGAAGTTGATGAAGGTACACACTGAGCAGCACAAGCACAGTTCCTGATAGCATATGTAAAATCCGGAGGTAATTATCGATTAGCAACCCATACTTCTGTTGAAGCTTAGAAAATAAGTTAATGGGAGTAACATTTATTGTTTCCATAGGCACTAAGCTGTCTAAGGAACCACAGAATTTCCTCAAATTACTCGAAGTAATTCTAGGGCAAAGTCAGCAGAAAGTTTATTATGAAAATATTGACAAAAGCTTTCCAAGTTTGATCACAGAAGGCAAAATTAGTCTAGTCTTACCGGCTTATATTTACTTTCCCCAAAATAAAATTACTTGAAATAACAGCATGATGGCAATACAATTATTCAGCATAATCAGATTACTTATTAGTACCTTAAAAACAAACATTTCTTTGCTTCTCTGATTACTTCTGAGAAATACCCTAGACTTGCCTTGGAATTTCTTTTTCAGCAATAGATCATTATTAGTTAAAAATAAAAAAAATCATATTTGAATTATTGTTTTCTCAACTGTGCTTTTCAGGATTACGCCTACATAACCTATTTTGTAATACGGCTTACACATGAATGCTACCCAAAACTGGTGTCAAACATGATGAATAAAAATGGGAAAGTTAATGAGCAGGAGGAAAGAGGTTTTCTCCATGGATATAAGCAAAAGAAAATGCTAGAAATCAGCAGAAAATGCAGGCCCAGGTTGGACCAGATAAATGAGCTGCAGCCAAAGCAAAAGTTTAACTTTTGCCAAAGCAAAGGTCCGAAGGGTCTCCTGATCCTCATCTAGAAAGCTTCTATCTGAAACAAGCTCACTCCCTCCTGTCTTCCTTCCCCAATAGGAGTCCCTTGAGTCTCCTCAATAGGAGACTGATTTTACATTCACTTCTGCTCACCCACTCACCTGAAAAAAGCTGTTCTGCTTTTTGTCCTTTTTGTTTCTCCGCATGAAAAGTTACAATAGGCTGTAAAGAGTGTCAGCTTTGGCAAGTCTTAAGCTTTGAGCAGGCAAAGGCTTACTGACCCATGACAGCTTCTGCATCTATCCGCAGGCTGTCTCATTCTAGAGCAATCTTGAGTTGCGGCACATTTTGGCTTCCGTTTCTCACTGGAAAAAGTGATTCCGGTCATAATTTCAACATCTAATACCACTGCAACACTGTTGGAGCCTTTTTCCCTTTCCCAAACAGCAAAAATCGTAATTTCTGCAATCCACGGAAATTTAAAAACTGAAAATAGGTGGAAATTATTTTTCTTCTACCACATGTGCCTTGTGCTTTTCCTATAGCATCACAAAATTTTGATTTGCATTCATGGTCAATTTTATCCTATCCATGACAAATGACATCGCTTTAAAATTCTTTAAAAAGTGTCTGAGTAGCACATATTCTTTAACATTTCATACTGAATAAAATCAAAGATATTCACTACTAATTTAAATGATGTTCAATGCATTTTATTTCAGCCAGGCATTGGCCACTTCTGTTAAAGTAAAGCAACTAATTATCTTCTGATTTCACCTGGTAACTTTAAATTTGGTCTTACACACGACAAATAGCACAAGCAAGTAAATGCCTACAGATACCAATGCTCATAGTTGTCATATACTTTTTTTTATCAGTCTCTTACCAACTGTTTGTGTAACTTTGCCACATATTAACAATTTAGACTGAAACAAATACTCTTCCTCTTTCATCCTGCTGGCAAATCTTAGCAAACATAGTTCAGCTTTTTCTGAGTTTTAAATTAGCTCATTCAATGTTACTTGTCTTTCCACCACCACTTAATAGTTCCACGATCCCTTTAGGGCCAGAAATAATCTTGGGCAAAAATGTAAGAAGAAAAAAGAAATTGGTTACCTGTGCTCTTAAATATAAACCTAGATTTATGAGTTGTAAATCTGAGAAATAAATAAGTCACCTTTCATGTACGATCTAAGAATTTAATAAAGATTTGCTCCAATCAGTTGCTCAGTTGTACTAAATGTGCCCGTTTTTGATGAAGATACTAAGCTATCCCCTATGAAGAAATAATTACATGTTGATGCAGATTTGTCCTGTACTCATGCTCACAGAACTCTCTGATGGCTACCTTTTTCTTTTTCATGCATCTTTAAGACACTGTAAAGGCAGAATACTGTGTTGTCCTGCCATTTCAGCATTTCAATTTGTCAAATCAACTGATATTAGACTACATTTGTTACAGAAGATGTCTAGGGCCGTGCCCCTTAAAAGTTCTCAATAACAGAAGACAGCTCAAACCTTTTCATTTTAAGGACAAAATTCTAGTCCGATCCACTGGAGAACTGTGTATCTATAAAGCACCAAACGCAGAATAAAAACTTAAGATGTTATTTAATTGCAAATTATATAGTTATAACAATCACTGCATAAATCAGTTTGCAGAGATTAAAGCCTGTTGTCAGAACAAAAAGAGAGACACAGACTGGCCTCAGCAACTTGCAGTAACACCCAGGAAGCAGCTACTGCAGAGCATGAAAATGAAGGCAGAACAGTACTTGTCTGACGGATTTTAAGATAGCAACACTGTCTGCTTTCATAAGCAATGGCTGTAGTACACACAGAAGTAAATGACCTCTTTGAATTTTAGTAGACCGTCTCTGAAAACTATCATTATGAAAATAACTTATTTTCAACTCAGCTGTTATAGGAACTCAGTACAGTATTGTACATTAACTGCTTAGCAGAGATTGTGTCACTGTAACGCAGAATAAAATAAATGAGATTTGGAAGATTCATGCCAAACTATTCTGTGATGTTAACAGAGCAGAAATAGATTCATTGATTTAACAGATTCATAGGTAAGACAAAAGGCATTTTTACTTGGTGAAGAGTCCAACTTCTCTGTGTATGTATGAATCATATTGTGAGATTAATGGCACAAACACTTTGTTTAAATAATGAATTGATATAATAGTAAAAGGAATCAGTGTACAGTGAGTAGCATTCTGTCTAATCAACAGTGATAACAAAAGACACAAAAACCATGTATGTAAATACAGAGCTCAAATGAGCTATGTATGGAAGAAGCATCATCCATCTGCTAGTTAAATGAGAGTGATTCTGAGGTTTGCAGTTGTCTTTGGAAATCTGGTGCCAAAACTTTAAAAAATATTAATCTTTGCTGGAGCTCCCTTCAAAAAATAACGCAGAAATGAACAGGATAGAGTCACAATGTTTTTATTCATTTTCTTTGAGACTCTAGTATCAGAAAGCAAAGGGTCCATCTCAGACAATAATTGTACAGTTTGAAAATCAGAGTATGTTATCACTTCTTGTATTAGAAACAACTCTGTTCAAGATTAAACAGAACCTTGATAAGATGGCCTTAGAAGGACCCTACTCATTCATGAACAGTCTTAGATATAGATGGAAAGTTAAAGTTAATAAAGAGAAAAACAGACTGAGAAGCCCTATCTGCATAATATTACTCTGAATTAATGCAAGACTTGATTCAACCACCAGAATTTTTCCTCTCCTTTTACAGTAAGTGAAAAAAATAATGAAAGAACTTTTAGTTTCCTTTTAAAACAACTAACAATGCAATCCTATTTGTCAGTGAAAGGTTTTTTGACAAAAGAAATGCTTTCATTGATTATCCTGAATTATAAATTATAGCTCTCTAATTCTTCCTCTTATAAATGAATACTTTTCACAATCTAGCCTTACATGTCAGACAAAAAAGATGAAACTTTTATAATGGAAATTTAATTATAGTACAATTTTTGCCAGTTGTCATTCCAAAGTCATCTATAATTATGCTCAGGTCATTAAAAGTTATTTTTTTTTCATTTACTTGGCCAAACATGCCAGTTACACATCAGGTCATCCTCTCAAATTCAACGCCGTACAACAGTAATTAAGTAAATTACTGAATTTTTTTTTGGTGGTGTTTTTTTTAAGCTAATTGCAAACAAAACATCTGCAGAAACAGTCATAACAAAGAGCAACTGACAGATAGTTTGATTTTTGTTTCCAAAGAACTTAAATTTTTAGAAATGAAAAGGCACTTCTGCATTTCTAAAGTAAACATTTAATGCCTTTTTGCTTTACATGCATTTTCCCATATGTATAATACTAAAAGATAACAGTCCACCATAAACATCACTTTCTACTGCAAAATTTCTGGACCAAAACACCTTCAGAGAGCTTTTTGAAAGTTCTGAATCATGAATTAATGGATAAAACTGAACTCTCCCAAAAGAAAACCTTATTTTTTCCTTACCAGGAACTGGATCAAGCTTAACACAACGAATAAGTGTGAACTAAATGCACAGATAGTTTTTAATACATTTAAAATAATAAAAAAGGTTCTCAAAGGATGGTAAATAATGAAAGACAGCTAAATGCAGACATCAGAAGTATAAATCTGAAAATAAAATTGTTAAAATCATTTTAGATTGTTGGTTTTATTTCTCATTCTAAAAAAGATCATCCTATGGATGAAAGGACATGACTACTGAAATGCAAGAGCCCTAAATCACTGACTTCATTGGCACTCTTATTTTAATCTCAATTTTCTTCTTTTAATACACTACTTCATGACAATACTATGCATGGTGTTTCCAAATTTTATTTCTTGTCTGCTTTCAGGTATTTAATTAAGTATTTGTTCGCTCAATGTCTTCACAGTTAAATGTTTTATTTTCTTTGGGCCAGAATCCACCTAGCCATGTAGGTACAGCATAGCATAAAAGAATATAGAGCAGCTTTCCCCCTTCCAACATTTGCTGCCTGTTGTCTGGAAGAATCTCAGTTCCGCAGGGATACCCCTCCGTGCCTAACCAACACACTCAGTAGTAATTAGACGAATTACCAAAGTTGTTCTTTTAAATCTATAGAAACAGAGGTCTAGTGCTCTTTGAACTGTCTCAGCTTTCTATTACTGTAGTTATAAACAGCTGAATTCATCACCAATCAGATCAGAGGAGGATAGTGAGA
>Ga0181612_104944_pt1 | contig 27275 bp, 10 predicted proteins | sample HoacroProtozoa21_FD_119630 | JGI IMG/M metagenome (GOLD analysis project Ga0181612, IMG submission 119630) | Hoatzin crop microbial communities from Cojedes, Venezuel. Combined Assembly of Gp0051906, Gp0051904, Gp0051908
CAGGACCCGCCTGGACAAGGTGCTGTGCAGCCTGCTGTAGGTGACCCTGCTTTGGCAGGGAGGTTGGACTAGATGATCCACAGAGGTCTCTTCCAACCCTGAACATTCTGTGATTCTTCTGTCTAGTGCAGCCGCCTTTTGCTGAGCTGACAGTGCTGGTTCATAAAGCTCAAAGGCTTGGTGGGTTCAGGACTTCTCCTACCTCGTTCTGTGTCGCCTCTGTGTGTGTGTGGGCAGGGGGCTTATGAAGATTGGATCTAGACAAAAAGAAGTGCTAAGACAGCTGTGCTCTAATGACCCACTGTGATGTGACTGTAATCACAAGTTGCCATCTCTGCTTTAGACTGTCAATACATTGGTGTATGGGTTGCTTTCTCTGGTTGAAAATGGATAGAGTCTGCACTGGCTGCACCCGAAACAAGACTGATACCTAAATATCGTATTTGTGCTTCCTGTCAAAGCTGTGTGTAGCTCTGGGAGCAGCTGAGAGTCAAGAATCCAAGAAGTAGTTTTTACAGATGTGAATTCAGTGTTCATAGTCATTTCTCCTGATGTGTTTTTCTTGCTTCTGAATGGGCATTGCAGAGGTCTGCCAGACCCTGACTCCCTTCCCCGCTGCCCCGTTTTCTTTAACCATGTGTGTGTATGTGCTTTGTATGCCGTGTATGCATGATCTGATTAGAATTTTGAGGTGACCTGCTTAGAGCTCTGTTTCTTGCATACTGTCTTCTCCAAGCCACCCTTTGCAGGTGACGGGAAGTCCTTTGATAGCAAGAGGGACTTCAGCCTCACTGAAATATGTCTTTGTGGGGAGATTTGAACAAAAATCAGAGCACTAGTAGTGGTGGAGGAGCCTTTTGCTTGCAGGTAGTTTGCTTTAAATGTGGCTTGTTATTGCCTGAAGGTTGCTGTCATATGATGGCTGTTCAGTGTCATGTGGAACTGGAGTTTGTAGGCTGACTTTGATTCTTGATGGGTAGGTGCATATGTGTTGAAAATCGCTGTTATTAGTGGTGACTGGCAGTCTCCATCAGGAGACTAAATACTGACAGAGCCCTCAAGGCTGCACTCTGCTTTAAATCCAATGTGATTGAAGCATGTTGGCGAGGTTACAGTTTGAAAAAAAACTTTTATCTGCCACTCCTTGTCTGAGGCTCCAGAGCTACCAGATTTGAACATGTCAGCAGTGCTACATTTTCTGTCTAAATAAATCCTGGATGGAAGGTCATTTGACTTAGATTCAGTGGTTACAAATTACACTCATTTGGTAAAGTAGATAATAAAAGGTATTGCGTGGTCTGATATCAAGCCCACTACCACCACAGAGGCATGATGCTGGAGGAGTCTTCTGCTTTCATCCTCTGCAGAGAAGGTGCTGGGGACCTCTGGGAGAGGACTGAAGAGAGAGTACATTTGTATTTTGTTTCCAGTTGCTGCAATGCTGATTTTTTTGTCAGTTGGCTACCAAAGCCCCCCTAGCCTATGCAGGGGTGTTTTATAGTTTCCTCTGCTCCCTGTCACTATGATATGTTAGTAACCTCAGATGAAAAGGCACCTTTGTAACTGAAATTTCTGGACATCTTCAGGATGTTATCAACATTTTGTTAAAATCCTGTATGCCTTCCTGGAAAGAAGCATCAACTTCAGAAGCCTCAGGGTTCCCATCTGTGTTCGCGTCTTTCCCTTATGCCAGGCTGTCTCTGGCTTTGAACTGGTTCTTCCTGGACTCGTGGTGCCTGATTCCAGGCTGGAATAGTTTGCCCTGTTTTAGCAAGAGGAGAGAAACTGTACATGAGCCCAGAGACTGAAGGAAAGCAGAGATGTGCGACAAGGCATTAGCAGCACTGGTTACTGAACTTGCTTGACTTGCTGTGCTGCCATAGACACCTCCTAGCTACTCCCCAGAATGGATAACGTGCCAGGGTGTCCTGGAGCTAGGTTTTTAGGCCTTTGTCTACAAAGCATCACAGGGCTAACCATTTTTGTATGGGTTTAAGCCACACTTAGAATATTTACTTTTTAAAAAAATTCAATTTCTTGGTCAAGCGCTTTGTACCGTTCAGCTCTGCAGACACATGAAGTCATTTAGCCTAATCTGAAATCACAGAGACTAATTGTATCTATAGGTAGGTGTGAAAGAAGCCCGGAAGACTGGCTTATGGATCATAAAGGCTCCTTTGGCACTCAGACTGAGTGCATCCCAAAGTAGTAGGTGGGTGTTATTAAAAAAGTGGTATTTTAAGCATCTGTGATGAATACAAGATTCTTATAAATGCTGCAAGTTACATAACTTTGTCTATTCAGCCTTGAGGAGGTGGGGTTTTTCACATTGCATGAAGTATTGGTTATAACTGTCCATTTGCATGTCTTGTTTTGCAAAATGAATGCTTCTATGTCCTGTTTGTATTGCACCTTCCTGTTTAGCTTCTCTCCAAGCTTTGAATGTGTGCCATGTTTTAGAGAGTGGTGTTACAGATTTAGTATCTCCCATAGACAGATCATATTTTATTTAAATAGTGACCACACAAAGTTTTAAAAGTGCTTGCTTGCCTAGTTTCTTGTAGCATTTGCTTGGCTTGTTTTTTAAATAATGTTGGCTAATACATTTCAAAATGCCATATCTTTATTGTAACTCTGCTTGCATAACTTAGATGGATTAAGAAGAAAGAAAAGTTTTGTTTCTTACTACTGTAGAAAAAGAGGTAGGCTTCTAACATACCAGGTGATCATGTGATACCAGCCTGGTATAGACAAATACACAATGTAATTTTACACTGGTAGGCTGATCAAAGGTAATCCTCAGGGTTCTCTCTAGGGCTTGTTTCTCCCAGCTACACTGGATTAAAATGCAATTTACCTCACCTTCGAGAGGGCTTAAAAACTTTTTGAAAATAAAAGTATTCTTGCCCCTTGTGAAAATACAGTCATTGTCAGTAAGACGCAGAGCTGGTCATCAGAATTCCTAGCTTGTAGTCTCCTGCGGTCACAGGAGGTCTATCTTCCTTGGCGATTCCCTTTTTATTTTGTTGGGTTTTGGTTTTCTTTTTTTTTCCCTTTCCACCTTTGGACTGTTCTATTAAGATTCTGCTGTATCTGCTGAGGTTTCTGAGAATAGATTCATTAACATATTCAGTCCATAAAGGCACAAGGTAAGAGCCTTTTCAAGAACATGATGGTTCTGGGTTAATTTCAGTCTATGTGGTTGTTTTATTTGCTTCCCTTGTGTTCTGTTTGGGAGCAGCGGACAGCAAATCACTCTTCTACATTGGACAGTGATGTTTTTGAATATATAAAAACGCCAATCCCCAAAAAGAAGCATTCAAGCTAAAAACAAAGTCTCTAGAACCTCAGTCCTTCCTTGGAAAAAGGGAGCCGTGTTTCCACAAGATATGGGAAGTACTGAGGTCACTGTATGGGCAAGAAAATGATACTGTTAACAACCTAAACAACTCTTTTCTCCTTCTCCAGTTTCTTAGCATCCTGGTCACAGTGACCTTGTGTGTTTGCAGAATCTTTGATTTGAACAGATTAAGAGAATTTGCTTACATGCCTGACTCGGGTTTTTGTTGACTATAGATAGCCTTGTCCTTCACTTGAATGCTTTCTGACTTCTGGTTGGAACATAGTAGTTTTGTAGTGCTGTTGTGTATACTTCAAGTTATGAAGTAATATAAGTGATATCTCCAGTAAAATATTCTTATTAAAATAATAAACCAAGGTAGAACTTGGTACAACAGGCTGCAAGGGCTTTTTCTAGAGCACTGTAGAAGGCAGTTAGCAAGAGTCAGCACACAAAGTTGCTTGTTGAAAATGTGCAATAGAAGAAGTTATAAACGTATAGAAAAAGGGCAGCAGAGCACTTACTTTTCTATATAGTCATGATGGTGATATGATCTTGAGTATCCTGAAGTTGACTGTAGCTGTCCTGAAAGGTTTCCTGTCTCTTACTCAGCAGCTTATGAGTAGTCAGTTCTTGGATGTGCATGATTTTTTTTAAGATTCCTTGGAATAAACAGGTGAAGAGGATGATCAGACCTATCAAACTCTTATTCCGGAGGACTGCTTATTCAGGCTGTGCTTGATTAACAAATTGGTGGCAGAGCTAGTTATAACCAAACAGAAAAGGAGCTGCAGATCAGTGTATTGTATGTACTCTGATGCTAAATTGGCACACAAAAGAGATTAATCTGAGGGGAACTACTGGATGGAGATCTATCAGTTTCTCAAGTGGGTTTCCCCTAAGAGGGATCAATTGGCTTTCTCAGTGGCATAGGTGGTATCCTTGTACTGTACATTGCAACAGGGTGTGTATGGACTGAAATTCCCTACGTGCTTTGCACACCATTGTAGTAATGCGATAAGTACGTGCCAGAGCATACCTACAGTTATTTTCTGCTTGAGCTACCTGAAGGCTTCAAAGTGAGTGAAAACAAATATCATGGCCTAAACCTTCCTTTCTGTAACAAAAAGAAGTAGGTAGTCTGGTTTTGCATTTCTGATGATGATGGGTATATTACTATTATTATTGTTATTATTAATCCTCTTCTCTGCAATTTCTGACAGCCATGAGAAACAGTTGCAGTAATAGTTTTCATTCTGTACCACTGGTCTCACTGTCTGTGGACGCTATTAACTAAACAAAGGCATTTTAAAAACTGGATATAAAAATTATTAATTCAGATGCTGAGAACCTGCTTAATAATTTGGGGTGCTGCTCGCTGGTCTGTTTGGTTTAGGCTGACATTCTCTATTCTACTGCAGAGCCACCTGAGCAAAATTTTTAGCAGCCTCTTTCGCTAACAGTATGGTAGACTGCATCTGATGGCCACATGGGACTTCTCTTGGATAATCTTGCTAAGGAGTTTTCCCTTTCTCTGCGTTCGCTGACTTCCCAGATCAAGGGAATAAAATGAGGTCGGGGTGGAAGATGGGTGAGCAGAAGTTCTTCATGTTCCCATGTCAGCTCTCAAGTTCACCTAGACGACCTGAGTTTTGCAGACCGTGTCTTATGATCAAGAGTGCTACACATTAATTAAAGCAGCATTAAATGAGGGAGAGAGAATAGTTGAGGAACTGGCCTGAGGTTCAAAAGATCTGAGCTAAGAGCTAGACATTGAATTTACAGTCCTTGTGAAATGCGTGTTTCTTTGTGCCCCTGACAAATTCCTGTCTCTCTGTCTTGGTTTCCCACTCCAAAAGGTGGGGTACATTCTGCTCCTGTTTTCTGTTCTTTGTGTCTCTTTATGTAAGTTTTCCAGGCCCGTAACTGTGTCTTGGTATGTATAGGAACGCTGACTAGTACAGCTAGTCCTGAACACAGCAGGGGCTTTTAAAAAACAGTTACAACACAAATAATGAGTGATTCCTTCCATCAGATCAGGGCTGTTCACAACTGTGTGGGAAGAGATGGCAGCACTGCTGCCTCCAAGGAAAAGCTTGCAGTTGGATTTAAGACGCTTAAGGGCAGAGAGTGGAAGGGAAAGCTCTCTCACATGCTAAGCCCCGAATGAGAATGATCTCCGGGGTTTGCAGCAGCCTTGTGAGCTTTGTCTTTCAGTCCGTCTGCATCTTCTGTTCAAGGAGATGGCCTGAAGCTGGTTCAGCTAGGGAAATCCCGGTAGAATTTTGAAGAATTTTTTTCTGCTTTGCAAAGTGTAAAGCTCAGATATCTGGACTGCTTTTTCAAATGTAAAATTCCATCTCAAAAATTTCAGAGGAAAAGATAATTTATAATTTTTCTTCTTCTTACGGGGAAAACTCAGCCAAGATATATGCAGACTGAAAATAATGTCTTGCAGCTTCGTAGTGACTTTCACTGGAGGCTCTCCAGATATTTTCCTAACATGAATTAATGAAATCCCAAAATATCCCTTGCAGCCTAGTATTTTTTTGTCCGTGTTTTACAGGTGAATTAATAAATGTATGAAATTCTGGGTGCATTGAAGGCACTTGAAAAGCATGAATAGGACCAATATTTCACCTTTAAAGCTTAAAGTGAAGGAACTAATAATGAAATTTACAGTTACACTGTTTTCTGATGTCTTGTGGGGTTAGTTGCTTTTCAGTTCTTAAATGCTTCCTTTGTCCAAATTGTCAGGTAATGTAAATATCCCTTATTGCAGCCAGATAATACAACAAGATAGCTAGATATTTTATCTTTATTCCTATTTTGCGCCCAGCTTGCATTTGGTATGTCAGTTATCCTCAAGGCTTCACCATCCAATCTAGTTTACACTTAACTCAGAAGCGTGGCTGCTTGCTCTTATCTAAATTCAACCCACTGGCAATGGAAGATAGGCACACAAATACAACAGTAAATAAGTTTCGGAGCAGGGCAGTTATCAGTAGAATTGCTTAAGCATCAACCAGAAGCACCAAGACCAGTGAAAATGCTATCTCAGGCTGGCAAATGTGCTGCGTTTGCTGCCCACAGCAGAGAGTCTGTGGAGAGTTGGTGCAGCACCTTTGGGCTGCCAGAGAGGAGGAGTGGTAGGGAATGTGTGGGAGCAGAGCGGAGAGAATCGAAGTGCCTCAGGGGATGGAGGGTGAGAAGGAGACGGGTAACAACTTCTACAGACTTGTGAGCTTCTGGAAAACTGCCAACACTAGAGTATGGAAGATAATTTTAGGTCTGTTAACAAAACCTCCAAAAGATACAGGGCTCCAGACTAGTACTTCAGAGGTAGGCTGACTTTAAAATAAACAGAAAAGCAGATGGATTTTTTATTTTTAATTTTTTTTTTCTCCGACCAGAGTAGGCTTTTGTAACAAAATAAACTACGGTTTGATTACTTGCTGCTACTGTTGCAAAACTATTTGATTTTGGATGGAGGTGAGCCTCAGGCGTACTTTTTTACAGCCTTGCAATTGAAAATTTGGCTGCTGTTACTTGGATCAGAGAATTTAATTTGCTGAACAAACCTTTACAGCCATGCTGTTTCAGACTTTGCATAGTTAAAGATATGAGAAACTTGTCAGGACGGCCAGTAAGTGATTGGACGCATAAATATTTTACCATCAGTCAGGAGAATGTTACCTGAATGTCTAGGTCAAATGCATAGTGCTGAGGGGACAGAAGACTAGGCTAAGTATTATAAAGACTTTCAATGCAATCTTTCCAGATTCTTGAGAACCTGTATATCAGTTTGTTTTGTGATAAAGACTAAAGATGGGGGATGTTTATTGTGCGTGTGGGTTAGGAGGGGGTGGTTTTGGTTTGCTTATTTTTTTGAGATATGTGGAAAGTACAAAAGACTTTGTGATAACACTGGCTCCCTTGGCAGTGTGCGTAAGGCCATCAATACTGACTTCGTATTTGTACATGACGATCTGCAGCTTGCGTGAAACACAAAGAGAAAATATGTCACTCTGTAAACACGAGGCTTCTGTTCTGGACTGGTTTGTGAAATGTAAGCTGAAGGAAACCTATTCTATTCTCTTTAACGTTGACCTGGCTTTGTATTTAGAAGCTTTCTGAAGTACCTTTTAACAGGCAGGCCCCTGCATGACAGACTGTGCTGCGTTTATCATTTTACCTCTTGCTGATGGCTTGTGTAGGATGGATTGTTTTGTGCACCTCCCTGCTGCAGCCAGCAGTGTGTGGTACGACTGGTGCTAAAATCCCCTGAAAATAAAAGTCAACTGGAGCTGTGATGATGGAAAGAGAAGAGGGAGGCAATTATTCTACCTGTCTTACATAGCTGTTGCACTGCAAAAGAGTCTTCTTTTTTTTTTCCTGAAAGGGCTTATCATCCTCCCCTCACTACAGAGGAAGCTCAGGTGCCTCATCTAAGTCACCTTTCTGCTGGCTGAAGTTCAGCCACACAAATTCCACAGCAAGTGGTGGAATTTACATTATTTTGTTTGTTCATAACTAATGTGTGTTCTGTTTTCTTGACAAGGGTGTAGCTGGTCCTTAAAAGGAGAAAGGCACTTGCTTGTTTGCCTGGAGGTTGGCTACTGACTTCTGAATCAGTTGGCACCCTCAAGGGGAAAGAGGGACCAACTCTTTCGTGATAGCAGTGGGAGCATGGAGAGCTGCAGAAGAAAAAAGCTTCATGAGTGCAGGGTGGGGAGACAAAGTCAACATAAAGCCTTCAGGAAATGATGAATGAGGAATGCCAAGAAGAGCAAGGAGCAGACGCACAGTCAGGGCTCAGATGAAGAAAGAAAACAAGGTGTTTTACTGGGGCTTAGAGGGGACTGTGCAGTTTGTCAGAGCCAAGAAGTCCTCTGAATGCTGCTGGCATGAAACCAAACCTAAAAGAAATAACCTGCCCTGGGAGCACACTGTGAGTAGGACAGGGTTTGATCACAAAATCTGTTATTTTTTTTCTGCTTCACTCAAGAAGGTTTTCAGGGTTCCCTTGTTCTAGTTCATGCTTAAGTAGAGCAAAGTTTTAGGCTGTATAAGTTCCTTTGTGTGTTTTTGGTCCTTTCAGAATTTGTACTGTTTCCCACTGAGAAGGGAGGGAATGGTTGCTGCACTGAGTCAGTGGTAGCCTTTTTGACTTTTCCTTGAATGCCATTTAAACAACAACAGAGCTTGCAGAAATGTTTAAAAGCAGTGACCGTTTGGCCTTTCTAGATACCCAATTAAGTATTCAGGACAGACACTTTAAAAAACCTGGCCAAATTTTCTTGAAATCTGCAGTTTTGGCTGGAATACATGTTACTGTTCTATATAACTTCCCGTACAGTCCATGAAAAAACAGCCATTTGAAGGAAAAGCAGTTAATGAGCTTTGCTTATGGGTTTGTTTATGATTTTTCAGTCTATTTTTGACATACTACTGGCATTGGTGACATTTTTGTTTCCCTTCACTTGTATAGAAATAGATTTTGGAATGTGCTAAGTACTTCATACAGGCAGTGTTGCACTGGACACACTTGTATGATAGAGAGAAATATGAGGTATACGCATCTGTATCTTGAGTAGGACAAGGAACTTCAAAGGGCTAGCTGCAGACCAAAGCCCAGCCAGTATGGTACGATCAGATAGCCTGCTGAATAAGACCATGGAGGTTGAAGCCTTTTGGTACAGCAACCCTGGTTTGTGTTGCTGCAGACAGTGTATTCTTTAAGTGAAGTGTGAGTTGGTGGCATCCCCACTTACACACGCACATGAAGTTCCAGTGCACACGTGTTACTCTCCTCTCATGCATATGGTAGAGCTGTAGCTGCTCTTAACTCCTCCATCATCCCACTCTCAACTCCTTTCAAAAAGTTTTTGAAAACCAGTACACAAAACACATACTCCGGAAAATAGACTCAGCAGAAAGCTTAGGGAAAAGAGGTATAAAAGGGATAGAGGGGTGTGAGGGAACCAACGCAAACCCCACTATTATATTTGTGTCTCCCTGTTGTTGCAGATGAGGCCCTATAAATAAAATGCTTGGCAAGCTTCCTGTCATGACGCAGAAGAGCATGTACTAATATGTGCTATGAGGAAGAAGTTCTGTAAGGAACTCTCTTCCTCTTTCCCTGAAACGTTCCCAAGATTTCCATCCATAAATACATAAGGATGCCTATATATGATCCATACAGCTCTTTGTATCTCCATCATTTACAGAGGCCTTGTTCCCTGAGGGATCCTCAGTGGTGTAGTAAGAAAGCAACGAAATAGGAAAACTGAAATTGACAGTTATTGTCCTTTTTTTTGGCTATGTAAATATAAGCAGAGACTGCTTTATCTCTAGTCCTGTTTGTTAACTGATGGCAAGAAAGGCTTATTTAGATTCTTATTAATCAGGTGCTAACAGAGTGCTGGAGGACCTACCTTTGTGTGCTTCTGATCTAATGCAATCCCAGGCAGAACAGATTGAGTCCCTTCTTGTGCAAGATGGCTGAGTTTCAGGAGGGCAGGAGAATGCGTAGCAACCTGTGTTGAAAAACTGAGGGAAGAACAGGAGATTGCATACTGCAAGAGTAGGAGCTTTTGCCTAGTTAGTGAGAGACAATGAGTCCGAGAGAAGAAACATGAGGTCATCTGTTGTGAAGCTGTGAAGTAGAAATGAGAGCTTAGGACAAACGATAAGTCAGGAGGCCATAGCTGCTTGTAAAGAAAGAAGAGGGGGGAAAGAATTAAAGTGGATTTGGTGAGGAAGATGGTTCAATGGAAAATTTGGGAAAGTTTCATAAGCAGCAGCATTTTTGGACCTGTTGGAGGATGGAACAGTTTGAGCAAAACAGTTTGATGGATAGGAAGTAAACAGGATATGAAATACCAAGCTTTAGCTTTTTAGATCTGAGCTGTTTCTTGCTGAAAGGTTTCCAAAGGTTTCATAGCCACAAGAATTTTTTCTAATATGCCCAAACTTTCCTTAAAATAATTGAAGGCCTAGTGCTATTGCGGGCCTCTTGACGGCTGGTTGTTACTGCAATCAACAGTTGTTTCAAGGAAGGCTTGATTAAAGTGTCGTATAGTTATAGTTAACTGGCATGTGACTTTTGTTTCTCCAGCAGACTTTCTTATTGCAAGCCCTTCATGAGGACCATGTAGAGGAGGTTTTTTTTCTCCTTGGAGCTTTTTTTTGTTTTTGAAGTGAGACTCTTGAACTTTCCTCTGAAGTAAAATTTGTTTGATGTTGAGTGTATCTTATGCAAATATCCTTGACATCCATATCCAAAGAGCAGGTATAACCTGTGACGTACACACAGTAACAATGGGGCACTGAAACTTGACCTCATAGCAAGTGTTGGGTTAGACACACTCCAAGCATTAAAGCAGTTTAATTGTCTTTCAGGTGGGTAACAGATCTAGGTTACTAGGTAACAGATCACCATAATTGTTAATTGTTATTATAGGAAAATATCTAGGACTTGCTGGGCAAAGAGAAGATCTTGCCCTTAAAAGTCCAATTGTCTTAGTTCAGTAATGAGACACGACAAGTGGGTGAAGCTGGAAAGTGGCTAAAGGGTGTTGTCAGATAGTGCTCTTATTAGGTCATTTTGGACTAGCTTAAGACATTTGCTGCCACCCCAGAAGAGAGCGTGCATCATGCAAGTTGTTCTCATCTATACCTGTCCAAAGTTTTCCAGGTCAGCCAGGAGCCACTGCTGAAGTTGCTTTGAACCTGTTTGACACTGAAAGTTAAGAAATGCTTGGACGATCCAGTCTGGTGACTGGACTGTGGGGGCAGTAACCTCCAGCTGTGACACCGAGACAAACACCTGGGAGTGGCACTGTGAAACCATGCTGGCCACTTCCAAAGTGATTACACCTCAGTGTACCCAGTACCTTTTCAGAGAGGGGCCGATGTAGGCTCTGTTGACAAGGAAAAATACCTCTTTTTTTTTTTTTTTTATTTTTTTTTTATTTTGTTCTAATTCAGTGGCTGTAGTTTGAGCTTGTCATTGGTCTGTCCCCTCACAGGCAGCAGTGCTCAGGAGGCACTCATGGAAGACTGTCCAAAGGGTTTTAAGGAGGGAAAACTGAGTTAATGCCATCACCACTGAATTTTAAAAGGAGGCACACTGTGTGTGAGGTAGGCTTGGAGAAGAGCTCCAGGGTGCTGGGAAGAGAGACAAACAAAGCGTAGCACAGTTGGCATAGGAAAGGGATTAAAAGACAGCACTGCAAGGTGATAGTGCAGAGAAGTACAGCAGTGCTGCACTATGCCTTGAAGGAAAGAGCATGGTGGAGGGGAGAGCCAGTGAAGGCAGTTTTCTGTGGTATAAGATGGGAGATACACCATAGTAAAGAGATAGGAGAGGAATGTTATCTCAGGACCTGAGTGATATCTGCTGTAGTAAGAGAAACACCCTGAGAGGCCAAGGAGGTGTTTGGCATTGCAGATGAGGAAGAGTATTGAAATGTCAACTTCAAAGAACAGAGAAAGATACAGAAAGAGTCTGGACTGATCCTCAGAGGGATCACACGTTGGCACTAGTCACGGTGTCAGAGAAGCACCGCAGAGAAGACCGAGAGGCGGTTCAGTAGCTGGGCTTCACAAATGTCAGGTTCTGAGGCAAATAGTTCAGTGTTAGGGGAAGCAGTCTGCAAGGTGCTGTGCTTGTGTCTGCTCGCTAAGGCCAGCACATTCTGTGCTTGAGAGCTGCAAAGTTGTTAATATGAGCTAACTGTATTAATACAAGTGCCAGGAAGGTGTATGCATAATATGAAGGGTTCTGCATTTCACCCGGCGTGGCTAGATTGGCCCAATTTCAAGCAGTTGGTTTTCACAATCTTGGTCATGGTTTTTCAGCAGTTGTGTATGTGTATAGTGCAAGCTAGAATTTCCCTCTTCGTTTTCTTTTATAGTGTACCACACATTTATTAATAGCACAATAATGTTTTACTTTATAAGATTCTGTTGAATCCATGGTATAAAGGAACAGTGTGGTTCACAAAGGGCTTTTGATTTTCTTGTGTTCGATAGGAAATAGCCCGTCATCTCCGACCTGGAACTCTGCGTGCTGTCTTCGGGAGAAACAAGGTTCAGAATGCTGTCCACTGCACAGACCTACCTGAAGACGGACTTTTGGAGGTAAGACCTGCTAGACAAACATGTGCTTTTATGTCATAGGAAGTTTTAAAGTGAAATGCTACACTTTACACTGTTTTAAGCTGTTGAAGTGTTTTATATGTGGAGTAGCTGTGTAGGAGATATGATCAACTAGAAACAAAAGCAAAGAGTTTATCAAGGGCATTTACCTTGGTTAATTCTGGTACTGTAAAAAATTCATCCATGCAGTTTTCGTGAGTGAATGTAGTACAATAAAGTGTTTAATGAAATGAAAGTCATGTCTTCTCTTCAGCTGAATGTGTCCTTGGATATCAGCACCTAACAGTGCTTCTGCAGGGACACCTTCTTAGCCCTTTCTTGGATGACCACCATGACTCCTGATCTGGATTGTCTCTACAGTTAGCTTGTGTGGGGCTTGGAATATTACTGGCACTAGGGATTCAAATTCTCCAGATAGGGTCCAGATTTATTTGCAGACAGTCATAATTATGCACATCAGTTGGTATTTCCTGTGTTTTATATTAACTTACTAATTATTATCTGATTTTGGCTTTGTATGCTTTCATTAAAGTCCAATAAAATGGGAAAATGTTAGACTAGGACAGTTTATGAAGACAGAAGTACTCATTGTGAAAACCAGAACAAGCTTACTCACTTAATTCCATGCCTCAAAACTAAGGTCTGTATGAGGGAGTTGAAGCGGTGTGTAAACCTATCTTGGATGGATCTCTGCATCAATGCAGATGCTTTTCCAGTGCATGCATAGCTGCTGTTTTACTGTCTACATGTATTTGTGAGTGTTTTGCTGTCAGACTATAGCAGAATGATGGAACAGGAAGAGTTTAACTTGGATAATTTCATATGGCCAAAATTGTGTTTTCATTGAGGGGAGAGGAAGAGCTAACTGTGTCACCATCTTCCTTCATGAAATAAAATTAGATCTGTGGGTTATAAGTGCTATTTGCCAGGAAATTGCACCCAGTTTAAGGAATAGACTAGTGAAATTCAACACTGAGAATGGCAGCCAGGATCAACAAAGTTGAAGCTTTTTAAGGAGCTTCCAAACTGTTATTAAAAGTTGACAACTTTCTGTAGTTTCTGCCCAAAGGGACTGGATTTAAACAAAGCAAACAGGTATTTGTCACCACATGCCCAAAATCCCTCAGCCATGGCTTTTCAGTGGCAGCAGAAAATAGGCATAGCTGCAAGGGAAAAAATGAAAGTCTCACCAACACTCACAGAGCATTTTAGTACTTCAGCAGAGTTCTCTCTCTCTCTCTCTTGTGTCCACAGTCTGTCTCCTTAATGCTGGTGCAAAGTAGCTATAACCCCATTTTGCTGGTTGTTTAAATTGAGTTTACAGCTACTGTGAGTGAGGTGGGTGGAACAAAGCAGTTGAATTGCTTCTCTAAAACAAAAGTAGGCTGGAGTTCTGTCTTAAGGTCTCCACTACATGTGCTTGTTCTTTGAATTCCACACCTGTATCATAAACTAAGTTCTTGATCTGGTATTACTCTGACTACACACTTTGCAGTTTCCATTGCAGACTGGTCATTTTAACGATTGTTTATTGGTTGGATTTTGGGGGGGCGTGGGGGTGTCTACATCTTTTCTTAGCATAGGCGTAACTGTACACAGAATGTGGCTCTTCATCTGTCTCTAGCTTCTTCTGTAACAGTCCAAGTTAAGCCAGCAGTTGTAAAGGACATCGGTCAATGCTCTTTAATGAGTAAATAAAGCAGTGAATGTTTCATTCTGATGGTTTGGCAAATTAGCATTGTCATGTGAACTATAGAAACCTTTTTACTGCTAGAACTTTAATTCTTGGAGTATCTTTAGATCTGTGTTCTGTAAGAAATGTAGTTGCCTGAAAACTTACGTAAGCAAAATAAAAAATAACCTCTGGATTTGCATCAGTGCAAGAGCTTGTGACATTTGATGAGAAAGAAATGGTACAGTATGCACAGAGATCATCCTTGGGAAGCTCCATGAGCTTTTCTGTGAGAGGAGCTCCAATCCAGTCACAGAGGTCGTTTACTGGCAAGCAGAAACCAGACCTTCCTCCTCCTGCAGCCCCAGTAACTGTAAGAGCGCTGTGTGTGCTGGGCTGGAGCAGAGTGGCTGTGGGGCTTGCAAGACAACCACAGGAGGAAACTGAGCCAGACTTAACGTTTTTAGGAAATACTGTTCAGTAAAATGATAGTGAATGTTTTCATTCTGTAATGGATAACTGAATATTTTAATATCCCAAGTTTAATAGAGCAATTGTTCTCCCTCTCAGAGGAGGTGAATTCAGAGATAGGTAGGGTGACTGTCACTGAGGAGAATGACCTTGGCTGTGTTGGCTCCCCGTCAATGAGTAGCAGTGGAAGTTGCTTCTATCGATATGGAGCTCGCCTGTGTTCGTTATGTGCATGTTCTGGTAGGAGGTGTCATCGCTGCTGAGATGTTAATGCTGCTCTTCCTATAAAAGCTTTACAATATCATTGTAGGACAACTGATTAATAGAGGAGGAGTCTGGAATAAATTTCAGAGAAAAAGATGTCCTACTAGGTTTACACTACAAAGATGGGATGAGCCTTTTTAAAACCACAAAGAAAATGAATTTATCCCTAGCAGTCTCTACAGTGTTAATACTCTGCTGCAGGTATTACGCAGTATAGCTCAAAAAAACAGCCTATATGCAAATTCTTGCCATCCTGTTTTGCTGATGAAGGCTAAGTTTGGCAATCTGAATTCAGGCATAAGAGCTTTATTCACTTCAGAGTTTTATTTCTAACTCTGGTGCTGATTTTATCCGAGCTTGGCTAAGCCACTTTTCAAATTTTGGCATGAAAGCGTTTGGCTCTGAAAATTCTGTATGAAAATGTTCTGATTTATATTTCTCTTCTTCAAAATAAAATACTAAATGCAACAAATTTTAGAAAGTAAACTGCAGTATCATTATTATAAACAATGACATGAAATTTCTAACAGTTTTTTCCCCCCCCAGTTTCCAATACATACACATTGGTGGGGTTTTGGGGGGATTGGTTGGTTGGTTTTGGTGTTTTGGGGTTGTTTTTTTGTTTTGTTTTGGGTTTTGGTTGGTTGGTTGGATTTTGCTCTGGGTTGTTTTGTGGTGGTGGTGGTGATAGTTGTTGTTTGGGTTTTTTTGTCCAGAATAGGAAATAGCTGAATGACTGTTCTGAAACCCAGTAAGCTTTCTTGGAGAAAGGAAGCTGTGATGTCAGCTTTCTCAAATTCTTGGTGAACCAGAGATGTGGGCCTCAGGGAACTGCTACAGCCCAAAAGCAGGCAGAGCCAGTCTGATACACCATTAATAAAGATGTTTACTGCCCTTAATGCAAACCTTTGGTACAATCTTGACCATGTTTGATGGCTGAATCATCCTTTTCCAGAGGTTCCCATTTCCAGTGCAGCCTCTCCTTAAGGTCTAAGGCCTGCAGAATGGAAGTCTTGGTATCTCAGAGCTTGAATTGAGCCCAGTGGGTTTGTACAGAGAAGGCCTTAGCTGTGTCTGTTGACTGGCCTGTGGAGTACTTCTGCTGTTAATGCTAAAGCAGATTATTAGAGGTCCCTGCCCCAGTTTTGACTGTTGTGGCCGCGTGTTCGGTGTGCACATCTGCAGGGTCAGCGGTGCCCGAAGGACCTTGGAGACAAGGTGGTCAGAGGGACTGCTGCTGTTGCCACTTCATGGATAGGCAGCTGAATAGGTTGGTCTGTGTGCTAATTGGTTTTGTGCCTTTTGAACTTCCAGAACCAAACGGAGATGGAAAGGAGAGATATCTGGTTAACTTGCTGTCCTGTCGTGGGGCCTTACATGCAGAGTATTTATGGAAGCACAAGAAAGGCATGTTCTTGTGTAGAAGGGAACACACCAGTGCTTTCCTGAGGATTCAGTTAGGTATCCTTAGTGCCAGATACTGCTTATTTTAAGATTTCTTCAACTTTCTCTGCAGTTTAAGATCTAACTGAAACTGAAAAGTGGTTGCAATGGCAGCTGCTATCTGATTGTCTATAAATGGAGTAATGTCCTTGACTTCTTAGAGGAGGTGAGATAGGTAGTTGAGGGCTAGATCAAATGCTTGCTGAAGTTAATAGCCAAACTCTAGGTGACTTTGGTGGTTCATACTTAGTTGATGGTCACTAGGAAGGGCAAGGTAGTGACCTGTCTCCCAGAAATCATGACCAAGGAGCACTCAGGGAAAGGAGAGAGAACAGCACTGTCTCGGGAACAGTGAGGACTAATTAACCAAGTAAGGGTCAGCCTGTGCACCTGGTTATAGAATGCTGTCTTTAATTAACGCAGTACAACAGTTTTTCAATGTTTTTCTGTTAGATCGCTTTTCTATGGACCTGGAAGTTCACTTTTAATCTTAGAAAACCCACAAACAAACGAACAAACAAACCCCAAAAGCAAATACCAGCACTTGCTCCCAACAGTTTGACCCTTACCTCCTGTCTTTGTTCTACAAACTACTTCACGTTTTAGGCAGTGACTAAAGCATACCAGAATTAATGAATAACTCACTTTGGCTTGAGAGAGGAGGCGAGATGCAGTTGAGCCTAAAACGCAACTGATGACAATGGAAAAATCGATGTATTTTCAGATGTAAAGCTGCAGCTGCTTCTTTTATTCCTAGTTTAGTGATACAGGAGGAGGGTAAATGTTGCCCTGAGACCTCTTGGATGAGCTCTTTGACTTACTGGGTCAGGCACTTATTTATTCACTTCATAGACTTGTGTGTCCTCATATCAGTACAAAATGTATTTTCACAAGTGACAATGGATAGATGTGAATAGCTCAGAACAGTCTTTTTCTCAGCCATGTCATCAGTTTGCCATTTTAATGGGGAGCAGAAAGAAAGGAGGAAGTAGAGAAGGAAATCTGATAGCAATGGAGTATTTATGAGATGATGGGGTTTCATGAGTGAGGCTGAAACAGCAGTTTCTTAATTTTTCTGATCAACTGATGTTGCGTAGGACATTCATTCAGAGCAGGGGTTTGCATTTGTTTCCCACATCCAGAGCATGTACTGCTCTACTTTTCGTCAGTTTTTTTCTATTTTATATAAAACAGGTACCATTTGGAGCAAGCAAACAATTACAGTACTCGCATTCACGTTCTTTCTGAGTCAGAAAGAGCAAGGACTGGAACATGCATGCTTTATATGCCAAGTAAGTGCTCTATTTAACAGACTAGAGATGGTTTTGGATTTGTGTCTTTCATGAACATGCGGTGAAAGATGATTGTGTTTCTCAACTCGCCATCTTTGACCTGAGGAACATTTCTGATAAATATCTTGTTGAAATAGATGTTTGCAAACCATTGGATGTAATGAATCATCATTCTCTAGACAAAACAAGTTTCCTTGAAATTAGTCATTCCTGGACTAGTTTTAATTGAAGTACTTGCTACAAGGTGTTGTGGCTACCAGACTTCACTGTTTACGTGCCTCCTTAAAGAAGGGAAGGCAAATTAAAAATCAGTCATTGAAGGCCTTACTCGCATCCCTGGAAGTACAGTGAGTAAAACTTCTCACAGGAGGTGGTGCTGTACACACACCTCCGTTTGTTGGGTCTCGGGTGGCTGAGCACCTTTCAGATTATGCAGGAATCCACATAATCTGCAACTATTAAAAAACTGGTAGCCTAGACCTGCAGTTACAAGAAAACCAATATTTCTGGGTTTTGGGATGCTCTGCCTGTAAATTGTTGCTCAAAAAGGTGTGCAGTTCAAGGTACTTTTTGGGGAGCAATTCCGTGAGGGCATTTGTACTCTGGGGACAATAGACTGCATGCATCTGGGGTAACCTGAAAGGTCTCTCTGCTCAGAGGTGCAACCTCCTGTGTCTGAGCTGCCCACGCTCGTTCTATGTTCCTGTGCTGTGGTGTTTGAGCAGAGTCAGTCTCATGCAGTTTCTCTACGTTATTAAAAAAATGCTTAATAGTCATACATGTATATGTGCATCTGTACTGATATGTAGAGAGAGAGGATCCTGCCATCAGTAAGATATGCACCAAGAGGGATTTGCTGTGGGGTGGGTAAAATTGAAGTTCTGGGTGAAATAACCTTCTCCTCATTGCTGTTATTAGGTGGCTGATTCTTCTAGTGGACAATATCGTGGCAATTGCTGCGAGAGCGTGCCTGCCTGTGCCCTTGTGTGCCTGCTGGGCTATGTGTGACCCTGCGCAGGGGGGCTGGTTGCTGAGCCCATTTTCATGGGAGCAGAGGATGTGCCGGCTTCCTCCGCAGTCTTGCGTGCCGGTGGGCACCCTGACTCCTCGGGGTGCTGCGTGTGTGCCTCCGCATGGCTGCCGGGTGCTGTCAGGCTCCCCCGTGGGCATCGGCACCGTGGAGGGGGATGTGTCAGTTTTCGGTGCTGCGGGCAGCTTTCCAGCCCGGCAGTAGCAGGGACCTCCTAGAGGATCATTTACTGGCCTTCTCCCGTGCCTCAGAGCTGTTGTGACATCCACAGACATGAAAATGATCTGTCGAAGGGGGATGATTTTGCTGTTATCAAAGAAGAGTTGGTTTTGTTTGTGTTCTGAGAGAGCTATCGTGATGGCTGGTTTTTTCCCCATCACTCCTTTGAATTTCTGCTGCGCAGTGGTGCTCGAGTGCGAGGCTGGGGACTGGCAGACTGCGCAGCGTGCTGCTGGGAGCTCTGCTCTCCCTTGCTCAGCCTCGCACCGGCGAGACTGGCGTACTGCTTCGGAGGCATTTAAGCAAACGAGTAACATCACCTCGCTGTACAGCTCCGCTGTGGTGCTCTGACAGACACTCGCACCGGTTCTGGCACTGGAAGTTCAGCTGGCTGGATCCAGCTGTGGGGAGATAGGAGGTGACGCCGTACGATAAGCGGTGACAGGACGGGCCAGTTCAGCAGGTGTGTTTTGTCCGGACAAATGCTGTGGGCGATGAAAACCAGCATCGTTTTCCTACGACTTGGTATTGACTGCATGCTCTGACGAGCGTTAAGAGCTGCGCTGCTCCTGGGCTTTCGGTGCAGCGTGTCTTCCACCTGCTAGAAGCCAGCTGTCCTTGGTCTGGCATTCCAAACAGCACTAGGAAAAGCACGCCTTGTGCCTCCTTTCCCTTTGTCTTTATTCAGGGGGGGCTGGAAGGGGGGCAGTGTTTTAGCAAGCTGTTCAGAGGGGACCGGGGGGCACTCGCCTTGCCGCAGGGGGACAGGACACATGCTTCCCATAACCGTTTCCGCAAGAACAGAGTCCTCCTGTTACGGAAGTGCTCTGTAGGCTGCCAACTTGCGTTTTTCTGCTTGCTGCTTCCTTGCCTGCGTGCTGCCAGAGTCTGGAGAGGTGGGCGTGCTGCAAGGTGCTAGCTGCCATCCACCCTGGGAATGCCTTGCTGCCATCCACCCTGGATCAGCGCACCAGTGGTGAGCTGACCCGCGTGTTGAGGGTAGAGCGCGGCAGTTTGGGATGGACGGCATCAGAGGGATGCAGCTCTGTTAAACTAATCTTTTTGGTACCTCAAGGTATAGTCCAAGCAGTTTAATAAAGCATGTCAATGAGTAACTCTCAGAAGCGTCAGTGTGCTTAGTGTGGAATTTGAGTATGTCACACTCGGAACAAAGGTCTCCTGCGTTGCTTGTTACCGATTAACTTGTCTGGTATTATGCAAGCTGCCTCTACCAGCTGATAACTAACTCTCCCCATTCACAGGGCAGCGCAGCTTGTAAAACATTACACAGCAGAAGTGCATAGCATGGCAATGAACCTTTCACTGAGGGCATTTCAGCTGTACAGCGTTTCCCTCAGGAGTCTTTAAAATATTAATAAAGAAGCCATTGTTTCCCTCAGTCATACGGCAATTTTGCAATGAAGTCTTTTATTAGGGGACCATACTAAGCTGCATAATCCAGGGTAAGATGCTTTTAATCATCTCCAGTGAAAAGAAATAAAAAATTGGAGGGTTTGGGTGAGGTTGGTTTTTGGCGGATTTTTTTGTAAGTTTTCAGCCAAGCAGTAGCTGTTTTTGTCTGTCAGTTGGAAATGTCAGTCTCTCCTGTACAAAATGATCTGTCAGATAATGGTTATTATGATTCAAGTGCTTCTCCATTTTGACTTTCTGAGACTTTTTATCCAGCAGCTGTGGGAACAGGTTGGAAAGAATCTGGAGTGTGAGAAAACTTCACCTTATTTGGCGGTGTTTTTGCACATCAGAGGATGTTAGCCAGCACTGGAATTCTGTCTCACAATGTTTCCTGATGCTGTATATACACTTGTTCAGAGAATTAAGTAATCTTTTTGCCTAGGCCTATCTGAAGAGAAATTTTAAAAGACAATAATAGAAGGATGAATTTTGAACAAATAAATAAAATAAAATAAAATAAATAAATAAGGTATTATTAGGTCACTTGCAGCCTAATTTTGAACATAGGTTGTATAATAATTATACTTGTGGGCCAGACAGGCAAACTAAACTAGAAACTTGTTTAAACAGACTTGTGAAATAGTTCAGCTCTTGTGCTTCCACTTCTGGGTAAGATCTGAGGTCCAAGTACCCCTTGTGCTGCCAAGCCTGAGGTTTCGAAGTGCCAGAGAGGAGAAGTTAACGAGTGTGAACCAGGCAGCTCCCAAAGCTCTTAAAGTTTCACCTGATCCCGAAGGTAGCCTACGTGATAAACAGGGCTGGGCTTTTGGCACGTGTTCGTGTTGCGCTGAGCGAGGTAGTTTTGTGGAGGCCAGGTCAAGGCAGAGGGAAGGCATGACACTTCTTGATAACTCATCTGAGGCCCAGTGTGTGTCTTTGAGGCTGCTGGCTGCTTTCTTTCCCTCAGCATGTTCTCTTTTTGAACCACAAAGCCCAGGTCCTCTTTGCTTTACCCCTTTTCCTCCAGCTGAAATATAGCAGCAGTTTAGCTGCAACTCAGCTGCCTGATGGGAAGACTACAGCAAAGAAGAGAAAAAAGCCCTAGGGGATAGCCTATACAGCAAAAGCATGTAGTTACACAGTTATATACAAGCCAAGAATCTCTTTTTGTTTCTTGAGCAGAGTCCTGCCCCGTTTTTGGGATAAGAGAAGTGCTGTTTTCCTGTAGCACACACTGCTGTGTGATGCAAATGTATTCTTATGTGGATTCCTGTTACTGACCTCAGCCAGTTGCACTTCCCACTTCTCTCTCAGAGGCCAAATAGGCAAATTACTAGCTATATCGGTACTTTCTGTGCAGGGTTTACCCCTTTCTCTCATCAGTGCAACCTCCTTGACTGACTACTGTAAACCAGCAGTAATTAAGAGGAGAATTTAAGTCAGCTATCTTTATACATGTGTTGAAATGCATGTGGAACATGTAAGGAAAAAAACAAAGCCAGATGTGTTAATACGAATAGAAGACTGTGAACAAGATTTCTGCCTCACATAGATGCTAATGCCGTGGGATGTCTCAAGTTAAGAGTTTAGCAAGCTCTAGATACAACTTCTTCTTTCATAAATAATAATAACTAATGATTCAAAGTGTAGTGTCGTACCAGTATGGGTGTTGTGGTACTGCCGAGGGCTCGGGCACTGGGCGTGATGCTGTTGTGCTTGCAGCTGTGCGAACAGAAGAAGATGGCAGTGGGCACCTGGGTGAGTGCTGGGTGTGGGGAGAGCCAGCTTCTCCCTCTTCCACCTTAAGCCTAAGTGCGGTGGCTTATAGGTAGGGAATGATGTATCTACAAGTGTATCTTGTAGCTATATCTACAAGTAGGCAAGTCTCTGAGCAAGAAGCAGTTTTCTTAAGTAGCCAGAGTGGCTCAGTGGGCAAGTTGCCTTCCACGTTGGTGTCCGCAGCAGTTACTGCATTTGTGTTGGGCAGAAGGAAGTGTGCGGAGACCATCTGGCCACAAACCAGCAGCTGTGGGCTTTGCTGGCAGCTGCCTTGCTCAGTTCAGATGATAAACAGGAGCTTGGTCAGTCGGGTGTCCAGAGTCGAGTCCTGTCCTGATGGTACATGGTTTAGCACACAGCAGGAGCGCTGAAATCGCAGAGGGCTACTGAGACCTGAAATGAGCTTCTTGGCCTCTTAATACTGACCCGTTCCACAGGGGAGTGGAGCTTTCTAGATTCAGTGACATTGCTCAGAAGGTACTTTGAGCACTACACTGGGGGAATTTATGCCATTAGTTTGGTGAGATGTTTCCCATCAGCACAGGGAGCCACAGCCTACACAGGGGCTTGTGATGGTGCACACAAGGCCCCTAGTTGTAGACTAGGCGGTGCTTCTGTTTGATTGTTTTTTGCAGGATGATGTGTCACTGTCTTACTTGTAGCAACTTCTGCCCTGCTGCCAGGTGTAGTTTGTTGGGTTCCCTGGCCAAATGCTACCCTGCAGAACACTTTGGTTGCTTGGGAAGAGCTTTAAATGCTGGCTGTCTTTATTTGCCTGTTGCTTCCATCCGCACTTGAGTACGTGATGTGGGTGGAAACACGTTCTCTGTGACCGCTTTCTCCTCTGTTGCCCAGAATCTGGCAGCTCATGAGGACCATGACTTTCAGTCCTGTCTGAGCAGGCTGGAGAGCTTTAGCTCAGCATTGGGAAGGAGCCCCCACAATGCCTGTGGCTTGTAGGAACACATCCAAACCAGGCTTAGATATTTCAGGTGCCAGCAGCAGGGGCCCTTTTCAGCATTTTTATCCAGTGTTCAGGACGTGTTTGCAGCTTGCATCGACATCTGTGGTGGTGTGCCTAGCCTCTTGTCTGTACCTGGGCTGACTGTTCAGGCGCACCACACAAGAGCTCCCGACTTTGAGGCAGGCAGGTGCCCCTCAAAACAAGTGTGAAGTGCAGGGACAGTGATCCCGGTGACTCGGCGACCTGCTTGGGACCCTTGGCAAAGCAGTGCTCGCTGTCATGTCGTGGTTCTTCACGTGAGATGGGAGGCAGGACCTTTCATTGTATTTCATTCTAGTGGCTGTACCAGGCCAGCGATCTCTTCTGATGGTGACCAAAGATGTTGCTAAAGGAGGAGTAGACCTCCTGGTGGGAGAGTCACGGGCTAGTATGTCCAGCCTAACTTCTGAGCAGTTGGCTTATGCCGTGGAGTGGGGAGATTCAGTGAACTCGTACCTTCTTATTGAAGCTACAAGTATCTGTACTTCAGTAGTCAGTGGTCTGAGACAGCACAGTAGTTATGTATGATGTAAAACCAACACTTTGTTATTTGAAATAAGCTTTTGGTTTCACTGATTTTTCTTGTAGTGTTACAAAGTAAGCAGCATAAAACTTGCTTTCTGGGTGTTCTGATTGTGGTGTAATGAATTATCGTCTTGTCTACTCATTTGCATCCTGTTTGGAATTCAGATTTTTCTAATCCTATATTTTATGATACAATTTCCAAATAGCTTCCATTGCCCTTCTCTTTCACTGTATTTTCAGAGTTGATCATAACCATACACAGTGTTTGAGGTGAGTGTGTTAACAGCAAATGGCATATAAGCAGAATACACTCTGTGTAATCCTGTAGTGTTTCTTTCATAACACTTTCTATTGCAAAGTTTTATTTTTTGGTTCATAGGGGTTTTTATCCCAGCTGTACTTAAAAAATTAACCTGGACAGTTGAAGTGCGCGTGTCCAAACTGTCCTGCCTGGGGCACCCTGACCAGCTTTATTTCTTACAGCGTATGGTGCTTGAGAGAGGCAGGAGTGACTAACTTGCCTTCTTCTTTTGAGCAAACTTCCTGGGACTAAACCCTCTTCAGGTTCATGTGGGAAAATAATTCTTTATTCTCAGAATAGATAATACAGTGAGTAAGTAGACCCTCTTCTTTGACAGCCGTTTTTATTTCTGGACTGCTTGTGGCTGGAAGGATGGTATGAATCCGTGGGGTTTTGGCGTGTTAATCTAATGATTTAGTCGTGTGAGTCAGCGGAGTGAACTGTAGCAGAAATGCATTTTTGGTGCTGGCAAGTGTGCTTGCTGACAGAGTCAGCAGGTTCGGGCTGATCTACACACCGACATCAATGGGCAAAGCAGATTTTTGGTTCCTACTAGTGACCTCAAACTGAGGTAACCTGTGAAAAATTATGAGACCGAAGTGCTTTGGGAGAGTGTTATTTTGTACTGATGCTGAAACCTTGGGTCAGCAAAGACTCTCTGGATCATGTGCCTGGATACCTGTGCTGAACCAAGGAGATCCAGTGGTGTGGTGGTTCTGGGGAGAGGATACTGGTGAGTGTCTGCTCAGCTGTGTGGAAGGCACCGAGATGACTGACAGGCTGCAAATGAATACAGGGATGAAGAAGCCTTCCATCTCCCGGCTGCTAGTGTTGGTTTGGCAGAGGTGAGGAAGGACTGAAATTGCCGTCGTCTTTCTGGTGATGGATGAGAAGTGAATCTGTGATCTCAGCGTATTTCCCACTAGTGTGTCTCCCCGTCAGCCCCCTGGCTTCTGCCACGAGTGAGACGAACGGGGTCTTTTGTCGAGAACTGCCAGCCCAAGGGAACAAGAGGAACGGACCGTGAACGTTGAGCTACCCTTTCAGTGCCGGGGTTTTCTTCGAGGGAGATGTAAGGAATGCTGCCTGTATGATACGCTGCTGCCGTGCAAGGTGTACCTTAGCCTGTCCTGGTGCAGGCAAAAGCTCTGACTCCAGAGCTGCTCAGCTGGCACCTCTCATCAGCACTGCTTTTTGCTTTGTTTTCTGGGCCAGAGGAGAATTACATTGCAAGTGTCTGTAATTCTTACACTTGACATCTTCAGGACACTTTGTTCCTGTGCTGGGTCCTGCATTATTGCCAAGATTATATGCTCTCCCTCGAAAGAATGACTGCCTCACTCGATTTTGCTTCCCCCCACTTTTGTGTAAAAAAAATATTAAAAAATTGCGTGGGCTGTCCATGCTCTTAGGGCACACACTGTTCAGATGATGATTGTTTGCGCTCAGCCAGGGCGTTAGAGTGGATTTTGTCATTGCCTGCTATATTAACTCCTGCAACTTTGCAGTAACGCGTGGAAGCACCCAGAGGGAGCGGCCGACCTCGTTAACACGAGTTTTGCAGAGAGCGTGTGCGGCCGAAGCAAAGCTGCGTGGAACTGAAGCAGCTCTCAGCCCCTCCTCGGCGAGGCAGTTTGTCGGGTCAGAGCCAGCAGGTCGCAGTCACTCACCCGTTATCGCTGCCTGAGCGTTGTTGTTATTTGTCCCGGAGCAGGAGCAAGAGCAGGCATAGCTGCATGCTGTGAAGGAGGTAGACGGTTCCTGGGATCTGTAAGGAGCGCACTGATGTTAAATTTCATCCTGATTCATCCCTGGGAAGGAGTGAGCACCCTGAATGTTAGCATCATTTAAAGGGCATTGGGTGGCTTCTGTGAAATGTGTTTGGCTGGTGTCAGATCAGTTCCTGGAGCGCGTTTGTCCTCTGCTGCCTCTAGGTCCTGTGAAGAGACCGGAGGTGTGCTGGGCTCGGAGAAGCTGACCTGGCCTGAGGTCAAATGTGAGGCTTGTTGAGAGGTTTTGTGCAGGCACAGCTCCCTTTTCTGGGGTTTGTACTGTAGCCAGACCCTGGGAAGGAGAGTAGCTGTATTTCCTAAAGTAAAGCTTTGGAATACCTAACCCTTGTCTGGATGCTTGGGGCGAGTACCTCCAAGTGCAGGACCCCCTTGGCAAAGGACCTGGTGCTTTTAGAATTGGGTTTGTCAAGCTGTCTCCAGGTGGGGCCTCGTAAGGTGGGGGCACCCCAAATCCTTGGTCTTAGTTCTGCTGCAAAACACAGCGTGTGCGTGGGGTCACGGGTGGCCCTTGCTTCCTGCCGGTTGGTGTTCCTTGTCCAGGAAGGACGAGGTGCTTGCAGAGATGGATCCTTTCTGCTTACCACAGGCATGCCAGCTCTTAGCTGGTTTTACTGGGAGCTAGGTGGCCGATGACCCACATAAAGATAATTATATATGAGGAGAACATACTGGCACCTAGTTGTGCAGGTTACACGGTACGTAGTGTGCTCGTTCTGCCCTTCCAGTGCTGCCAGTACAGTGTGGGTGGGTTGTCAACAGTCCAATAAAAGCTAACCGAGGAGGAAGAGGTTTTCTGTAGGTCGTAAGTCAGCTGAGGTGCTTCGGCCTGGCTTGGGGAAACTGGTTGCACAAAATCAGGGGTTGTTAAGGACTAAAACAGCAGAGCACCGTTCGTTGCTCACAGCGAGTGAGCGGGAGCGGGCTGAGGACAGCGTTCCCCCACATCAGCGTGCGCTGCGGGGCCGGCCGTTACCGGGCCCTGGGGACGCCGCGTAGTTCTGCCGTGGTAGCGCGGGGCGCGGTGGGAGTGACGCAGCGGGGTTGAACCTACCCCATCCCGGGGAAGGGGCCCGGTGACGGTGGGGACAGCCGGTGTACCGGCACCCCGGGAGCGGGTGGACCCGGAGGAGCTGCCGCAGGGGCACGGGCACCGCTGCCCTCGGCCCGTTTCTCTGCTCGTGGCTCAGCTGCCCGTGCACACTGAGGGTCGCGCCTGGCCCGTGCCGGCCAGCCAGCCTGGGCCAAACTGGGCAGAGCAGCCCAGAGGTGCCGGTGCTCGGGGGGGCTGTACGACTGGTACCTGGTGCGTGTCGGTGCAAGCGTTGGTGCAGACACAGCCGTAAAGCTTCTTGTCCGTAAATGTGTGTGTGTCTCTGTCTTGCGCTCTCCCTGCTTTTTTTTTTTTAAATCGGTGTTTTTGTGTGTCTCTAACCCTGAAATACCAACAAGAAGGGCGATAAAATGCACTTTGATGGCTACAATTATACTTCACGATGTTGAGCCAATCTGGCAGAAAGAACAACATGTTCAGAGCAGCAGTTTACGTTGTAGCATCCTGTTAGGCA
>Ga0181612_165995_pt1 | contig 27272 bp, 14 predicted proteins | sample HoacroProtozoa21_FD_119630 | JGI IMG/M metagenome (GOLD analysis project Ga0181612, IMG submission 119630) | Hoatzin crop microbial communities from Cojedes, Venezuel. Combined Assembly of Gp0051906, Gp0051904, Gp0051908
CTGGCGTCTGCATGCGCCGTCCCGCTCCCTCCACGCTGCGGCAGGATTCTGCCTTTCGTTTCGTGCCGTGCTTGTGGCTGCAGCGTGGGATCTCCCACTCCTCTGGCAATGCCGGGAAGGTCGACGGCCTGGCACGGCTGGGCTGGCGAGCGATCCCTTCCTTTCCCCGGTGCCAGGGTATGAACCTCGTGGGGACGAGGGGTGCCAGCTCTGTCCCGGACTGCCCGCCCTGCCCCTGCTCCTTAGCCCGCAGCCAGTGTCGGCCTCACCCAGGGGAACGGGGATCGAGGTTTGCCTTCGCGCTCGGGTTTAAGGCTTGGTTTAGAGAGATTTTTGGGGAAAAAGCAAGAGGTAAAAATGGGCCATTAGAGGGCACTTTTGCAATCCTGGAGAAGGAAAACGGTGCTTATTATTTCACTTAGGACTGTTTATTTTGGCGCTTTCTTAAATTCAGTGATAAACAGCAGGCTAATCCCTCCAGTCAGCAGGAATATATCAATAAAATATTGACTCAGAGTTTAAAAGAAAAGAAAACAAGACGAACTTGTAGAAAAGGGAATAAGAGGCATTTTGGAGGTGGCACAGTCTGGAGAATAAAAAAATCACACAATATATTTCACATCATTTGTACGGCTTTGCAGTGCAGCGCTTAGGCCTCAGCTTGTACCTGGCTTCTAAAAATCAAACCAGTGCAGAGCACAGCACACCGAGACAAGAAAATCATTTGTGGAAAGTTTCCGAGGCCTGGGTGGGAGAGCACAAATTCACGTGTTCACATCTAGCAAGTGCATTTTCTGAGGGACTCTGTCAAAGTCATTGCCCAGCGGTGAACTTGCCTGGAAAGAAACATGGGACAATAAATGATTTTTTTTTTTCTTTCCTCTTGATGTTTTGTGTGAGTAAACTATAGGGGATTTAGCTTAAAACTCTGCCAAATTACGAGTGCACCAAAAAAAATAAAATCTGTTTAACTGGTGTGAAAGGGTGGTGTAGCACTGACAGCACGGTTTCCAAAAACTGAGCGAGTTTTGGATGCCTATTTGCTGTTGAGGTGTCCCACTTTTGGAAGTGTCATGCATGAAATCTGAGCCAATTTGAAGCCTTAGAGGTTGGATATGTCAAAAAGAAAGCACTCAAAATCCTATTCACTTGTAAAGCAACAAAGATTATAAAACTTTTCTTTTTCAGTAACACCTGACGACTTTGCAGCCTGTTTCGTGTACGGGATGGGCCAGTGCTGCCTGCCCAGGCTGGGCAGGGGTCACAGAACTAACCTTAATCTGTCTTTTGTGGTTATTTTTAAGCCAAAATGCTTTTACAAATACATGAAGAAATCAGAGGCAAACCTGTAACTTGTTGTTACACCATGGTTGTTGAAGGGGACAGAAACGCTTTCTACAGGCATTTTTTAAGGGATTAGCTAATGAAATTATTTAAGAAGTGAAGCTTAGCCTGGGTAGTCCTATAATCAAGAATCGTTTATTTTACTAGAGGTTACATTGCACTGGAACTGACTATGGGAATATAGGAGATTGCAGTTTCAAGGGGTTCATGTGGAGGACGCTGTCTGCAGAAAGTGTCAGAGCTTCTTACCCAACCAAATAATCTGCTGTGACTGTTGTGATTAAGTTGGAAAGAATTTCTTCCCTGTTGGCCAACGATAATACTTGAAAAATCAATAAACAGCGTGTTAGAGCACACAAAACTCATCCTGCTTTGTGTGAGAGGAGGTTTCTGCTGACTTCGGTGACTTAAGTCAGCAAGTATTTTGACTTACGATCTTTGCTCCAGAAGGTCAAATGTCATTAACTTTGCTGATAAGTATCAACACTTCAGTCTGAATTTGAGGAAATATGTCTGTTGTCATCAAAAGCTGAGTCAGGACCTCGTTGGGATAAATGTTGACAAATGCTGGGAAAGCTAAATCAGGATTTAACTAGAAGTAGCAACTGCATGTCTTAGGTAAAGCCCTCTACTCCTTTCCTTTCCGCAGGGCAGAGCACTGCACTAACCTGTTACTAAAACATCCCAAACAATAACGAAGCGCAGCATATGAAGCGTTACAAGCCCTGTAAACGGGGAACTGTGGCTGTGTGTTGCTGTCACCAGGTTATCGCCGTATAAATAAGGGTGGCAGCCTTCTCCAACTGCAAAACAACTTTTGGCAGCCTCAGCACAGGCAGGGCTTTCCCACAAGATGGCGGGGCCATCGACTGGCAACCTTGCCACAGGGCTCCCTGGCACGCTTGCCGCTCTCTCGCAGGGGGCATGGAGCTCCTCCACGGTCTCCGTGCCCACCTGGGACACGACCTCAGGGAAACTGCCAGGTGAACCTCAAGCATTCGCTTTCATCTTTCCTGTGGTTTTTCACTCAGGATGGAGAGGGTCTGGCTGCAAATACAGGAATATGCAGCGGGCTGGGGAGGGAGAAAGCTGAGGGAGGTGTAGTAGCAGCCCTTGGCATAAGGGAAGGCATGAGTGAAAGGAGGCAAAGATAAAATTGCATCCTGGCAAGGGAGCTTTCAGTACGCGTCACTTGTGGCTTACGGATACCTTGGGGTTTGCTACTTATTTTCTCTTCCCTCTTGCATCACCAGTTTTGGTGGGAAAATAGAGAGAAGGACAGGGACCGAGCTAGACAGCGTGAGATGGAGAAAACAGTAGAACGCGAGGCGGCAATGAGCTGAGGTAACGGGGCCAGGGACAGCAAAGGGGAGCGAGGTGCAGAGGAGGGGGACCTGTGCCGTTGGTGGAAGGAGCAATAAATAACAATGATGTCAGAGGCAGAGGAAGTGATATGAGGGTGAAAACAGCCCTCCGCGGGCCTTGCTGGTGTCAGGAGGCCTGCTGTCCTGCGCGTGGACGGCTGCGTTTAGCCGTACTGGGAGCAGGACGGACTGCAGGACAGGCAGAAGCCACAGCCTCCTCTCTGCGCACAGTGGAAGGGGAGCTAGAGGCAGCACAGAGGGTGGACTGGAGAAAATTTTGTCAGAAGCTTGGGGGTGAAAAAGAAGACGAGACTCTGTGCTGCCTGCGGCAGTGAGCTTCAGCAGGGACGTGGTGATGACGAGAGGGGCAGAGGCTGGCAGGCTGCTGGGCACCGGCCTCTGTGAAGAGCAGAGCGGGGATTTGGCGGCTGACGGGGACTGGGGCTTGCTCAGAGCTCCCAAGGGGCCAGAGGGAGTGGGCCGGGGCAGGGAGCAGGGTTCCGCGCCGTGACCGCACCGGCCTCCACCGGCTCCTGTGGTGTTTATGGGAGGGGGAAGAGGAGGCTGCTGCCTGCTTATGTAAATAAAATATTAGGGAAAGGTCAAGTGCAGGGGAAAAAAAGCCCCCAATCTCAACAGCAGATTTGGTCTTGAAGGTAAAAAGAAAGAGTTTGTTATAAAGCCATAGTTAACTTACAGTGCAGTATGAGGAGTGGTGCATGACCACATATTCAGCCAAGTAACAAGATAAAACGGTTCCTGCCAGCTCAGCTTTTTATCATGCTTCTCCCCAAAGCCAGTGGCTAACAGCGTTTAGATAATGGCCTAAATATCTTTTTTTTTCTAATTTTAGAAAATGTTATCATTTAGCAATTTAAACTTGCTATACTCGTACCACAAATGGGCTTTGTTTCCCCTCAGCCAACCCCCCCCGTACCAGAGCCATTACATATGAGATCATCTACTGCACTGAAAGGAGATTTCCAGCCTGTCCCACTGTATATGTTAGGGTAGTCATTACTGACCTAGTTGTAGACATAATAATGAAAGGCCGAGATTATGAATTATTATGCCAAATTTGTGAGGGATTCTCTGCTTTTGTGTTTTGCAATTCCCATCAGGCTTGAGGATTAAGCCCTGCTGAATTGCATGCTAATACCAATGTGCTTTGAATATGTGTGGGTTTATATCACGTTTTCCTAATTCACTATTTTTATAAAGAACAATTTCACTGGAAATATTTACTTTTCAAAGGACTGGAAGCCCAACCAGAATATCCTAAGGAAAGTGACATTGATGTACCCTCCATCTGCTCTGTGCTTTCTCTGGCTTCCATGTCCAGCGAGCTCTGTTTCTGCTGCGGCAAAACATCAGGCTGTAGCTCTAGCAAAGTCTGTGGAAGGATTTTGCTCTTTGCTAATGAGAGGGAGAGATACCAGTGTGCAATCAGTGCATGGGCTTGCTTTCAATTACAGTTCAAGATGGAAAAATCTTATTTACATACTTTATCCAAGCGCTGTGATGATGTGAGCTTAGTCCTTACAATATGCATTCGTGGTGCTTTCATGGCAGTACAGTGAAGGTGCCGGCGACATTGTTATAGGTATGCCCACGTTTCAGCAGTAAATCAGCCCAGAAGAGCCACACAGGTTTGCAGCTAGCAGAGTCGGTGACTGTGCGTCACAAATAAACCGGTGTTTCGCCATGATCTCCACCAGCGTGGGACAAGCTGGTGGCAGCTCCTGCTGCGCGTGGTGCGGCCCTCCTCAGGTGGGACTCCCTGTCGTTGCTGTAGGATGCTTCTGCTGCGCTGCCCACTGCTGCTGCTGCTGCTGCTGCTGCTGCCGCTCAGCTCCAGACCTCAGAAGTTACCTACCAGAGATGAGGAGCTCTTCCAAATGCAGATCCGGGACAAAGAATTTTTTCATGATTCATCAGTCATCCCAGATGGAGCCGAAATTAACAGCTACCTCTTCCGAGACACCCCTAAAAGGTATTTCTGCCCATGTCAAGTGAGGAAGTTGTACTTTGAAGATAGTCACTTCATTTGCTGGGTGTTTTGAAATAAAAATTGGATCCAAACCAGAAAAATACAAATGCCAGTGTTCTGTCTGGTGAAGTAAGCAACTATGCGAGTTTCCATCCCAATCTAACCTCCCCGGCTGAGGGTCTATCCAATTTATTTGATTTCTAGGATAAGCCCAGAGCTCCCACAGACCACAAAAGTTCCCTGAAGTGGAGCCACTAACCATGTCTGGAGGCAAAGGGAGCGGGAAGGAAATTAGAAAGTACAGGCTTACCCCACCACACTTGTCTCTCTTCATTATTTCATAAATATGCTTTAAAGAAGCAGCGTAAGCCAGTCTGGTCTGAACTCCCTACTTCCCAACCTCCACCCTATGGGTCAGAAAATACTGAGGTTAGACTGGGGAAGAACCCGAGGCTCCAAAGAGTTCAGGGAAGAACAGCATTGCCACCTTCCTCCTCATATCACACACCTCCTTCAGCCTTCATCGGTGAGAAACATTTTACAACAAATGACTTGCAGTGCTTGGGGGGATACGAGAGGACAGCTGAAGGTGTATGTGTCTATATGTGCTTCTAGGGCCTTTACCTGGACATAGCGTAAAATGTGTGTCCTGCTTTGAAAAGCATATCCCTAAATTCCAGGAAAGATCCAGTTTCCCTCATTTATACCTTTGTGACCATTTATACTGTATATAGTTAGTGTAGAGGTGAAAAGAGAAGCTGATGGAGGGGAGGGCAGGAGGCCAGAAGGCCCTCTGCCGTGTCTTGACAAGCGGAGTGTGAACTCTGCAGTGCCACATTAGTGGGGGGACTCCCCTCACCCCCTTAGCTCTCGCCCACTGGCCTTTCCATATTCCCTCTGCACACGCTTGCCTGCAAGTAATGCTTTTGTCTCTGTTGCCCCTCCAAGATCAGCCTTGATCATGTCAAGTCAGTCCGTGCTGGTTAGCTTCCATCAGGATTTATTGACGTATGGGTCTGTTAACCTTCCTCTAGGTACTTCTTTGTGGTTGAAGAGGACAACACTCCCTTAGCAGTGACAGTGACACCATGTGATGCCCCTCTGGAGTGGAAACTGAGTGTGCAAGAGCTTCCAGAGGAAGCCAGCGGAGAAGGTTCAGGTAAAAAATGACCAACGACTTCTGATGTGCCTCAGAGACCTGCTTTTCTCCTGGATTCAAAGCCCTGCAGATCAGTCTCAGTGTGACGCTGAGTCTCGCAGCAGGCCCGTCTTTATGACCTGCTGCTGTTTGGATCTTCAGCTCCACTGCTGCTGTTGTGCAGGAAACTGGCAGCAGGTAGCAACATGAGACGGAAAAGGGCTGTAAAAAAGTAAAAGTAAAAGCTGAGGTTGTAGTTACAGAGTGCACTGGATACTGCCACAACAAACTGTGTTTGCCCAGAGTAACTCGTTTGCATGAAGGCTTTGCTGTGAGCTGTGTACACAAGATAAGAACTGGAGAGACAGGGCTGGCAATGCAGCAGGGCTGAGCTTGCCCCTTTGAGGGGACTGGTCTGTAGGTGTGGAGCTTATCTGGAAATAGCCATGTAACTGCTACTCAAGAGAGACATGGCCTTTGACTTCCAGAACCTCTCATACAAGTGCTAAAATGTCATGGACACCACACTGTATGCTACACACACCTTGGGCCCCCACTGTATTTAGGCACAAAATTTTAGCATGACTCAGTGGGCCAAAGCTAAGAGCCCAAGCCAAGAAACAGGCAGCGGAGTCAGTTCTCCCTGGGGAGCTTTATGGCATCTCCAACTTGGGTGCCTGAAGTAGTCTAGTGTAAGGTATTAGCTACCATTCATAAGACTCCGTTAATACTGGTCAAGTGCAATTTCTATTGCATTTGGTTTTAACCTGAGTGCCAAACCAATCTACCTCTCTGATTTGACAGAACTATTGATTACATCCTCCTCAGAAGACAATACCCCCCTTTTTCATCTCACTTTTGTATTTTATGTAGAAGTATCTGTTAGAGTTTTATTTTCTCATATTTGCAGATTGTGTCTGTACAAATGTTTTTCTTTGCTTGTAATCTAGGTGAACCAGAACTTCTTGAGCAACAGAAACAGCAGATTACTAATGAGGAAGGCACAGAGCTGTTCTCTTACAAAGGCAATGATGTTGAGTACTTTGTGTCCTCTAGTTCCCCATCTGGTTTGTACCAACTAGATCTGCTGTCAACAGAGAAAGATACACATTTTAAAGTGTATGCAACCACTACTCCAGAGTCAGACCAACCTTATCCTGAATTACCTTATGATCCCAGAATCGATGTCACTTCCCTGGGACGTACAACAGTGACGCTGGCATGGAAACCAAGTCCCACCGCCTCCTTACTGAAACAGCCAATTCAGTATTGCATAGTCATCAATAAAGAACACAATTTCAAAAGTCTCTGTGCTGTTGAAGCCAAGCTCGGTTCTGATGATGCCTTCATGATGGCTCCAAAACCAGGTCTGGATTTCAGTCCATTTGACTTTGCCCATTTTGGCTTCCCCTCAGACAACAACTCTGGCAAAGAACGTGGCTTCCTAAAATCATCATCAAAGTTTGGGCGCCAAACATCCTCAAAGCCGAGAGTTGACCTGCATAAAGTTTGTGTCGGGAACAAGAACATCTTCACAGTGTCTGACCTGAAGCCTGATACGCAGTACTACTTTGACATGTTTGCAGTAAATACCAACAGTAACATGAGCACTGCATACATTGGCACCTTTGCCAGAACGAAGGAGGAGGCTAAACAGAAAACAATTGAACTGAAGGATGGCAAAGTTACGGATGTATTCATCAAGAGAAAGGGAGCCAAATTTCTACGGTTTGCTCCTGTTTCGTCTCACCAAAAAGTCACCTTCTCCATTCATTCCTGCCTGGATGCTGTTCAGATCCAAGTTAGAAGAGATGGAAAACTACTCTTGTCTCAAAACGTGGAGGGTGTGCGGCAGTTCCAGCTTCGGGGAAAAGCAAAAGCTAAATATCTGATTAGGCTGAAAGGAAGCAAAAAAGGTGCTTCTATGCTGAAGATCCTGGCCACAACAAGGCCTAACAAGCAGTCGTTTCCCTCTCTTCCTGAAGATACACGAATCAAAGCCTTTGACAAACTCCGCACTTGTTCTTCGGTCACGGTGGCATGGCTGGGAACGCAGGAGAGAAACAAATTCTGCATCTACAAGAGGGAAGTGGATAACAATTACAATGAAGAGCAAAAGAAAAGAGAGCAGAATCAATGCTTGGGTCCAGATACGAGGAAGAAATCAGAAAAGGTTCTCTGTAAATATTTCCACAGCCAGAACATCCAGAAAGCAGTGACCACAGAGACAATCAGAGGCCTGCAGCCCGGCAAGTCCTACCTGCTGGACGTTTATGTGATAGGGCACGGCGGGCACTCCGTGAAATATCAGAGCAAATTGGTGAAAACGAGGAAGTTCTGTTAGTGCCCCTGTACATAAGAATATATGGAACTCCAGTCTGAACATTATCCTACTTTGAAGTATATGGATTGACTACTTGCACAGCTGAGAAGTTGTGACCTGTATTTGTACTGTGTAGAAAAGATATCAACTTGTATATTTATGTTTACATAAGTAATTGTTTGGAGGAACTGAGTCTGGTGCTCTCCGGTAGCATCTGGCAATGGTATTATCATGTGTCCGGTGACCCACATGTGATGCTCAGTAGATGTCCAAGATAGCAGGAAACCTCGAAGGAACTGGCACTCCTTTGCTTCCATACTGCATGAACTGCTTCTAAATTATTTTATACTTAAAAGGCTGAGATACATCATTCGTCCACCTTGTTACTCACACACAAAACTCACAGACATACACCCTTTCTCTCAGTGTAGATGGTAGGGTTTCTGTAAATTATTTTATAGAGTCTTGTTTTAAATGTTTATGTTTCTATGATTGTAAACTATTAAAATCTCTCCCCAATAAAATACAGATCTAAACTAAGTATTAACTGGGCTGCACATGAAGCAGTTGTATTGCTAATGTAAATTCCTACCTAGCTGATTTTCATGTTTAAATACTGTATGTATTTCATGTACAAAGTTGCCATAACGATATATTCCTGTACATAAAATTAAAAATATTAGATTATATATTTTTTCTTTTTTCTTGACATTCTAAGGGGCCAAACAGACTTGGGGACAGAAGAGGCATACTGAAACATGAACCAAATTCAGCTAGGGCATGCTTCTCTTGTTGTTCTTCATCTTTTTGGGCAAGGTGACCGAAGTCCAGTAGAATTACTGATGTTACTGAGTCAGTTTAAATATGCAAGGAAGCGCAGGCCATTGAAGGAGGGGTATTTGTGGCATACTTTGTATCTGCAGTCATACAAGCACTAAAGGAGCAGGACAGCATAGAGGAGCTTCACTTGTCCTGGGTGAGAATGGATCCTGTTTCATTGTGGTTGTGAATGGCACCAGCGCTTTACAAGGCACTTGCATTCTGAGTTAGAGAGACCATACAATTCAAACAAATATCAGACCAGAGAACCAGCTGTTATTTTTGTTAGGTTACCATTGAAAATATTTGCTTTCTGGATGCTGTTGGTTTTGACCATGGTGATAATAAGCTGAGAGGATTATTTTTTTTTCCACTTACAAGAATGGTAGTGCTAAGAAAATAACGTGTACTTTCATTTAAATTGCAGTTATTTCCATTGTGTAGATTTATTTAAATTATTAAATGTCTGGATCTCATCTTTTCTACATTTTCTTACTTGTTTTTCCACGTGTCACCTTCATTGACTCAAAATCTTGTATAGAGCTGCTTAATGGAAAACACACTTCTGAGAAGCAACTAGGCCAGGTTCATTTCAAGTGGCTAAGAGCAGGATACATACTGCCTCAGACCCAATATTATAATACAGGTCAGGGCCTCAGGACAGGGAACTGAGACCTTTTTTTCTTGATCCCATCGTATGCATCACTCCGCAGCACTCAGGCAGTGGATATCAGGGCTCATTCAAAGACAGAGAGAGAGACTCTGTCTCTTCCTTAGATGCCTGTCCAACAAAACACCCTGCTGCTGTGACTTTAGCACTTGCAGCCCCCTCAGGGCTCTGAAGATGAGAGAAAGGGACAAAAATCCACACGAAGGCCAAAAGCAGATTCCTCTTAGGCTGCTCACAGGGGAGACAAGAACTCTCCTTACGCACCTTATCCCTGCAGAGGTGAGCTCCAGTTTTCCTTGACCCCATAGTTATGAGCTCTTCAGGTTTTCCTTTCTCTTGCTCCCATCATGTTCAGTTTGCAGACTGGTGGGCGGCAACAGGGTTTCGTGGCCGCACAAGCTCCCACACCATTCCACATGCTGACTTTGCTGTGACGGTTGTCCAAGAAAGAGGCAGATACCATATAAAGACTGATCAGAAGATGCCTGCTGTGTTTAAAGTAATTATATAACAAAACTAATAATTGAAATTTAGATTTCTCCAGAGATTATCTCCTCTCCTTATTTCAAAACACCTCTCTGATTTCCTAAAGCAAATGGCTTCAGTAACACAGGCCTGCTAGATTACCGTGCCAGGGCATAAGTGAGCGGTAGATGACTACAGCTGTGAACCCCTCAAGAACAGGACTGTGGTACCAGTGTTAGCTCACCAGTTGTCAAGGAGGTACTTTCGCTACATTTCACTGTCTAAAAAAGCTACTGAATCCTTCAGTTAAAGGAAACACTTCCATTTTTTAAGCATTTCTCTGTTCACTGCTGCCATTTTTGTGGTGAACAGTATCCCTTCTATTGACCTATTACAATATTTACTTGAAAACATATGTTTCATCATCATTCCAGCTATGTTTGTTCGCTTTAGCCAGATTTCTCTGTTTGGATGTTCATCCATCTCACTTGACTTTTCTGCCTGCTAACAACTTATGTTTGCAGTGTGTCACAAAATGAAAAATTCCCCAAGATGCATGCATCTTCTAATTCTGAACACTACATTTTCAAAGAAAAATGTCACAATATTTGTCTTTATTGCCACTAGAATTCTTCTTTTCCCAAACAACTAGCTCTATTTATTCTTCTGGATGAAACTGAGACCATATTAATATCACATCTACTAATCATCCCATTATTATTCAGGTCTTAATGGAGTCAAGTGGATTTGAGAGAGGCAGTTCTTCTTTTGAAGAATGAAGTAAAAACAAGGGCACCAGCCTTTATACAGTACAAATATGTCACCCTTAAATGGGAGGTGACTGAAGTAGGTATTGAAGTAAAATAGGTGTAATCTACTGGGAAAGGTCCAGACAGAGTGTTTGTGAGGCACAGCGCCCACGTAAGGGGCGTAAATGGTCCATGAGTTACAGAACACAAGTTAAGGTTATCATGGCAGCAAAACAGCAGAATAACTCAATCAGTTATACACGCAGGCATACAACTTCACTTCAAGAACTCCACTTGTAAAAACGATGTATGGGTCTCAGAGCCATATTTGTTTGGGTTCTAAGTAGCAATTTTAAGACTGATGACATACCAGGGAGATAGAAAATCCTTATTCAGAACAGTAAATGTGTTTTTACCTTAACACTTGGCAAAAAAATGCAATAGTTGTGATTGCTTAAAGTCCTTTGAAATTTAGCTTTAAAGTTAACCATATTTGAATTCAGTTAAATGAGGTGTGAAAATGCACATTGTCTAATTCAGTACATAAACAGTGATGAGCAACTGTGTACCAGGGACCTTGAACTCTTCTTTCTCTCCCTCTCTCTGCTTGGAAACCTATTCAGAAACCTTTGTGATAGCAGAGATCAGCCCTCAAGTTTTGTGGTAATACATACATATTTGGTCTGACTGACCACACAGAGATTGTCCCAGATCTGCACAGCACAGCCAGTAATTTGCTTTCTCAGTACTGCATCTACTAATTCAAATCACTCTGACTTCAGAGTTATTTAGAAGTAAAGACACATTTCAATAAGGCATTATCATTTACACTTGGCTTGTACTGAGTAAACAAGATGAGGCTGAAGGCTGGTGTACACTGTGAAAAGCTTTTCAAGCTTTTGCCATAGGTTAAACACTGGCAGTCATCAAATCTTACTCGTATACTACTGAGCTATTGCTCTTTGACAGGAAAAGTCAGTATTCACCCATCCCTATTTGGCTCAGTTAGAGAAGCCATCTCTTGCATTTTCTACAAGTGGTATTCATTTTTATCTTGTCTTGTAAAAAATATACTGCTACTAATAAAAATGACAGCAAACCTTGTACACACAAGTGCAATGTTTAGTTCCAAATGCCAACTGTCATGTAGTTCTGCTAATCTGGCCAGCGAGCCTTCTCCGGTTTTAAGGCCACTTTCAACAAGCACGTTGGGTCAAAGAGTTACTTCAAGGAGACGTTCTTTTTATGTCTCAGATAAAAGAATTCAGACCCACAGTTTTGTCAGGAATGCATATTTTATCTTCTCGCTTGGCCAGTACCAGAAACATGATTCATGTTCGAAAAGTGCAGCATCTCCTTGTAGTGCTTTTGTCTGCTTCAGAACTGCAAGCCCATTTCCCAGACAAGTCAAACAAACTCACTCTTGGCATAATGAATGAAATTAGCAAACAAAGAAACTATGCTAGGAAGGGTTACTTTACTGAAAGCACTGCATACTGGCTTTTGGTCCAGGCAACTATTCTTGAAGTGATCTGTCTGGCAATTTTCCCCAGTTTGTGTATCAACTTAATTAGTAGCTACCTGGTACAATTAGTATCAGTTGGGTCCCCGTCTTGTAATGTCATGCTCTGTGTCCACACAGGGACCTGCTGTGGCTGTAAGTCAGCATAGTGTCAGGGGTTCCCCTAAGCAGATCTCATTTCAGGATTTGAGCTTTAAACTATGAGGCCCTCTAGAGAGTACAAGGACCGTGCGAATTGACAGCATTTAATAAATAATGTATGTTGTTCATCTGAAATTTTTTCTTTGGCCAAAGTATATTTTACTATTTGGGAAAAGGAGGTTGTTTGGCTCTTATTCCACCAATACTAATCTATATTCTTCTTAACCACAAACTAACTGCTTATGGTGGAATAAATTGGAGAATTTAACTGTGTATTTCCACTCATTTCCCTTTTCCAATTTTGTTTTGCAAGCACTCCTGCAGGTCCAAGCTGAAATGAACTGATAAAGCCTTGGCATATGCAAAGAAAATATTTAAGATTCTGGATGCCAAAGTATACATGAAGTTCTTGCACTAGTGCAGAAAGTTAGGAAGGACAGGAGTACTCCTGAGGTATTAACATTTTCTTTTATGTCCTCTTCCAATTCATAATGTTTGCTGTTACTTAAAAGGTCTCCTGGCATTCCAGCAATGTTAGAAGGAGGCTAGAGGAATGTGAATATTTTTTTCTTCCCTATTATACACTTCTTACTGCTGGTTTTCATTCAAACACATCTGCTTAGAAGGTGCAGCAGAATAAGATGCACAATTTTGCCCAATAAACAAACTCAGCAATTTCACTTCCTCTTCTAGGAGGCAAGTAATGATGATCATGTTAAAAAACATGGGGCTGTGGCATATCAGCAAAGCCACCTACTGAGGCCATAGAAACCTGAGGAAAAACCTGTAAAAACCCCTTTCTCTGCTGGCCTTCCCTCTTACATAGACTTTTTATGGTGATACGGGTATGGACTAAAACCACACCAAAGAACGTGGCTTCTCCCATCTGCATCTACCTTGCTTTCACTGATTTGAGTGGCTACACAAAGTGCGAGCTGGTTCCACAGGGAGACACCAGCCTGCTCTCCAGAACGTGTGGCAGCCCCTTAGCCCCACAGAGCCCAGAAGGATGCAGCTGGGCTTCATTACCAACCCCACCACCAGGGCCAAGTGACCCTGCTTCCTTTAACAAGCCTTTTAACATGAACTATAAAAGATGCCTGTCCTGCCTTAGGAGGAGGGAAGATAAGAGTAAGTTGTTGGAGGTAGGTGAGTCAGTCTGTTTGTTTTTGCTTTTTTGAGTTTGTTTTGAAAAGGAGAATTTTCAAATCTGCAGGGGTTTTGGATTTGTTTTTTTAGCTCTGGCAGAGAGAATTAGTTTTTTCTTACTGTGGTACTGGAATTTCCCTCAGTTTGTGAGTGATTTGTAAATGTGGCCTTATTAAAATATTTCTCTCCTTCCTTTCTTTTGTCTGAAAAGTGCATGTACTTCTTGCCTGTATTAGGTTTCCTGAGCCAGCTAACCTCATGCATAAGAGGTTTAATATAAACTATGATGTTGTCTTACTTTAGAATGTAAACAAACAAAAGAATTCTGGAATTCTTTCTCTGTTCTTTGAGTAAACAATGGATAAGTAATTCATATCATAAATATGTGTTGATAGTATAATAGTAAAGCTGTTAAAAGGCTGATACAGAAGAAATAATTTGTTACTGGTTTTTGGGGGTATTAATGCTGTCTTGATATATGTGCTGATTCTTAGTACCTGTTTTGTCCACCCCTGCTATGCCTGTGTGCATAATGCTGGGTTCAGATGGTAGTTCAGGCTTTGCTTATGTGGCAGTAAGGCTAGGCTCTAGGCTGCTTAAGGCTATAGGTATTCAGAGGCTTAATTTGTTTTAATCTGAATAGGAACTAAACATATCTGTGTGATCTCTGTACATGTATTTGTATTGCTTGGTTGTTTAATTACAATGCTACCTGTGTACTTAGTGCTTGAAATAAGACAGAAAAATGTGAAGTAAACTTTCTTAAAAATATGACATTTGTCTTAGCTTCTGCTGTATCAGGCAGAGGTGTGAGTATTTTTTCTGATGTTGTTGCAGCCACTAAGTATTCCTAGGAAAAAATCTCTTGCTCCAGACTGCTGAAATGAAATCTTCAGCTTTTCAAAGGTGATGGATTTCTTTTTTGACTACGTGAGTCTTGTACTTCTATAAACGGTTTTAGTGTAGGCAATCTAAAAAGGTTATGTCCTAGATTCAGCAGATGCTAATGTATCTTTCCACTGCAGCAAATCGTGCTTGGTACATGTGGACTAGTGTTACATGAGGCTTTTCCGGAAGGGATTAGTTCTCATCAAACTTGCTGCTATTACTTTTAGTGATAGGAGGGTCCAGCCACCACTGGACATTTCTTAAGAACCTGCCCTAGGTACTCTGGCTGCCAAGTAAGTGATGGTAGATACGGAATTTGACAGGATAGGTTACGTGCTCCTTGTGTCATGCTGCAAGTGAAACCTCTCAGTTATTATTATGTAGTGTAACACCTGCTAGAAGTAAGCAGTCCTGTGCTTAGTTCACTTCATTAAGAGAAATGTGTGTTTGTAGTAACAGCCAGCTGAAATAACTGTAAATTTCTGCTCCAATGGCTTAGCTTAAATAAATGTTGACAGGATTATTAACTATTAATCTTATAATGCATACCTTCTCAGAGGACCTGAATTCTCATTTGAATTGTGTCGAAATTCTTTTTCTAAGTCTAGCAAGTCTGGTAGTAAAGACTGACCATGTGAAATCTGATTTTAAGATGGGAGTAGGACTGCTTCTTCATTAAGTCACAAAAAGGAAACAGTGTGTTAGCTTCCTCTGCTTCTGGAATAAGAGATAAGAAATTATCACGCTCATTCTTCAAGTGAAAGTATGGGATTTTTGCATGGGGGGAAAAGAGGGGTCTGGATTAGAGAATGACTGATGTCTGGTCCTCAGTGGTTTAACTTAATTCATACCTATTTTGTTACCTGTTCCACACCTGGGACTGCAAACTGTTTCAGGTGAAACAGAGGGATATAGAACAAAATCTGAGATTTAAATGTTTTGTAAAGTAAAACATTTTCTTTTTTTCCCAGTTTCTTAAAGTGTTAATGTTTACAGCGCACTTGTTTCTACTTGACTTCCCCACCCCCCTGCCTTTTCAAGCTGCTGGTTTACAAATGTTGCATTTTCCTGTTGAGCTGCAGCAGCTGTTGCTGGCTGTGTGATTTAAACATGTATGTAGAGGAGAAGCTGGGCTTTTCACATTATTTCCATATTAAACCTTTTCCCTGGTAGCTCCTTGTTACTGAGGAGAGCCTTTCACTTGCTGTCTTTAGGTACTCTATGGGTTTTGGAGTCTATTCAGGGTTTCAGTGAATCTGTGGAAGGCTACGATAGCAACTGATCAAATTCAGAGATGATTTAGTCTTCTAAATAAGTGTCTAGACTGGTTTATAAACTTGTGGTATTAATCCTGTCAGAGATGCAAGTTCTTACTTAATTTTGTCTATTCAATAGTTCCAAAGCCTGCCTTGGAAGAATGCTTTCATTGTTTCTCTGAAGTCCACAATAACTGGTTGTAATAATCATAATCCTCAGCTTGTCTGGACAACTACTGCTGGTAGCAGGGTGTGTGGGACATACTCCCCCCTCTTTTTTTTAAAGCCATTTTTTCTAAAGGAAATGTTTATAAATACAAAAACTGATAGGTTTTTGAATGCAGCTAGTTATTACTTTCCAGCACAACTTGCTCTTTAATGGTAGGTATATGCCTGTGTAACAAAAAAGGGATTTACCTATCTTATAATAGGCATGAGTGAATAATGAATATACAGCTGACATTCTGATCTTGCAGCCATTGTGTATTTTGGAAAATCCACTGATTTTACAACTTGATTTCTGCCTGCTGAAAAGCATAGAGTTGAGGTACCTTTTGGTGAACTGTTAGATAAATGTTTATCACTCACTTCAAAAAGCTATCCTCTCCTCCTTTGAAGACTTTCCTTACTGATCATATCTACTATGAGGAAAACTGAAAAAGAACAGGTGGAAATGTTATTACTTGAATACTCACTGTTTATAGGCACAAAATAGTATGCCTTTTAAAAAGGATGTTACGTCTCAGTCAGATAAGTTATCAGGAAGGGAAGATGTTGGTGGGAAAGTGTCTCCTTTCAGACAGTTAAGCATGGTTCTTATTTTCCTTCTTGGTGGAATCAGGACTTACTCATTCTCTGTGTCCTGGCAAATTAATTAGCTCTTTGAGGACACAAGGATGAAGACCCTGCTGAGTGTAGGCAGGGCTTACACATAGGCTGTGGGCACTCATGGTATTTATCCTCCCATGCACCAGCTGCAATCTGGCCCCATTATTACTGTGTTTATTCTCCTCAATTTCCCATCACAACTTGGAAGTTGAATGTGAAATAAACATATACATTTACTTCAAGTTGTTTTGCATAGTATTGTAATTAGAAGCTGGAGACAACTCTCTCCCTTCATGATTCAATAGTGAGGTGTTCCTCCTCTTGGTTTATCTTTTCCCAAGTACTGTCTCTTCATAGCCATTCTTTCACAGACCAAAAGTTTTGGTGGTTTTTTTGATGTTTGACATGTTTAAAAATAATAGGCAGGTACACTAAGCTAATGAATATATTGTGCTGTTTGAGAGAACTGGTTTAGTCTGTCTTGAGAGCAGGAGCAGCTGCAGGCTGCCTGCAGATGTTGACCGGATGGACAGTTGCTCATGAGTGATTCCATTATGTTTCCTTAGATCCTTTTTTAAGTCATGTTGGGCAACTGCTCCTAACCTCTAATGGCTTCCTTATGTTATTTCACCCTCTCTTGTTCAAACTGTGCAGCTGGCTGCTGGGAAGGACAGCACAGTGACAATGGCTGGTACAACACTGTTTGCAGGCAGATGATGTGTGACAGTGTATAGACAATACAGTGGTTCTGTTTCCTCTGTAATCAGTGACTGCTGAGTGCTGGGTAATTTGTCTCATGCCCTCTCCAGAGAGCGTGGAGCAGACCTAAAGGATATAGAGGAAATGTTGAGCCTGCTGCTCTGGTTTGAGCAGTAGTTTAAAGAAAGTTACAACTGTTCCTGGATTCTGTTTAGTTGTAGGTTCCATGTTGGTATTGACAATCAATGCCCCTTTTCTCATTGTGTTTTGAAGATGTTTGATCATTTTCTGCTGTCCTTGCTCAAGTGGCATTACAGCTGATTGTATAATAATAGTCTAGCATGCTTTGCAGGAGGCTCTGCCCAGAGGTTTTGATTAGCAGCTTCTAATTTGGCTGAAGTATGGGAGAAGTGGAGAAAGACTGGAAAGTTATAAAATCCTTTTTACTGGAGCTTCATGCTGACTTTATATCCAAGTCTGAAGGAACTGCTTCTGAGGTCATCGCTATTTCTGAACTCAAATTGTGTCCCTGTGCGTAGCTTGTGATGCTGTCACTCAGTCACCCTTCTCTAAGAGGTATGGCTTGACAAAGCCACTACTTATATGCTGCACATAGTAGCTAAGTATTTGTCACCATAATTAAATGAAATGCCAAAATACCTCTGTCGTTAGAAAAAAAAATCTGACCAGAGATTTGAGGTAGGTCTGTCCAAACATCTTCCCTTAAAGAGCTTTTAAACTCAAACCTGAGGTTCTCTTTGAACAAAGCCTACATTAGACAAACCTCTTACAACAAAGATGAGAGAGAAAAGACAGACTAGATGTGGGAATGGGTTTATAAACAAGTCTCCTGCTGCTCACTTTGTCCTCGCTTCCAGTCTTGGTTTCAGTTAGCTCTGTGGCTTTCAGGGTTGAAGCAGATTGCAAGTTCACCCTGGTCTCTAGTCAGTTTTTTTCCATTGTCACTGGGGCTTGTTTCTAGCTTCTCCTGCTGCCCTCAGCTGTCTCCTGAGCCTGAACTGCATGCTCATGTCTCCTTGTAGTTTGCTGCTTCTCCCCTTAAGCATATCCAGTAGCTCTGAAATGAAGGTACTGTGTCCTTTTCCTGCAGAGGGGCCCACTTGGCTCTGTTCCTCTCTTTAGAGGAATATAATACACCGAGAGAAACAAATAAAATTGGATACTGTCTGTCCTGGCCCCTAACAGAGACATTTTTCAGGAAAAAGAAGGGTCTGTTGTGATAAATGTGAAATGTACAATATAAATATTTACCTACTGTTAACTCATCTGTTAATGTTTTCTGGCTACTTTTTCCAAGTTGTTTGTATGCTTTTTGTATGATTTTTCTAATATCTCTCACCTCAAAGTACAAAAGGCAGTTTTTTGAGTTCTCATATAATGGAGAAAATGTATAGTTATCCACACCTCCAGTTCGTACAAAGGTTAACTGGCAGGTCTCTTTGACCGCCTTGTACCTCAGTTGGAATTTGTGCTTTTGAGGTCATTAATTGCCAGTTTTCTGTTTTCTAGGCTGTTTATTTTTGCTAGTTGAGCAGACATCTTCATAACAGAGTGAAGGTTCAGTATTTGAAGTGTTTTCTGCATGGGATGGATAATTCTGCTCACATTTGGTACTGTTGTAGTAGACCTGTATGAATTCAAGTGTATGTGTCTGCTCAGTGCAGGTTTCTAGACCAGATGAAGAGGAAAGATCTGATGGGTAGTTCCTGAGAGGTATAACAAGTCTTTATCTGCTGAAGTAACCCAGCTCCCACATTACTCTGCACAATGAATATGGTTGCTTTTATCCTACTCCAGTCTAAAACTTCCTAATGAGTTCAGAAAAGCTGTTACAGCAGAAACATACCTATCTGTAAATTAACTACTAGTGCAATGAAGAGTTATACAAATCTGTAACATCTAAATAGTTCCATGACAACTAGAGGAACAGCAAGATACTTCACCATACAATGACAAACAATGATACTGAGGAAGAGGAACGTACATGAAAGAAACAACCAAACAACAAAAACAAGACTAGATGCACATTTTCATTAAATGAAAACATCTTAAACAATGACCTTTCTGACAAACCACAGAAATAGCAAACATGCAGCCTTTTAAATAACGGTTTCATACTGGAGTTTTGCACACACACCCCCTGGAAGCTTAGTGCAGTCCAAATGTCTCTCCCTTGGACAAGGCCTGTGGGTATATGAGCTTTGATAGCTGAATGAACAAGTGAAAGCTTGCAGGTTATTTAAACCTGAAGGGAATCTGTGTTCCTGACTATCCTTCTCTCCATTTGAATGTGGATTTTTCTCATTTGACGTTTTCTTCCTCTCTGTCACTGTTTTTATGGGAGAGAAGGGAGAGAGAAAGGAGGAACATAATTGTTAGTAAATGATTGGTCATAAAAGGTATGCTTTGAGTCTTCTAAAAATGACTTGTCTTTGAGTTTAGTCCAACTCTATTTCCTACTGATGTTGGGCTGCTGCAGCACTCAATGTCATGCTGTATTTAAATGAATAAATATCTTGATTTATATGCTGGGGTTTTTGGTTGCTTTGTCCCATTAAGCAGATGCTGTAAGCTGGCGAGGAGAGGACAAAATATTATGTGGGATGATACCAAAATCAGTAGCTGTTCCTTCCTAGACTTCTCAAAGCAGTAGATTTCTTGCAAAGAAAGTATTTCAGATTTATTTTTTGTTTATTGAAACATTTGCAATTCTCACTTCTTGTTAACAGCCTTCACTGATGGGATTTATCAGGTCAAATAACCATCTCATTCTTAGGGAGTTATGTGATTTTAATCTGTCATAACAATATTTCTTAACAGATTTTTAAACACCAACTGAAGAGCATTAGAGATTAATTGCATTCAACGAAGCGTAGACTATTAAAGAGCAGGTTGGATGGGTTCAAACATCCACTAGTTAGGCAGGAGCTGCATATTGAGTGCTCTGCATCCTCTGTGCTTCCTTCTCTCCCACTTCTCTCTTAGCCTCCCTTCATGCTGTAAGAATGAGCTTGCTTAGGCACAGATCAGACAAAACCATGTTAGTTGAGCGGTATGTTGTGACTCTGCACAGGTTAATGCTGATCATCCACATCAACAGAACAATGAAGCATTTTCAGCATGCAGGTTGGCCGCAGCCATGTTATACAAGGGCTAACTATGGCTACTTCTCAAGAGTAGACGGGGCTTCATTCAGCCTTTCTGTGATGAATTATTATAGTTTGGGCAGACTTTCATATAGTTTCAGAAAGGGCATGTTAATGTCTTGTACTTCTTGAAAGACACACTTTTAAATAAGATGCACCTGCATTGTATTTTTGGTCCATTCCTTTGCTGCTTTATGAGAAAAGGTGACTAACTCATTTACGGCAATACTGAGCAGTAATAACTTTGAATTTATGGGGCACCCACTGTCTGGATGCCTTAGGGCGCCTGACAGGCTAGAACTTAAAATATTGCTTTAAAAAAAAAGCAGTGTGATTTAACACAATAGAACTGATGGAGAAATGGAAACCCCATTGTTTGAGAAATAGCACAGCATCCCACAAACAATATCAAACCCAAACTTTCTGTAGCCTGACCCAGAGGGGTGCCATTGTTTTCTCTGAAATGTCAGAGGAGAATGCACTTAGGCTAAGGGAAAGCATTTATATAGGCAGGCTTTGCGTGTGGTAACAACACAGAACCAGCTACAACTTTGGACCAAGCAGTAGTATTTGTTTGTCTTGTTAACCAAGGATGAATACTTCAGAAAGGAAGCAGCATAGTGGCAGACATCTCTCAAATGTCTTTCTATAGCTATTGCTTTTCTTCAAAAAGCATGCTTTTCAAAGTACACTTGTCCTCTTATTAATCATTAATCTGTACATATATACACATATATTTTTCCATTGGTCTCTCTTCTCTACCAATTTCAGATAGTTACAGAACTCCTTGCTGACTTTCATCTGCTCTGGAATCAACTTCTGCCCCAAAGCATGGGTTTAATAGGCTTGTATTAAGCTTTTGTATCAGCTTCTGTTCTTGGTGAACAGTGAAAGGAAGTTCCTGAGAGGGTGTTATGTGAAATCCTTTCCCCACATTATTTCAGAGTCTCCAGACATCTCTGCTTTGTGATGCCAAGTAGACCTGTAAAGTTTAGATAGAAGGCACTGTCTGAAAGAGTGAATCTGTTTGAATCATTCTAACATTGCTTGTATTTCTGTCTCAGTTTTGAAAATATAAAAATAATGAAGGGAATAAAAAGAAATCATATTCTTGTCTTGAGTCCTTCTACTGCTTTCAAAACTGAGTAACTTCACTAAGCAATGTTAAGCTGCACAAAATACTTGTAATAACACAACTTAATCTTTGAAATAGGTATAGGTTTTCTTCATTTTTCCTTTTATTGTTTGCTTGTTTTTCTAATGTGAATAAGTAATTTTACAGTTAATCCTTACAGACATTGGCTCAAATGATTTTCAGATTTTTGCTAGAGTTGTATACTTCATGACTGCTGCTTTCTGTATTTTTTAGTCTAGTCTGACATCTTGCGTAATACAGACTTGGAAATAAGACTCCTACAGTTAAATAAATTATCCTACTAAGTATTGTGAAAGACTATCTTGTGTAACTTTTCTTTCTAATAACACCAGAAGTACTATGTTTGTAGTTTTCTTATTTGATATTGTGACTGTATCCAGGGGGTAGGGGAGTGGAATTGGGGAGTCTCTAGAGTCTGGCAAAACAGTGCATTTCACAATCTCTTATCTACCTCATGGCACCCCAGTTAATGTTAACAAGAAATACAGTGCCCCGAGAAGTACAGTAGCCAGAAACTTGCATATTATGACATCAAAAAAATATTTCTGTTTATCTGATGGATAGTGACATTTTAGATAGTTACAATCTAAAAATGAGTGTTACTTACAAAGATTTACAGAAGATGAGAGGCCACAACTTAATGCTACAGAAATTGATGCTATTCAGTGGGTGGTCCTAAATGAGAACAATTGTTATTGAAATCAGTTCTTCAGAATGTTATGAAATTGGTGTTTTAAATATTGCCAATACACAATCTCATTTTTTAAAGTGACTCTTCTGTTTATTTGAAGTTCTGCAAAACTATAAGCTATATGGCTGGATGTATTGCTTTAAAAATGAAATATAGCCCACAAGAATATACAGAACATACCAACAAGTAACTTGCAGCTCTGTCTCCAATCTTGTGTTTTCATCTGACTTGACTCTGAATTCTGAACATTTGGGACAGAGTTGCCAAGTACCCATGGTGTCATATGGAATATAATGAGAATTAGAATTTTCAAATAGAAGCATTCAACAGAAAAGCCATTTTTAAATATTCACCTAGCATGGTTTAATGAAAAATGAATTCCTGACAAATGTTTGTAATTTTGTTTTTTTGGTTGATTGGTTTGGTTTTTGTTAGGCTCAGTTAATTCTAAGCATAGATGCTTATGGTACTCCTGATTATGTGGGTTCTTAAGCCATACAAAGGAGTGCATGACCATGGGTGTTGGTGAAGCTGGTTCTGCTAAGGCCTGTAGGTGGAAGACTCTTATGTTTGTTTTAAATTTGGATATGCAGGACTAGTTTCTCTTTGAGAATACAACATCCATTTGGATGGAGTGAAGTGCAGATCCACAGAAGAATTCAAGTCTGTCTTCCAGGCCTGTATTAAAGCAGGAAGAACTTCTCATTCTTCCAGAGGAATTTGTTACAGCACTGAGAAGCAAGTACTTCCTGGGGGAATATGTAGTCAGCTGACAAAGTGACTTGAGCAGACTACAGGCAGGTAAGAGACTGAAAACAAAAGAAAGCACTAAGATGTGTTTGAGAGAGTTCTTGCCCATTCTTAAGTTAGTAGCTCTCACTTTGGTGTGTGCCCTAAGGAAATGTTTTAGACTAGTTCACACAACACTTCCAAAAAAGTTTAGAACAATATTTAATTTCTATATTTGGATTTTAAAAAAACCCACAGTTTCTGTTTGTGAAGAAAAAAAAAAATCTGTATTCTTAAAATTGACTAGAAGATAGATTCTTTGCAATGTTGATGCAACTTTCCCAAATCTTTTATAACCTTGCAATTTAGAGATGGCACAGAATTACCAGAAATTTGCCATAATTTAAAGTAAGAAAAAACCTTGCAGAATAACTAAGGAACTGTATATGAATGTGTTCAGCTTACAGTCAAAGCAGAGTTCAATACAAAATAACTCTTCACAGAAGTAGTCACAAGACAGTCTTCCTTGCAGCGTTGCACTGTGCATAGGACTCAACCCAAAAGAAACAATGTTCTGTTTATGGGGCTGAAAGTTGTATTGCCTTTTACAAGAGACACCTCAAATTACATTACTTCAGCTGTACTAAACTAGAAAAAAATATCCAACAGCCTTCTAAATAATACTCCTGGTTACTAGACCCCTGAAGTCAATGAGAATTCTCCTGGCATTCATATCTACTGCCTCCACTCCTAATGCTTTAGCCACCTGGGTTTTTGTCTAATATCTCAAATCAAATACCATTGATAGCTGTGAATCCAACACTTCATAAAAGAGGTGAAAAAAGAAAATCGGAGTCTGTAAATACTGGAGGCATGTGTTGGTCCTTGAAACGTGATCATTTGAATTCAAAGTCTATAACATAGACTGAAGTGGTGCTGATGTTGAGACTAGTGGTGCACTGAGCAGGATTCATGGAAAAAGGGTTTTAAGTTTTTTGCAGGGAGGAAGTATTTGGTGGCTGAAAGTTGAGGGTGTTTTTCCATCAGAAAGGAATACTAGAAATGCCAAAACGAAGCAGGAATGAAGACAAGATAGGAGGAAAGGGGGTCAGAGGGGCAAGTAGGTATGCAGGCTGCAGTGTATGAAAGGTAATACTTGAAGATGGGATCTGGTCTAAGAGGATTAAAGCTATGTAAGTGTTGCCTCTTAGGTGGACCTGGGAATTAGGTTTAGTTCCCCAACTAAGTGTTGTAGATACATTTGTTTTCCCATTTCCTGTGGGCCTTAGAGCAAACTGGTCTATTCTGTGACCAGGTTTTCTGACCACTGGAGTTAAACTAATCCAGCTTGCAGTTCAGGAAGAAACAAGCATGTAGTGTGGGTAATCAGGAGGTTTAAGCTCTTCACTGGTGGTTCAGACACAGCTTGACAAAATACTGAAAGGTAGAAGGTAGTGGACATTCACGCAGTTGAAAACAGGGTGACTCAAGTGCTGTTTTTCTGAGAATGGGAGGAAGACAGCAAGGCCAAGGAGCATAAGTGAAGGATGACCTGAGACAAGTCTCTGAGCAAAGGACATGACAGATTTTGAAAATGTGCTTAGAGTGCCAAAATGATTTTTCTATAGCTGGCTGTTCTGAGAAATGAATTCTGTGTGTATGTAGCTGTTCTCCAAGGATTTAAAAACATTCTGTGTAGCAGCTTTAGGATACCCTGTGTAGTAGAGTGCTGAAGATTCATGGAGAAGTGAAAACATGAATATCCAACGCTATGTGGCAGACATGAAAGATAGAGCTCAGTAATGAGAATCTGCTGTAGTAATATTAACAAACTACTGCAAGTTCATAGTACAGTAGTCAGCTGTGTTCCTGCTACAGGAAACCCAACATGGTGTTCCAGGTTCCATGTCCTGTTCAGGAACAGTGGAAAAATATTTCACAGAATTAAAGCTCTTTCCAGGTTTTATAAAGAATTTATTGTGTGATTGGACTGTCAAATCTAGTGAGTGAAATAATAGGCACAGAGCAGGTACTGAAAAGGACCCTAATTTCTGTTGTTTTTCCACAAATTAAAAGTTGCACAGAGTAGGAATCAGCTTGGTACAAAGCTCGTGTTACGTGAAGATCCCTCTCTAGGTTAGGTTGCAAGTAGGAGAGGAAGTTTAAGTCTTAATGCTCCCAGAAGGAGCATATGATCCACTCAATGCAAGGCATAATGGGAAATGGGGCCTGAGAAGGTACGACCTTTATGCAATGGGGCATGTGTGTGAATGGTTAGGGTTGAAGGAACTAGCTCACCAGGGAGAAACTGGATCTGGAAAGTCACTTTCTGTTAATGAAGGGATAAAAAGGGAGAGCTGATCCTGAAGAGGCTGACAGGAAAAACAGGGTGGGTGAGATTAGTTTAGGAAGTTACTCTTGAGCTGAAATAGGATATTGCTGAGCTGAGGAAGACACTTCTAGAATGTGTAAAGATATGGCGTAGGAGTTCATCTGCTACTGCATAAAATGATTCTGTCAGTTCCTGTCACTGAAGAAAATAATGAAGATGGGTTACATAAAATGGTTTCAGTATTTTGGAGGCTTGTGCTCTATTTTTTTAATTTCCAAGATTCCTTAAGTTCATGTTTTTCTGGGTTCTTTTATACCAGAGCATAACATGCGAGTACACCAGCGGTCACTTCATGGCAGTGTCCCATAATAGGTGTCTAGGAGAAATTATTCCTGGGTCAGGTGTGTGTGGTGTTGCCCCTGGGTACTTGTCTAGCCTCTGAGTATTTGAGGCATGGAGACTTTCTTATCTAGACACAGGTTGTATGAATGTAATAATCCTCAACAGGTTTTTCTTAGATCAGCCTCTTGAATAGGCCTTTGAACCTGAGCTATGAAGGCTGGAAAGTTTTTATTTTTTTCAGTTAAAGCTGACTGACATCAAGAACAGAGGAGGGCTTAGAAAAAGCAACAATATCAAATCAGAAGAGGTAGAAAGCTGGGGCCTGAGGTTCTTGGATGTTGGAGAAAAAAATTTGAAGTAGTTTTCTATGTACTTATACTTTATGTATCAGTGCCACCACTTTTTGTACATCTCACTTTAAATTCATACAATCACAGGAAACAGGACTAGAAAAGAGCTTGGGAAATCATCTGGTGTAGGGCTATGTCAGGCACCATCTTTGCCTGTGTCACTTCATATGCTTGCCTAGCCTGTTCTCAAAGACTCCAGCTGACAAAAGCCCAGTGACCTTGCTAAGCAGTCTGTGCAAGGACTTATTTAGGAAGCATTTTCAATGTCCGAATTTTGACTTGCTTCAATTTGTTTGTTCATTCTTCTCATGTCTACAGTAGTCAACAAAAGAAAAAATTTTTCTGGTTGGATGGTGCTTTGAGTAACCTGGTGCTGTGGAAGGTGTCCCTGCCCATGGCAGGGGGATTGAAACTGGATGATCTATAAGGTCCTATGACCGCTATAGAAAGAAATTAGATATACTTGACATTATTTTTCTCAACAAAAACAGGCTAGAACTTTGTCTGCTATTCCACTTTTCTCTAGAAATGTGGTGCCTCAAAATGAATCCAGTTCCCCAGCTGAGATTGAGCAAATACTGAAGATTACTTTATCTTGCAGTTTTTCATGCTGGGGTGTACAAGTAAGAGTATATAGTATGTTTTTCATACCAGCATAACAACTTTGACTGAAGTTCTGCTTAAGACCCACTATTGCTTTCAGTACTTTTGCTAAAGAGTTGCTACCTATGCAATTGTGTTCTCTTTTTTGCTCATGTTTTGTAGCTATGAGATCTTTTCACTATTGAACTGCAACCTGTTTTACCAGATTACACCTTCAAATTGTGAAGATGAAAATACTAAAATACATACATGTGTTTGCATTTCCATTCCCAAGCTGACTGTATATTAAGTGTTCACTCCTACTGTTTCAGAGGCTTTTAAACTAGGGTTTTAAAAAATCCGTAATACAAAATGTTAAGTGAATAATTCAGGTTTCATAGTGATGTACTAAGTAATGATCACTTAATCCACGTATGCACCTAAAAGAAGTACAATGTGAATTGACTGTAGTAGATTTTTGCTGCTATCTCACATGATAACTTCACATAAGCAATATAGGAAAGAAGTCTGAAGAGCTAGTAGAAAATACTGAGTAGCTGTAACTCACTTTCAGAATA
>Ga0181612_101746_pt1 | contig 27269 bp, 12 predicted proteins | sample HoacroProtozoa21_FD_119630 | JGI IMG/M metagenome (GOLD analysis project Ga0181612, IMG submission 119630) | Hoatzin crop microbial communities from Cojedes, Venezuel. Combined Assembly of Gp0051906, Gp0051904, Gp0051908
GTCCTGTCACTGGGCACCACTGAAAAGAGTCTGGCCCCATACTCTTGACACTTTTTATTGATTCTTTGTTATCACAAAGGAATCCACTTACCTTCTTGCACATACTGTAGATCATTTCAAGATATTTTGTGTCTGACAGAAGTGTATCTGTATCAACAGTAACATAATTATGCAAGAGAGGCATCATGTCTGTATTAAAAGAAGCATTATCACAGTTAGATATTGTTTGCATGTTTTATTAGACAAGCTGTTCAAATCAGGTTGAAATCTATGTATTAGTTACAGTTCTTGCTTAATGTTTGTCAAGATAAGCATGTATCTAGTCACAGATGCCTTAGTAGCAAAACAAGTCTGGTTGCAGCAACAGCAGAATAAAACACTTCTAGTGTAAGTGCACTTCAGTGTTCTCCTAGCATTTCAATCAAAATGCAACTAATTGTATGGTTGAAATCACATGTATGAAACCATTTGGCTTTCTGATTTATTTGTATTACTTACCAGTAAAATAATCAAAGCCATCCTGCTGAAAGACTTCAAAAACAAGAGGAAGAAGCTGCCACATTTGTGCAGAAACTTGTTGACAGGTCAGACTATGAGCCAAGGAAAAGATCTCCTCATAGAACTCTAAAACAAACAGAATCTAGGTAAATTTAATGCCAAGCCTACAGACTTAAAAAATAAGCCAACAAAATTACAAATACCTAATACATGCTGCTGCAAAACTGTTCCAATAACTTGTAAACAGATCCCTTCCAGCTGCTGGGTAATCTGAAAAAAGGAAATTTATGACTGTTTTCAATGGAGTTGACATTAAACACATCTTAAATAAAGTAACTCAAAGCAGTTTCTATTTAGACAATATAGTCTTCTAAAAAAAATTCAAATGATTTCTCACATTTTAGAGCACTAAATGTGTAAAAGCAGCACTTTTTAGCTAAGGATTTGTAAGATAGCTATTAATACAAGGTGGTTTTGGAATATTATTTGAATATTGGAAAAATCTCATTATAGGATAACTTTTAAAAAGAAAACCCTGACAGTAACCCTATGCAACAGTTCAGTACCGTTAAAACACAGTAAGTAAATGTATATATCAAAGGGGTAAGCAATGGAAGTTGCACAAAGTATTTGCTGTTCCGGAAAAGTGAAATTTCAAAAACCAAACCCAAACAAATACCAAACCACTTCCTAAACCTAGCTTAGGATGTTCACACGGTATGTGGACAATCAGTCTTGCTCTACAGATTCAGACACTCTTCCCAAATTGTATTTATTAGTCCCTGGAGCAGCTAACAAAACAGTCATTATCCTGTTTAGGGCACTTACCTTGCGCAAGGACAAATACGGGTTGAGCTTCTGGTCTCAGCTATGCAGAATAGGATTTGAAACTAACCAGCTAAATACCTTATCTCTTGGAACACTGGTCATCCTGTGTGAGATGTCTCTAAATATAAATGTTTACTGATCAATGTTTTACAATTTAGTTCCTCAGGACTAGCATACTGTTACACAAACTTTTAATTTAGATAGTAAGAATTTGCTGACAAAAACAAGTACATGAAAAGCTTGCTGAGCAGCTTTAGCAACAAGTAAATGACTGAACTGATCCTTGGTTTATTGCATGGCAGCACCAGATTCTGACCTTTGGCATCCAGAATTCGTACTATGCTGCTTCCTTAGTAAAGTCTTCAGAGCCCTGAGAGTCCAGTTTATTACTGAACTGTTTAGTCACTATAAACCTATAATCTATTTATCAAAAAACCAGTAGCTGGCTTTCTCAAGAAGGATTTTTATCAACAATAGCATCTTTCGAATGAGCTGTACTCTGGACAGAAGTTAGTCCGTTCAGTACAACAAAACTAAATAACAAGTTTTCATCACACTGGAGAATTCTGCAGTGCAAATTAGGCAGGTAAACAAGACTATCATTTAGTATAGCCACAACAGCTGTATGCATAGGCATCGATTCTGTTGCACAGAGCAAATTAAGTCAGCAGAGACAATGTTCAAAGCTAACTGATGTTTTAACTATTTTCTCTGAAGAGCAGACCTCATCATATCAGATGAGTTTTCGCAGCTGAGCTGACAGAGTTCCACCTGTTAGAGACAAGTTGCTTCCACATTTTTTAACAAGAACCCAGATTTTTATGGGAAATACTGTGGCAACATTTATGCTTTATTACTACACATACTGTGTCAGAAATGTGACCCACTCTGTTACAACTTTATTGTGTAAGTGCTTCACTGTTTCCTGTTTTAAGATATTTTTGGCTGAAAGGACAGTTTTTCAGGTAGCAGTACCAGGAACACCAGAACTACAAAGGACTTGCAGCGTCTTAAACAATATATATTAGCTTTAAAGTTATTTTTACTTACTTCCTTGTGATCTTCAACCACACTGAGAAGTGTATCAATAGTATTCAAGATTCCCATTGCTGTCACTGCTTTGTCATCACTGCCCTCTTCATCTGGTCCAGTCTGGATCACCTGGTTAAATGTCATTGCCTGCATGTAATAGCAAAACAACCCATAAATATGTCATTTAACTGACATTTAACTGTTTGGAGATTAAGAACAATTGTGCAAGTCTGGTATTCTACACAATTTAAGGAGGACTTCTGCTAAGAAAAAGTATATGAATATTAGAATAAAAAGACATAAATTACATTAGTTTCCATGAAAAAGAATAAATTTTCTATGAGTAAAGTTTTTCTGACACAAGATTTAATTGGTTGAACTAGACTGGACCACTTTGCAGGCATTCCCAGAGAGGACAAACAATTTAATTTCAACTCCAAGGCAAGGGCCTTTAATAGGGAAGCACTGAGCTGACCTCTGCTTTTGAAACCATTAGCACAACTTGCTAGATACAGCTGTTCAGGCTCTGAATTTTTCCTGCAAATTAAATTTTATTTTCACATTACATACAACATAACATTATTTTCACACCAAAATTTTGTTAAAAATCTGCTCTTTAATTTCCCATTTTAGAACAGAAAATCTAAGTCACATTGTAGAGACTACCTAAAATGTGCTACCAAAAATTAATTATTAACACTATCAGGAGAAAATATGTATAAAAATTTTTCAAATATTTCTACAATCGTTCTTCGAAATTTTCATTTTGTTCAAGTTATGAAGCCACTTTTGAGAAAAAACAGTCTGAACGTAGAAGAAAATTACTGCACTTAAGCAGACTGGAGTAACAACAGCTATTGATTGACAGACAACTATCTTAATTTTAAATACCAATCTGGCACATATTCAACATCTTCCTAAGTCATCAGAAAGTCTTACCAAATGCTGTGTCATTTCTACTGCAATTGGGGTAACTTCTTCACTATATTCACAGATCATCTTCTGAATCACATTAGTAAGATCATCATTTTCAGTCTCTCTTATAATATGGAGTAAAGCTTGCATTACTGGTCTAATGAATGGAGTAATATATTCTTTAGCTGTAAAACAAGTGGAAATATTTGAATTGACATTCTTACAAAACTACAGTATAAGACAGTCAATATATACTTTATTAATATTTAGTGCTTCAGCATTAATATGTCAAAACCATGGGTAGTATAAATCTTACTAACAATACTAACATTCAGAACAATTTTTTAATAAAAATGTATACCAAGAGGATCACAACTGAAGTATGAAAATCAGAGATCTAAAGACTGCATGGAATGCAAGATTACTTATCAATGCAAATTTTAATTTGAACAGGAAGAGGTACATATGCATTTTTGTCAAATCTGCTGAAGTATTTGATATAGAACTTATATTTGTTTTGGGGCTTTTATGTCAGCTTCAGGAATACTAAGCAATGTAAACCCTGCTAGGATAAAGAAAACTTTTTTTAAAAAAATAAATTTGAACATGAATGAATGTATGCTGAGACCGATATATCACCACTGTATTCCTCATTCAGTGATTAGGTACCGTATAACTGATTTTATTGTACCATGAAACTGTGATGTTATTTATAAAATTTTTGCAGCTGAAAAATTACAATAAGTGATTACAAATTACAATTGCAAGAAGTAAATTAACATCATGAAAGAAGAGAACAAGTCTCCCTGAACATTGCAATATTAATGCCTATTCCAGTAAAGCTTGCTGTAGCTTTAAGAAAATAGGACTACCTTTCTCTTGATTACTGATCAGAACTTGAAGTGCTAATGCAGCTTCCACTTTTACAGGCATTTCCCTATCATCTATCAGACACCGTCTTGTGAGTTCTAAAGCTGTCTGGAGATTCTGGTCACTCTTAAATTTGACTTCACAAAAATAATGAAGAACCCAACAAGCCTGGAAAAAAGACATCGAACAAATTCAGAGTTACAAAACCTACAAACAGGATTATTGACTACTTGTATACCCACAACCCTCACAGATTATTAAATCTGAAGTACAACTAATGTTGAACAAAGATACTGTAAAACTCTGATAGATGAAGATGTTTGAGATTGTGGAGGCTGGCCACTGGGAGGCTTGTCTTACAGACATCACCAGACCAGTACTATGATCTCAAGTTCGTCTTTGGCCACAGGTTTTGTGTGAGCAGTACAGTCTAAATGCAAAACACAAGCAGACCATACCACCAGACACAGATGGAAACTATGCACACAATTCTGCAGCCATTTTAAAATTACACAGTAGCTATCTACAATCACATGTAAAGACTAGTACTAATCTCTGAAATAAGCATACAATTTATTACAGAACAGGTGCAGAGAGGAGTGCATTTGTTAGAGGGAAAAATATAAAGAATATTCCTGAACTCTTCAGCTGGATCAGACAGTTTATCTTAACAGTAAATCTTACACCTTCTTACCCGTGCTCGCATGTAACCCAGCTCACTGCTGAAGAGAGGGAACACATGATTCTGCAGCATATACTCCATCTGATCTTTATATATCTTCTTCTGTCAGAATATGAATAGAAACACATCAGTTTAAAACTTTATGTAAAAATGCATTTTTAATCCAGTAAAAATGTCATATATAAAAGTGTGAACAGCATAACAAAACCCTCAGACTTTTAACTTCCTCCTTTATTAAAGTCTGTTAAGCAACAATGAAATCCCATATTAGTAATTAAACTTGCATCCTACATCGACTTTTATAATTTTCAGTCAAAATAGTGACACTTTCTTCCTATCATTTTTTGACTCCTCGAGACACTTTTTGCTTGGCAGTACATTACTCTGGTATCAAAAGCAAAAGTGGTCAGGGAAACTTCTGAGAGTCATGATCCAAATACAAGTCCATACCCTGCATCTGTTTTACAACCATTCTAATTGAGCAAGGTTGCTAATTTCACTTTATTTCCTATCTTCTCTACACAGAAAAGATCTCATTAAATCAACAGCCCCACACTGGATGGATTTTTTTCCTTTCTTCCACAAAAAAATGGAATGTAGTTAAGTGTAGCACAGGAAACGATGTAGCAATTCTTACTAGAAGCAGAGAACTTAAAGGAACTTAAAACAATCATCTTAACTTGAACATGACCTAATAGAACTTGTGTAATTAAGCTGAAAACAAAACCAAAGCAATTAAATTCAACAGCTTTAAAAAAACCCCTGTAAACTCAATGAGCTATTCTCATTTCTTCTGAGACACTATATGTGAAAGAAAGGAAAAGAGGGAAAAAAGAACCAAAAGAACCTGTAAACTCAATGAGCTATTCTCATTTCTTCTGAGACACTATATGTGAAAGAAAGGAAAAGAGGGAAAAAAGAACCAAAAGAACCACCAGATTTGTTATGCTTACTTTTAGGAGAATTTCAGCCAAAGAACCAATCATATGTAAAGCACCATCCTTCTTACGAGGGTCAGCATTTGGCTCCGTAAGGATCTGATAACAAAAGCCCATTGTCTTCTGCAAGACCTAGATTACATTGAAGGTTAGTCACAATATTTCAGTCAATCGTTTCAGGTACCAGTCTCAGTACTCTGAAATGCTTAAATCTCTAATAACAATAACGTGCTCCAAGTCTGGAATTTGGATAATATTTTAATAGCAAGTAAAAGTAAATGAGAGGAATGATAAATTTTAGTGTATTTTGATACGACAGAGCAGAAAATGAAAACTTTTATTAGTAGTTCTTTCAGCAAATGGAGACTATAAGCTAAATCTAATTAATGTATTTAAGTAAAATTCTTGAACAGATTACCTCTTTCCGTTTACTACATGATGTAAACAATAACGTCTGAGCAGCAGTTGTGGGAGAAATGAAGTCTTCAAATACATCTATTAAGTAAACATATAGCAGCTATAAATTTTGTTTCTGTACTACAGTTCATGATCTTAATGTAATCTAATGATTTAATATGAAATAAAAAGAACAACAATATTCTTTTCAGGTGATTAATTATGCTTTCTTACTACAGTTATTCCAAGACCAAACAACGGTAACAAATGGCTGGAGATTCCTGACACGTTTCACCTTTTTCGCGATCACTGGCTCTACGTGTCTGATTTGAAATTGTACATCTTCCTTAATTTTAAGATAAACCTGTTCTAACAATAGAAGCAAGACACGGCAGTCAATTTTTCACATATATGTTATTTGCTGTACAGGCAAGCACACATAATTGATGAGTTAAATATGCTTAGTTTCTTATTTCTATGCAGAAGATTATCAGAGCCTTGTATAATACCTGTACTGTTTACAGGTCTGACTCTGAACTGAGGGATAAGAAACTCCAAAACCCATCAAGATTCCTTGTTCTAGCCACATAAAAGTCCTAGTGGAAGGAAGAACTTGTTCAGGAAGTCCAAAGTATATTCATTCTTCCCCAGCCTGAAAGGACTGCACAGACTGATGTAAACCCCAAAAACAAAGTACCAAGCCACAGGAGATGAAATTACACCTAAGTCTGGAATGCTAGGCTTACTTCATAATGTTTCATTTACTATTACAGTAAATCTGTTCTGAACTATGCCATGTGTGAAATTCCTTAAGATCGTAAAAAGTCCAGAGCCTGAAATATTAGCTGTTGTAAAGCATAAACTTTTAATAACATTAAACATATGTAATTATTGCTAGCAAGACCTGGACTGTTTGACTTATCAAACTAAAAACTCTGTAACTGTCAAAATTAGCTATGTTTTGAAGTGCAGAAACACCTATGTCATTGTTGATTGTCATATGTTATCTGTCATTTCCACCAGTATATCCAAAAGTTCACTATATGAAGTTACAGTATTTGGACAATACAAACTGTTTTTCTTCTCCTTTTAAAGACTAAAGCCATCTCTATTTTCACAAAAAACTACAAAAATCCCATCTTTGTGTGAATTTATATTTTAACATGAGTAGATTTCAAATTCTCACCAAATTTCATGCGAATATATTCATACGGATCTTCTTGCCAAAGCTCTTCATCAGCATCTGTATAGCACATCAATGGAAAAATAACATCTTGGATAATTCCCTGCAACAAAGAAAAAAGTTGGAATGAAGCTAGCATTACTAAATTAATCTCTACATGCTGTCCTGTATTTCACAGATTTTGTCCATCCTGTCACTTCTCATACAAAAAAAATGGCTAGCTTTGCTCATGTATCAAGATAACACTCACCAAACAGGCCTAAACTCTTTCCACCAGCAATTTATAATAGCAGTCCCTAAAACTTGAATTCTAGCAAGGCTAAAAACACTGTACAACACACTGACTAATGTACCACTGAGTCATCTAAGTATTAAGGCCTGAAAGTGGTTTACTTGAATATGAGGTTTCAGATTCTTCCAGGTGACTGCATGTGACACTCCTTGATTGATGTAATTCAGTGTTTGCTGCAGAACTCTAGGAGCCATGTACTGCTTTTCCTTGTATTGATACAACACCTTCAGCAACACCTAGAAAAATCAGATCTCATCAATAGCTTATACTGAGCACAGACCATTTTAAAGAGAAGAATTCTACCCTCCCTCACAATCCTACATAAGAACCCATCTAAATACAACAACCCCCCCCCGTTTATTCATTAGACTAAAATGGGTACTGACTAATACTTCTACTAAATGTCATTGCTAATTTTATAAAGCAATTTGCAGCTTGTATCAGGTGCTGCACATCTTTTATAAACACAATCCTTTAACAAGACAAAACATACATGCCAATTCATCACCAGCATAGCCCATGGGACCTTTTCCTCTAAGGTTTATTATCCCATCCTGCCACATTTTAGGGGCAGAAATTCATGCCCAAACACTGCACTGGTAAAATACACTTCAGGCAGTCTACCGACTCTTGCCTATGTGCAGCCTTACAATAATGACGCTGTACGAAGAATGCATGTGTATGAAGAACGATGAACCAGCCTCTCCCCTTGGCTTTTTGGCCTCAATTCTTCTGAGGTGGCATTCAGAACTATTCACAGGGATTTACATTTGTCCATGGCTCTTCAGGAATAAGGACATGAAATGGACATGAGACCATTACTAGTAATTAAATTCCAGGTCACAGGAAAGTTTCGTATGGGTAACGCAAGGGGGTTTCCTTGTAACCCAATCCGGGTCAGTGGCAACACTGCACCTCCAAGAGCAGCAGCACCAACTGGAGAGAAATGACAAATTCCATTTCCAGGTTTTCACTTAATTCTTCATATAAGACAATGTTTTTAAAACATCTGAGACTGAAGGAACTGAAAAGATATCCATCAATCTGTACTTTCACCAAGAAAACATTTCGGGGAAATCAGATTCATTATTTTGAAAAGTAATTCCATTGATAACATTTATTACACAAGCACTGAAGCCTTCTTCCCAAAGGAGATGCCTTGCACTTGAGTTTAAATTTAACCATGAAATTTGTATTTTTACAAGTGGTTTTATGCTCTAGATGCATTAGCAGCCCTCAAAGTTTAACTGTTTGTGTTTAAAAGCCTCCCGGACTTCAGAAAAAAATTACTGGTTGTTACCCTCACCTGAGTATAAGGCTTTGGTGGCATTAGATATTGACTTAGGATAGGAAAGGAAAAAAGAGCAAATGTTCAGACTTGCAGCTGTTTCAAGGATTATCAAAGAATACACATGTCAAAATTCCTTTTTAGTCTCTTGTGAACTAACTAAACCAGAAAATTATTCTCTGCAAAAACAATACCTTAAGTGACAGATGTTTGTAACTTCCAAAATCAGTAAAACAGGAGTACATGGTAAGACTAACATGCTTCTTGAAGTTGGAACAATTAAGAATGTTAATCGTTAAAAGAGTCTAACAAACTGGTAACAAAATTGATTAAACACGTAAACAATTCTGCAACATATTTAACTTCCTTCATCACATGCCTTAGTCTTTCCAGAAGTATTTGGAAAACTAACGAAGACTGAGATTTCTTGGTCTTACACAGAGTACATGACACTCCAAAGACTGACTTCCTTTATAAATTTTAACACAAGCAACAAAGAAATTAACCTTTGAGTATATGATGTTAACACAGTACTTTTATAATGCATGGATCCGAAACGCGCTCCATGGCCTAAGTCACACCATGGTGGCAACTCAGGAAAGATTTAAAAAATATAAATTACGGGTTCTTTGTTGTAGGCAAAAGTATTAATCCTGGGTCTTTAGCAAATTAGAACTTAACATACAGCAATACAATCTTCTCTGTGGAACAAGAAGGTTCAGGTAGCTGGTGTATTTGAATTTTAGAAGGATATGAAGTTTCTTTTTTTTTTTTTTTTTTCTCTCCTAGAAAGAGAGATTCTCCAATGTAACAGGACAGCACACAGAAAAGCCTAAATTCATTAACAGTCAATGAAGAGATGGGGAATAGTCCTTGGAAATGAGGACAAAGCCGAGGCCTAACAAATGGTCTTTGCAGCCATGCTTACTTAGGACAAGTGCTTTGGTCCTCTCTTTTCACAAATCTAAGCAGTTTCATGATTCAGGTGCAATGAGAAATTGAAAACATGAAGAAAAAGTTTAAGAACTGCAGTAAGGAAAAGCAGGATGTGGGATGGAAGCTCCAGGGCAAATAAAAAAAATTCTGCAACTGTGTCAAACAACCAGGCAGTAGCGTTCAACTAGGGCTTAGTTCTGGCTCATCAGGTCTTTCAAAATGAGAAATGTCTTGAGCAAAACAGCTGCTAACACAAGGCATAAGAATCAAGGTATTCCAGCTAGGCAGCTCAGCCTGTTTTGGACAGGCTTAAGAAAGTTTAGCTAGAACTAATGTTGAATGTACTGCCTTTTTTTTGTGTTGGTGACATGCACATGACAAAAAAAATATAGAGTAGATAAAAAGAATGATCAATGGGAAGTAATTATGAAAATAGTATTAGCAGTATATCTTAAGTTTATACTTGAATAACCTGTAATCCCATACCATATATTTATCTATTACTTCTTTAGTAAAAGGGTGCGTACACTTTGAAGAGTAAAGAGAACTCAGTCAAGCATATTATCAGAATTTGTATTCTTCAGTATTTCACAGATTTCCCATTTTTGTAAAGAAATACATCCTACTCAAAAATCTTCCATAACATTTATCTGAAGGATTAAATTTCTTCATCATACATCCAAGATTTATCTTTCGCACAGAAATAAAGGACAGCACCTTAATCTGTACTTCTAAACAAGTTACATTATTGTATATGAAGAAACTGTAAGCACTTTAAAGTCTTGCCTTTTAGCAATTTATTTTAAAGAACTGAATTCTTGGTGTTTACTAGATGCAATTAACAGCAAGGATCAAATTTAATTCAAAGATAATGTAAAGAAAAAACACAAAGTATTTTGTTGAACTGTTTAATTTTATCTTTTCAAAGACATCTTTCGCACACAGAGTCTTTTGTCAGAACTTAATTTTATCTTGGAAATGCAAAGCAACCAGTAAGGTCTTAAAGAACATGTAAAAGTTATCTGTCTGATGTCATGTACAGGTGACAGATGAGCACCTCAGAAGGTGATGCTGACTCCACTTATCCGAGCATGACAAATGTTCTTTTCCATTTCAATACTTTGGATGACATTCTAAAAACATGCATTTAGGAGATACTTTCCCTACTTCTCCTCTTTTAAAGTCCTGTAATTCATTTTAATTTCATTGGGAATGAAAACGAAGAAAACTAAAACTGAACTAAGAACTGTTCTTCTGATTAAAATAAAGGCTTTGAAGAAAACATTCTGCTCCCTGAGATTTTCACAGGCTAATAGTCTATTCACATTTACAACCTAATCACCTTAATATAAACAGATTTGTGAGCCAATACAAGGAAATTTGACAAAAACTACTTGAAGTTTTTTTATAAATAAACTTGTTTCAAAAGAACAGAAGCCACCAGCAGAGCCAGGACCCGAGAATCAGACCCAAAAATTTCCCAGTATTCACGGGATTTCTTGCTAGTTCAAAAAGTTCATATTGCTGACTTTAAACATGTGCGCTGTAAGAGAGGCAGACAAAAATTTCTGCTCCACCAATCCATTTTGTCCTTTCAGGAAAACCTGTAGGTTGCTGTCATGTGGTAGGACTATCTGAATCATAAAGTTACTCCAATAAAGATAAATCAAGGACAGCTTGGCGTAACATTAATATATCAGGTTACAAACTGCTGTAATCCAGAAGACACTTTGTCTATAACAGACCCTGCAGAAGTGGCAACCCTCAGACAGGGAGATGAGTGAAAAGCGACCAGACTTACCTGTTTGTAAGTGAACCTCTGCTCCATCAGGCTTTTGCAGAAGCCTAGAAAACTTACTATTTAATGACTTTGAGTCAAAAAAAGAACTATATCAGAGTTAAAAGGGTCGGTAAAAAGGTTAATCACACCACGTAAATATTATGCCCATCTCTTCCAAGAAAAGAGAAAAATATTTAGCATTTATCAGAAGCTCATCTGAGGGCTTGTTATATGAGAGCATTTACTCTATTTGCAGATTATCAATGCTGCATAGGCTATTTTCAGTGGATTGTACTATGTGGCAATTAATTTTTCAATCATTGTTTTCTTTTAACCTGCAGATATTAGTGCTTTCCATATAGACGTGCTTAGAAAACAACAATCGTGAAAAAGAGCAAGCAGCTTTTTCAGAAAATAATGAAATAAGAAATCACTACCAATTCTAAACTTATCCTAACCCCCCCATATTCAGTGTTCCTTACCTGTTGAACACCAACAGCAAATGCCTTCAGGAACACTTCAGCAAACTCACTGTACTCCTTGGAAACATTACCAGGGCTTCCATACCTAGAATTAGAAGCAAGTATGCAAATTCAAGGGTGTAGCAATATTATTGACTTGAATATTTGTTTGGTTTTTTTTCAAAATAATACTGGAAGAGAAAATACCTCTCAAAAAGTCTAGCTAAGATATGCAAAGCCCACTTCTTGCATTTCCACCACGGCAACTCAGGTCTATCATCTTCATCAACTTGAAGGGTTTCCTTTAGAAAAAAAAAAAAAACCTATTATCTACCAACCATTCACAAAGAGTTCAAATTATATGTATTTTGAACAACTGTACAGCATATTTTGCTTTTAACCTGCCATTTGCACTTCTAACTTAATAGAAGTATAAAGTATACCATATTTAAAAATAAATCACATGATATATGCTGCATAAATGGTCAAATTCCTGAAACAAGAAATCAAAATAAGTTGTGCTATAATTTCAAAGCAGCAGAACTCCCATACAAGTTACATATTTTCAAAAATTTGTCTAGCTTGTTTAAAACAACCTATTTAGATTAATAAATTATTTTCTTGACATCTGCTGAGAAAAAAGAATGCAGAAATAAAAAGCTGAACTTTTAAACACTCCAATGAAGGAAAAATATTTAAGCTTAAAGATATAAATAGCCAAAGGCCACTTACAGCTGGTACATCCCTATCGACAACAGTCTTCAAGATTTCTATCCATTCAGTCAGGTTTTGCTGATTTATCAACTCCAAAGGTAATGTGTACTTAATAAAACAAACAAACAAAAAAAACCCAAAAAAAACAGAAAAGGCAAAATAAATTTATTATAAAGCAATTTGAAAACTATGCTACTATCACAGTTTGAATTTTGAATTTTGGCTCTTTCTAATCTTAGTCTACACTTAGCTACCATGAAAGATTAGTAAACGACTCAAAAAAAACAGGTTGAAGAACTTAACACAACCTAGTCTATATCCTCAATATCCTCAAAGGTGCTAGAGATCTTTACTCCAATTTGTTCTGCTTATGCAATGCTAAGACACCACTTAAATGAATGTTACACTAATTTCTGAAGTGATTAACAGCATATTAACAGTTTCATTCCGAACTGCTGCATTTACACTGGTAATTCTATGTAGGCTGACCTCTACAATCTGTCATTAGAAAACCAATTTTCTAATTTTCTAATTGGTTTTCTCCTCTACCTTAGAGGATGGCATGCATAAGTTCTATCTAATGCCAACCAGGAATAGCACTGTACAAAAGTACAGCACAATCAAGCATACAAAAAAATCTGCGATTCATATCACAGTTGAACAGTAGGGCAAATGATTCAGATGTAATCTAATATTGTTAATATTTCTGTCATTTACTATTTTAAGGCAAAGCATAATGTTTTAAATTAAATTACTGATCAAGTATATCCAAAGTTTATTTTTTACCTGGACAAGGGCATAAAATATTTTGAAGATCTGTTTCTGGATGAGGACAGACTGATCAGATGGATCACTCAAGAGCTGAATAAAGCTATCCTTCAGAACTGGTAGAAAATGTTGCATTGCAGCTATCAAAGGACTTCGCTCCTCTGGTTTCTTGTACCTTTAGACAAGAACAAAATAGTTCTGTAGATCTTTCAGGTAGCTTTTGAATTACGAAAGTCCGCTTTTCCTTGGTGTAGACACAAGTAGGTTATATTACAGTTCATAACAACATATGATTTAAAAAAAAATCCTAGCCATTTCTTGTTACAGAATTTGAAACAAAGCTATAGCCAGACAACATTACAGCTCAAAGGCAAGTTATAAAACCGCTGAGCGTCCATTACTCCACTATATACTCACATTAATTTTCTGCTGGTAATGCACTCCTGCCAACTTACTCACTTTGAATACTACATCATGTTCAGCCACATCATTACTATAGTGAAAAGCAACTGGAGCACTACAAAAACTGCAAGCAAAAGCTACACATTTATTGCCAAGAATGGCAGATGCTGGGCTAGTCAGTAAAATTCCAGAAAGACATTTGTCAGAGTTCACAATTCATCAAAATATTTCCAGAAGCTGAATTACCTCACTGACATTGAAGAAATTAAACTATGAGGTGTCTCACATCTTACCATTTAATTTGCCCAAATTTAACAATTTGATAGAGAACGTAGGCTTCAGCAGTAGACTATGAGCAGGCTTCGATTGCAATCCCCCTTGAAATAGTGCCTCAGACCTTCCCATGCTGGTGACAGTCCACCACCAGCTTGCCTACCCTGAAAACAAGGCTCCATTTCCTTTCTCAAAAAATGTCAACATTCCTGACAGGAAATGAAGCCACATTTTGAAATCTTTCTCCCAACTTTTAACTATCAAAAAAGGAGGTCTTCATTGACTCCACAGTTATCACAGCAGAATAGGATCTTGTCCATACTGGTGACGATAATAAGAACAAAGTAAAATATCACTAAGACTGCACAGCTTCATTTTTCAATTAAGCCATTAATAGTGTAATACTCTTGGACCCTTGTGGGAGATTTTTGGGTTGGGAGATTGGGTTTTGGTTTGAGGTTTTTAAAATACATTTTTGGTACTTTTCACTAACATTAAATATCAATGTTCAGCCTCTTAAACTGTGCCAATTTGCAGAAATATAATATAAAGGCAACTCAGTCTGCTGCCAGATGGTATGTTCTGTAAAAACTACTACAGAACATTGAGCTCCAAAATCCTGTTCAAGAATATAGTTTACGTGTGTTTTCTGAAATAGAAAACTAACTATAAGAACTAAATCTTGGTCAGGAAAGCTCAGTTTCTGATTTCCACAAAAGACATAAATAGAAAAAGACTAGAAAAAAATGACTATGCAAAGAGCAGCCATTTGATCTTGCTGGCTGGATATGGAGAAAAATAAATAATATTGAAAAGCCAAGACACTTACCTTCCACACGAAGAAATTTTTTTTTTTTCCCAAAAACCCCTGATGTAAGTAATTTAACAAATTTTAGAGAGACATACTTGCACCTGTATTGTTATGCAATCCTACATGATTTGTGAAATTGACCCTTGTTGACTTGACCAGAAAGCTAAACAAGCATGAGCAGATGCTGGCCTCAGCTAGAGTGTTCGATCAACTACTATCATCAACACACCTGTTACCTTAGTTAATCATGCAATGGCTGTGCTCATATCAAAATTCTTCCCTACACAAGGATTGCTATAATCGTAATACACTACCAGTAAACACTTCATGTTTCATATCTCACAGACCTCTGCTGTATATTTAAAGATGTTTAATTTGAAAATCAAGTGAAAAGTTATTGTCAGCCACAGAAGAAACTCCAACGTGGGATTACAAAGGTCTTTATAACATTCCTGTGTACAAGGATTTTGGAGAAACTGACATTCACCTGTTTTACACTAATTTACATAAAATTCACGGAATTAGACAGTGACATTTTTCAATGCAACATTTTAAATCAAGTACCAGAAACAAAAATATTATGCTTTGAAAGAGTAAGTTGTGGATTCCATCAGTTCCACTACTACAATTCCCTCACTCCAGGATCACATTGTTCTCTGACCCAGCTATGAGCTTCCTACATGCCTGCAGCAGCAGCTAAGCTCCACACAACATCTCAAATTGCAACCTCAACTCTAAAGCTGTGAGCATAATAGTAGATACAGAGCAAAGAAACTTCACCTGTATCCTAGTCCAATGGCTTGCACATAGGAGAATGGTGGGCTTTGATAAAGATTTTCTATGATGGGTTGGACGAGGCTATTAATATTTCCAGAAGGATCACACCAAAGTCAGTCAACTAATTCTGAACTTCCTAACATTCAAGATTTCACACTTTGAATCCTTTATATCTTTACTGTGACTGACATACAGAGTATAAACTGTTTAAGAGTCTAAACCTGGTTTAAATAAATAATAATTTTCTGCAAAAGTCATGATTTCGAGCAGATTTTCTTACGGCTGTCAATACATAAAAAAACAACTATTAAATTAAGGCTTTAAAACACCCTCCTTTTTCTGATCTCAAACCTTTAGTAAAGGCAGCTTTTCTGTAATTTTTTAGTGGAGAAGATATACACACCAACATCTGCATAGCGAGTATTCAAGAACATTTTCTAAAATAAGATTTCTATCACCTTTGTGTAATCCCACACACAATTCTCATGGTTACAATATACACACAGAATACAAAAAAAATACACAAAAATATATTAGTTCTGCTTTTTTATATGGTAGAAAAAACTTACTCATAGTTTTTCACAAGTTGATAAAGACAAAGAAGAATTCCAAGCCAACAAGCACTGTTGTCAGACTGAAGATAAAATCCAATTTTCTCTACAACTGCAGTCCAGCGACTAGGATAATCATGCTTGATAATATGGTGAATGCAAGTAGTAAGCTGTACTCTGGAAATCAAATGCACAATGATTAAATAAGTTACTACTATTATTTTAAAAATATTCTTGTGGTGTTGAAACAGCTAATACTGCTCAAATTTAGACTTATTTCAACTTCTGTTTAGAAGTTTTAGGTTCTGTACTTTCTGCTTAATATTCTCCATTTGAGAAACTAAGTTTCTACATGCTGCATGAGCTGAAAACTGTTTTTCTATCTATATTAATTCTAAGCTCAGGACAGGATACACAGTGTATGACAATGATGCTTAGCACACAGATGATCTTAGTTGTGTAAAAAAAAAAAAAACAACCCCAAAAAAACCAAACAACAAAACAACTCCAAAACCGTAAGTCAGAAACCACAGTCAATTCATAAACAGGTTTAAACTGCATACCTAATCAGCTCAGGAGAGTGAATAATGGCTTCTACAATATTTTCACGAATACAGTGTCTGTCTTCTTCTGGGATGGAGTAAGGTGGGATCTCTCCTGGTACAGTTTCACGATCTGGCCAATACTGGGTTATCATATTTTTCAAGTAGATAACCCCTGTGAGACAAAAGTGGCAAACCAGCTGATAGCCATCCAAAGTACAAAACAAACATTTTATTTTGCAGACAAATTCATTTTAGAACAAAATTGAACTGATTAATTCATTGACCATTTCTGACTAGAAGAATCAAAATACATAAACCACACAAATTATGAACCTAATAATTTACCAGGCCTCTCTTTTATCCATTTATTGCAATGTCTGTATTTTTAGTTCAGTAAAGACTGTGTTTTCGTGCAATAAACATACTGCTTTTATCTGTGCTACAGATAAATAGTTGTGCAACGTTTTAGCAACACACTTCTGAAAAATCCTTTATAATAATTTTCTCAGTATTTTAATTAAAACAAAGCTAATCAATACTAATGACTATCTAAGACATCACTTGTAAGCAAAAAAAAAATAAATCTAAAGTTTGTGACACAGGAGTGACTGCTAAAGAGAAAAAGAGCTCCTTTATACCAAGGTTATGGGCCACAGCACTTTGTAACATACAGGCTGCTGGCACAAATGCCCTCATTTACCATTTGACAACCAAATCCAAACTGCTTATGTGGCAGAATATAGATTATAGCACTTGGAAAGAAAAGGACTTACAAAATGCAACAGGAAGTCTCAAATTACAAACTAATAACAAAGTTACCAATTATCTAATTCTGTGTTCAAATCCATAAAGCAACTTCTTTTCCCAAGTTTCACACAAACCTTCTGAAGATTCAGAAACCAAAGGGTTTCTGAAAGGGTCTGCAACCGTAAGAAACAATCAGCAGATACATGCTGAAGTGACACAGAATTTAATCCATGCTCAGTGGGATTTTTCAAGCCACAAATTACTTTGCAAAAAATGCACTGTTTGTAAGCTATGCACTGTATGAGTTGTCTTCACTCTCTAAAGACTGCCTTAGTTTTTAATTAGCTTACACTGAGGGTGAATTTTCAGAGATTGTTTTCAAACTTTCCCCTTTTCTTGTATGTTATACACGTCAAGCAGTAACTTTTCTGGGTCATCATCTGCACAGCACCCCCAAGCAGTAAAATAAATATGCAAGTCAGACTTATGCTGAGAATAGTCTACTATGTAGATTAAGATTACACTTCCTGAACTGTCAGAAAAAGCACTGAAGAATTGTATAAGAAACCTCTATCAAGTAACCACAGCAGCTTTAAGGTGATGTTGGAGTTACTAATATTCAATATCCAGTTTCACTGATGGCTCATGTGCAAATCAGCAGTGTTCCAAAAAACATAATTTGTTTTCTTCCACTGAAAATGTTCAGAAACATTAGCATTACAAGGACAAGGCTAAACTGCCTCCTTGGACCAGGTATACCAGCATCATAAATCATTGTTTCCCCAAAGATATTAACTGACAAAGGGGAGCAATCACTGAAGAGCCAGCCACGTCTTCTTTCTATGTTCCCTATTCACTGTACGGTGCCAGATATAGTTCACGGTGAGTACAGTTAGAGCAACTTCTACCTTTTGAGTATTTGAGCTTAAAGCCATTACATTTCTTTAACAGTATCTGTATTTGTGTGTATATACCATTAAAGTAGATACAATTTAAAAAGATTCAAAAACTTGCCTGCCTGTCTCACTGGCAAATCCAATTGCTCAGACATAGTGATCTGAAGCAGAGTTGAAACAAAGTTCACTGACTTATGAGCCTGTATGGGAAAAAAAAAAGAATATTACTGAGTCACAATTTGTTAAGTTTTAGAATACTTCTATTAAGTTTTACCATCTCTATACTGATGTAATGCAATTAATAGAATGCCAGCAATTCAGACAGTTTCACAATAGTCAGCTAATCAACTAAAGCATTCCAAAGTTTCAGGCTCGCTGTCTTCTGAAGACAGCATGAAGGAAGAAAAACCCTACCGTTTAAGGTAACAGAGTTGAAGAAATCATTAAACGAGCAATGGAATTCAGGAATCAGTCTTTTACAGTTACTAAACATGTTCTTCATTCAGAACAAATACTTAAAAGAAGAGTATCTAGATAGCCAGAAAAAACCAAGCACAGCAATTTTACAGTGACCTTTAACAAGGTATGAATTCATTACATAATAATCTAAGAAACAGATGGCAACTAGGTTTTAAAACTAAGCCCAGCCTTAAGCAAGCCTGTCCAACTCATAGTTCATCTTTCTGACAAAACAGCTTCAAGCAACCATTTATGCATTACCACAGCAACTGTCAGCATAACTATGCAACAGCAAACCAACAGTATGGAGACCTAAATGGATGACATCCGCAGAGTAACAACTTTGCAAGGATTTGCAAGAGTTCACTTACAAAGAAAACAAAACATGTCTTTTTTTTTTACAATAATGAGAAGTGTCATTGATACACTGAATACTGTATTGTATTTTCAATACGAGGAAACTAATCTTCACGTTATTATAGCATCCTTTACCTACCTTTCCAGCATCAAGAACTTGAGACATCAAATGAATTTCACTGTGAAAAGTGAACTGTAATCCTTAAAAACTGTACTTTTTATAACTGGAAAAAAACACAATCTTCCTCAAAGTCAAGAGTCAATGGACATGAGCTGCAGTGAAGGAAGTTTTTATTTTACAAAGAAAAAAAAAATTCAGAAGGGTGGCCTAGGTCTGGAACTGTCTGTCCACAGAGGCTGTGGGACCTCATCTTTTGAGGTACGCAGAACTGAACCAGACAAGTCTTGATCTACCTCATCTAACTTCAAGTTCAGTGTAAAAGAGACACCTAGGACATGACATTTGTTCATGCATTTGCACTAAGATTTGATTTGTGTAGCTTGTTTTCTGTCTCCTGTTATTTAAAACTGATTTTAAACAAAGAATGAACTTGAGTTAAGAAATCTCCCCAAGATGTTAAAATGTTATACATATTCATCCTGTGCACTAAAAAACTACAGGCTACAGAAAACCCACAGAAGCAACACTCATGTCTGGTCCAACTGAAATGTTTATGTGTAGAGTATGTTTTGATAAACTGGGAGTAACTGACACTGCAATATGAGCATGCATCTTTCTGACCCACGTCTCTGACGTCTCCAAAGTCCTAAAGAAGCAAATACACTTTTAATTGAAAAGAAATACATTGAATAAATGCATTTAAAATAAATTTACTTGTTGGTATTAATTTCTACCACAGCTCCAGGTCCATTAAGTTCCTTCTTTTCTTAAATAACATTACTAGACATACTTCTGCAACACATACCAAATGGCATTAGAGCCTAATTCAGCACAGTATTCAATTATATGCCTAACATTAATGTCAGCGGAAGTACTCCTGTACTTAAATGTGTTACTATGAACCTGCTGAAGAGAGCTTTCAGTTTCAATAACCTTTAACTGATCTACAAATAAGGTCATACTACAGTCTACATAAAAAGTGTAAACTGATGTCTTTCCACAATGACTATGATAAACTTAACAGCTATCTATTCAATAGTGAAAATTCGCAATGTATTTCATGTTTGGAAACTGAAAAACTTTTAAACCTATAATTTCAAAAATGAAGGATTACTTTCCTTTTTTCTTGATAAATGTCAACCATTCTTTTTATAAAAACTATCCATTTCAATAAAAAATAGAGAAATTGCTTAAAAACCATCAAGGAACTAGTGGGAATAACAAAACAAATTGAATACAAAAATGTTGTATCTTAAAAGCAAAAGCAACAAAAAATAGACACTAGTGTATGAAACTATCACACATTAAAAGTTAATAAAATATCAAAGAATAATTTCCTCTTCATCAAAAACACCAGGACTGAGCCTATGCCTATAGTAAGCTACAGAAGCTCCCTAGAAATGTCAATTGTATTAGTACATGAGATTAACATATTTTCACTGGATTCTTTGAACTAAAACAAGTTTTAAAGGATAGGAACAAAACATCTATACCTTCATCTTGGTTTTTTTTATACATCTTACATGTATCCTCCTTATTGACACCCCAGGTATCAGACACCAACTAACCACAAGGATAAGGTACTTTCTCACCTTTAGTGGTTCAAAGCAGAGATTCAGACTAGAAATAATTAGTGCTTTTAATACAAGGTAGCATAAGTAAAATACCTTGTACTTTCCAAACAAAGCCTCTTCTTAATCCATTCAGTTCATAACTAAATACACGCACAGCTACATTAACACTTCTATGCATTCTATATGGAATATAAAAGACTTCCAAACTCCTTACAAAGATCCTCTTCCCTTACCACTGAAAGGAAGGTGATTCCAGAGAAACTGAAACGTGGGGAGGAGTAAGGACAGCTACATGAAGGCATGTGTGTACTGAATGGTCAAATAAAACCCCAGGTACTACAATAACCTGTCACTTGCTCCCTTGTTTTGCTATACTATTAAAGAGAACATCCAATGTTTTATTGGCACATGGAAAAAACAACTGAACTTAAAATAAGACACCGCACAGGTGCCGATTTTGTATCTACAGCATTAAAAAGTACTGAACACACATCCATTTCAGCTATTTTAATCTTCAGTATTTTTACTCTCCAAAGATGGCTGCCTCTCAGGACATCATGTTCCTCTTCACTGGCAGCACCGCAAAAAAAACCTCAAACAAAAAACCCCACACCTATTTTAGGTACATATTCTATACAAATACTAGCTTTTGGTTATAGTGCATGCAACTAGACAGTACTCTGCTCTACAAAAGGTGAGCTGCTAATGAAGATTCATTAAAGGTCTATCAGTGAACTATATGAATGTAGAGGATTCTGCTGGTCCATGCACACCCCAGTCTCCAAAAGAATCGGATGCGCTGATGTCACTTCAGTGAAAGCCACTGACAAGTAGCGTCATTCTACACAGAAGTCCCACGGCTCCAGCACGTGAGAACTAAAATCAGGATTTCACAATGGTTGCTATCACATACTCTAAACTGTTTGGAGAATAGAAACAATTTCTACGACTTTAGTCTTGACACCAGTAAAACTTTGTCTTTTGTTCTCTTATTCCTTGTTTACAAATATCCTTTTAAAATAAGTATTAAATTTAGAGAACTACAATGACAACTGGAAAAAAAAAAACCAGGTTCTGTCACAGTCAAAGTCTGTTTCCCAATACGTAACTCAACACAAAAAAAAAAACCCACAAAAACACCCCACCACACAACCACCCAAAACTCAGCTCAAGTCCTTCCCCCTTACAAATCCCCCAACATGCTGTGTCACTGGGGTGACATTGTTGTCTAAGAGCCAAAGAATTCAGGGACTTTTCCCAAGAGCAATCTTTGCTATGCAGCCTCACTAGCTGAGGAATGTATCCTATCAGACCACAAACGTTGCACCACTGCCTGTTAATATCAATCACTGTTCCAGAACATACAATCTTTTTGCATATTTCATTGCAGTTGTTCCTAGCAGTGTTGGTTTGTTAGATATGCACTAAAACACACTTTTGAGAAAAGTGTCATGCCAGCTACATAACAGGAAATCATATAAATGAAGTTTGAAGTTAACATTAAAGAGACCAGTTCCTAGGATACGGACTGTCAACAGTTAATTATGATACAGAAAAGCACTTTTACTCCAGTAATGGTACTCACTAAAGTCAGTTACATTCATCATTAATACCAGAATTATTGCTATCTCACACAAAGACTGCATGCCACTAAATAATAAAAACAAGAAGCTTAATCTCAGCTAAAAAGACCTCCGTGCATTCTTCTTAGACATTACGAATTTAACATATTATAACAGACACACTACTGTAGGTACCTCCTTTACTGTTACAAAAAAGCAAAACAGAAGGATAATACTTACTATACATTGCTGAACTAGAACCCTAGGTTATTTATAGTTATTCAAAGTAGCACACATTTAAATAAAGGCTAAAATTTATTTTTAAAGGAGCTGAAAAAATACAAATTCAGCTCATCTCCCCCATTCCAATTTTGAAAAAATCTACATGCAGAAAGCACCAAAGCACCATAGCAGCATCAGGTGAACACAACTATTACATTGAGATGAAACAGTTTGGTTTTTTATAGAAAGGTAAGGTCAGGAACTGTAAGGCCATGCTGAGTCAGCAAACTGCCCTGTAGCACTCTTTCAATTCTTTTTTAAGAACTCAGGAGGTGTGGAAGTCATCCTGACCCTGAGGTTTTTGCAAGGTAGTTCTGCCACCTCTCATGCAGCTACAATGTACATGTAAATCCACTTTTAGGTCCACAAAAAATACATACACGCTTATCAGATCTTGCAAACACCCTTGATGCTCATGTCATCAGAGCGCTGTCTGCACGTTCTGAAGCCTATTTACTCTTCTGTTCACAGTGAGAAAAGGAATGTGCTCTTAGCAAAGGCTAGTTAAGCATACATAGTAACTATTTGCTAAGTCATGAGAAAGTGGCAAGTCACCCCATCTGCTACGACTTTACCTTGTACTGGTTAACACACATCAAGAATGTAACTTCATAATGAAGACAAAGCTCCCTTGGCTCCTTAATGTCCCCAAGGGGATTTCTGGTGTTGGACCAGCCTTGATACATACAGTTTAAAACCATCCTTTCCCAAAGCATCTCTCATCTACCACACACCAAAATATATAGACGTAAGACAAGGGAAATGAGAATAATCAAATACTTTTGATAAAATGTCACACTAACAACTTTAAAAGAGAACCTATGATCTGATAATTGGAGCCAGGAAACTCATGCTCTGTTCATTCTCACTCACACTACAATATATAGCCATAGGTGTCGTACATGAAGATCACATTAGAAAAGGTGAAAAAAAAAATTACAGATTAAACACTATAAACACCTACCCCAAAGTATCCAAAACACAGCATTTCAGCATTTGGAAATTCCTGGGTGAAAGGCACTACCACGAAATCAGCAGCTTGATTTTTCCCCTTTGACAACCTTTCACTCCAAAGCTCCCAGTAGTTAAGAGTCCAATCATTTAATTTAACAATTCCATTGCTGTGACTTCTGTATCTATTAAGGAGGCAATGAAAGACACTGAACTAGGCCCTACTACTTTTCAACCGACAGCGTGCTAAGGTGACTAGTCAACAAGCTAAAGCATTTTTCCTTTTCCTGTTGCTTATACTAGAACATCAAAAAGCTTAAACATAACTTCTGAAAAGCACTGTTTCAGTAGAGCAACGGGATAACATTTTCCTAAACAAACTCTGTTACGTTTTGACTGAAAAAAATTTAGTTACTGGGGAGCGCACCTTTTTTTAAAACAAAAAATTCTCAGATGCAAAAATCGAGTTATTAGTCTAAAAAGATGTCTTAATAGCTCATATGCACTGCTGTTAATCTCAGATACTTACAAGACATATATAATAGTTAAGTTAAATTCCCTGGAATTACAAAGAAACCTGCAAAGAAAGTACTGTCTAGCAACTGCACCTTTATAAATATGTTGATATTAAAAGATGAAACAACATTGTGTATTATTTTCAGTGTCATTCCATAGCTGCATAGTTAAAAATATCTATTTTCATCACCATATCTGGGAAACACTTTATACACATAGTACAAAGACTGTTTCAAAAGGAAACAATGTCTCCTTGCTGATTTCCAGTAGTTTACTTAAAGAGTCTTGATTCTAAGTCCTTGTAAAACACAGCTTTGCCCCATAAGACAGGGACAGAGACAGGTGAATACCTCATATCATCAGCTGGAAATTACATGAGAAGCTGTTGGACACAAGAGCTAGTGGTATCTTTCCCTATAACTTTTCACAGTGAGGAAAGTAAAGCCAAAGAAACTGAAATACCTGCAACATTTATTTTTTTTTTTTAGCATATCTCAACTCAAAGTTCTCACAGCATTTTATGTGCAGGCAATATAACCTGATAAAGCTTAGCGAAAGAAGAAATAAGGCACAGAACAATTCATGACTTAGTCAAGGTGAAAGGAAAAATAACGAAGCCTGGACAAATCAAGACCACCCCAGTTCACTTTTCCAGTCAGTAGAAACTTTGTTGATTCATAGGGTATCATGAAGACAGATCTAGATACTTAACTCTTCCATTAATTAGGAATATCAATTACTGACCAAAACACGTTCTTTTCCGATAAGGCCAAATGACCATTCTACTGAAAACCAGTCTCATCAGCTCAATAGAGGCACGTCAGACAAATTAAACGTAAATTAAGAGGTCAGCCAAGGACAACTATTAAATTATAAAAACTCTTGTGTGTGCCTGGCCACTTGCAAGAATAGCATTTACTGCTGTATGATTTCACCTTTACAGAGAAAGAGACACCCATACCTGAAATAAAATATTAACTGATAACACAATTGCCCTAACATTTAACAAATTTAGACCAGTATCCAGCAAGCAAATGGATAACTGACTTCAATAAACCTATGCAAAACCAAGATCATGCATGTGACTAGCATTACTTCTATGTACAAGTGCTTCCAGACTAACAAATACTTTCATCACAAAAGGTCTGTGCAAGACCAGTGAGCCTACATTTCCAACAATAAAAAATTCTTATGCACTGGTTCAATAATGTCTGGTGTTTTTAAAGGGGCACAGATATTCGGATTTTATGCCAGTCTGAAACTTGTATAGTATATTATAGGCCATGACATTTTAATTAAAAAGTGTGAACAAAAGCCAGTTGCCATTGAGCATGATCCTTCATCAAACTAAGTTAGCCATTAGCTGAAGACCCAGACTGGCAGAGAACGTAATTTCCTGCACATTCAGCAACTCAATACCTGCAGAAAATAGCTGAAACAGATTTCAAGCAAGTTACCATATACAGATGTTGACATACAGAGAGCACAAAAAATTGCATTTTGGGGCCAGCTTAAGATTTCATATATATTACTGTCTTTATAGGCAATTAAATTATTTTCATATTTTGGTTTAAATAAGAGACACTAAAATACTTTTTACCAAAGTATATGGAGAAGACAGCCAATTACTTTATACAAACCTTAATAAACATTCAGTAGTTTTACAGCTATTTCAAATGTACCTAATATTTATGTCATTCACCTATTAAATAACACACAGGAATTCAGCCTAATTACACTTTTTCACAACATGAGAAGCTATACCTCTAGTTTTTGAAAGTTTCTCTACCACCAGCAGAACATTTGGCCCACCTTTATCTAAGCTCTGGTGAACATCTGTTGCACTAAATGTATTTTGTCAGGCCTAAAGTCTGCTTAAGAGCAACAAAGAAAAATGTTTGTGGAAAAAGACAACTAAAGGCACCACAAGAGCTGCCACTCAGGCTTATCCTTCACCTCTTCCATCAAGCTACCACCTTTCTCTGAGTCAAACACAAGAACATTGTTTTTTCAAAATGTATAAATGTCCCATAGCTGTGTCTCATCAATAAAGAAAAGTCTTCACCTATTGGGTGGAGCTAAGTGGAACAAAAATATAACCTTTTTCCAAAATTGAAACCTGTGGAACTAGGACCTGCTGTTTTTGTTATATCCCAATATGACACGTGAATGTAATTTAAGTGGATGACATACCTGGGTTGGGAACCCTGTCTTGCCCTGTCTTTTGGGCACGTGTCAATACTATACCCAGAAAGCACAATGACCTCAACAGCACTGCCAAACCCTGAGTCCAAAGGATATATTGGTATTGTACAAATATTATGTAATGCCAGACTATTGAATCTATTTCTGAGCTCAGCCCAGGCCATCCTCACTACTTATGAAGTGATAGGGAGTCTTGCTACCCTTTCTCCCATTGACAAATTATTGCCTTCCACATCCAAGACTGCCCTTAGATAGCCCTAGGCAGCACTCGGTCCAGCCTCTGAGCCACCAGGGCCCTGCGCCACCGATGATTTTAAACACCCCTCTACAGATCTACCCTTTCTCCGGCTGAGCAGGAAGACAACGGAGGTAATTTGTTACTGATGTGAAAGGCAGCGGGGGCCTTCTCCCCAACGCCGACCGCTTTCTGCGTTAAACAGCCCCCCGTTCCTTAAGCAGCCCCGCCCGGTACGGCATGGCCTGGCCTGGCCTGGCCCCAGCCGTAGGCCCCGCTGCCATGTGCCAGGGACAATAAGAGTCGGGTGGCCGGACTCGGCCTGCAGCCGCCGTGACACCAGGTGGGGCCTGGCGGAGGGAAGGGTCTGAGGGCGCGGGTAGACGAGGCTGAGGGAGCGTGTGGGGGCGGAGGGGGGCAAGAA
>Ga0181612_113678_pt1 | contig 27267 bp, 16 predicted proteins | sample HoacroProtozoa21_FD_119630 | JGI IMG/M metagenome (GOLD analysis project Ga0181612, IMG submission 119630) | Hoatzin crop microbial communities from Cojedes, Venezuel. Combined Assembly of Gp0051906, Gp0051904, Gp0051908
AGGATCTTGAATATCTCCAGAGAAGGAGACTCCACAGCCTCTCTAGGCAACCTGTTCCAGTGCTCCATCACCCTCAGAGTGAAGCAGTTCTTCCTCATGTTCAGATGGAACATTTTAATAAAACAAGCACAACATCTCTGAGAGAGCACGTAAAAGCAGAAAGCACTAAGAACAGATGTGTGTCCACACATCATGTGAACATAATGCATACATAACTGCCTAAGTATATTAAGCATAGCATATCTGTAAAACACACCACATTTTTCAAAGGCCAAGAAGGTCAAGAATTAAAACCTAGTCCTGAAAGCAAAGTGTTAGTTAATTACAGGCACCACTCTAGGAACAAATAAGATTAGAGCTTGCATTCTTCCATATCTCGTTCTCTCTGAAAAATGCCCTGAATATTGACATCGTACTATTAGAACAGCAGCAAGTGGTGTGGTGGAGAACGTGCACTGGTACAGTACCATGCACGTTACTACTCAGACACTACTGCAAAAAGCACACAAGCAGGGGTATCTGGACTCTACGCAGCCCCACTGCCAGCTTTTCCTGTCTATGCCATGCAATAGCAGAGTGTAAGACATGCTGCTTTAAGTCTGGTTTAGTACACAAGAACAGGTTTTTACTTACAAAACACTTTCCAACCATTTCATCATACATCCCCATACGAAGAGAACAGTGATACCAGTCTAACTGACAGAGGAGAAAGGCCTACGTAACATGGCCACTTCATTCACCAGGACTAAGCACAACTGACAGGCAGCTGAGAAAATTAAATGCAGTTGAAGACTGAATTTTGAGTACCTGTTATCCTGGAATGTGATTCTTCTAGGTCAGCATGCAAAGCATTAGCAGAGCAACAGAAGAATACCCCAGGTTAAATTTTAAAACCTGTTTTCAACAATTTCCTTGCTTATCTTATGGTCAAACTAATGTAAGTGGTCTTAAAAGACCTCAGCACACGAAGGGGAAAGCACAGCTAGAGGATACACCACCTATTTACACAAGAGAAATGCCTGGCTATTTACAAGAGAAAGGTATACTTCAGTTCTCCCTCCATGTTGACTGACGCTTGAAATATAAACCTATTCCACTGCTCTACAGTTATAATTCAACTTTAACAAGTAGAATGAAGAAGTGAGGCCCAGTTCATTTCTCAATTATAAAAGGATGTCCACCAATACCACAAAGGGAGTCAAAAGCCTCACATCCCAAATACATAAACCTTCTTGGTTTTGTGACCTCTTATCTTCCCTCGCTAAGCCCAAAACAAGTACTTGCAATTAAACGTATTTTCTCGTAGATCATTCCTGCATGTATACTTCTGGTACAGAATTCTCCACGGAGACTAAACAGACAAGGAAATTTGTTTCACTTCTGATGCCAACTGTTTTTTCTAGAAACAAAAGAGAAAATCATTGCAACTCATCGCTGATACCATGTCATGTCTTTACTGCCATCAGTTGAGCAAGAATAATGGTGTTGAATGACAAACCCACACTTCATTGTCCCTCGCCCCAGGGGAAAGCTTCTCTGTATCTCCATCAAACACAGGCAGAGCCCAAAGAAACCATCCTCATAACTCGGTACATGAATCCGATGATTGAGTCTTATTCAAAACCACCAAAACAAAAAAAAAAAAAACAAACAAAAAAACAAACAAACAAACAAAAAACCCAAAAAAAGTTTCTACAATAACTGAAACAGAATTATAAATTCTTGTCTGCTTTTCAAAGACTACAGAGTCTAATGCCTTGGCAGAACAATATCTGAAAAAAAAAGAAAAATCAGTGCTGAACTGAAAGTAACTTGCAGTTCTCATTAATGAGGAAATTCAGATTATTCAGACCAGGGAAGTAAGCAAAGCCTGAACTAGAGTTTCAGCAGCAAGCATGAAAAAACCCAAACGGATAATGATGACACTGAAGAGGCAATTCAAGACACTTTAACCAGCACACAAGAAATGAGATGTGATGCTGAGAACAAGAGTCCGAGAGACAAGGAGGTTAAGAAAAGTGCCATGAGTGAGAAAGGAAAGCAGCTGACAAAAGTAGCCTGGCTTTAGAGATTGCACAAGACACAACTGCCACTGCTGAACATCTGTGGCTGGACAGAGGGGAACCCAGTCATGAGCTTAGGACTTGGCAGTTTGTCGCAGTTGTAAAAGAAAAGGAGATCAGCGAGAAAGGAAAACAAGCGCAACTCCACAAGCATCCAGACTGGTGAAACGTAGCTACCTATGGATTTCCTTCTTGTGCACAACTGTGGGAAAAGCTTCATTTGGAACTTGTAGTTTAGGAATCTGTAAAGGTTTTCAGTTGTCCAATTTAGATTAGTATCTATCTACCACTTATATCTACTCTTTTCCCTCTGCAAGTGCATTTCTTTATCATGTTCGAAAACTCTACCATTCTTTGAACTCTTGAAGTCAAAAGCCAACTTCAAGCACGCTGACTGGTAAAAATAACAAAGGGAATGCGATTTTCCTTAAAATGCCAGAGTAGAACAAGCCATGGCCTGACTCTGACCCACAGAAGCAACCCAGAAAGCGAGGCACTAAAAGAGGTGCTGACAGGAGAACTGGCAGGTCAAGAAGCACAAAGTTCCTGAACTTGTTAAGTCATACAGCACAACCACTGAATGTCTGTTTCCCCATTAAGTTTCTTCCAAGCAAAAAGAAGCTAAAGATGCTTAGAGAGGTGACATCTTCCAATAACACGATTTCTTCATGGAAACTGAGTAACTGGTCACCAGGAGGCAGGCAGGGGTGAGAAAGAGAATATTCAAGTTTTAACTGAGAAAGAGTGCCAAATACCAAATGAGCAGCAGGTGAGAGTTTCACAGAGATATGAAACTGCTCAGGGGCTGGACCAGCTGGCAAGAGAGATTTCACACCAAAATAAGCTGCCCAGGGTTCCACAGGACTTCACTTCTGGAATTGATGTATTGGATATCTTGTCACAGAAAACAACCAGAAAGCACACTGATAAATACAATTTATTATGCAATATGGCTAAGTCAGATTTGTGTGCCCCGGCTTTTATATTTCTGTTTTATGCAGATGTATGCCAGACCAGAAAAGCTAAACAAGCAGAGCAGCAGAGTAGCCAGCTTGGTGAGGAACTCTCTTCCACAATACTCTGAACCGACAGCATTTTCTTAAGCAGCAAAACTGGGAAGCCGTTCATGAAGTACTGCAATAAAATTCAATAGAGAACTGAGCTTAACAGAACACCAAAATCTCCTTACTACAATGAAAGCGCTGCATTTAACAAGGGGGTGGGGAGACGTGGCGTCTATCAAACTGCACCCACGAATCCGTAGGCACAGAGCTATGGCCTCGTGCATGCGAGTTACATGCTCTTACACCTGTATACGGATCAGTGGTGAGCACAAGCGCAGGTAACGCACACATTTCAGCTGCCACCCTTTTGCAAACAGCTTTCTATGATGGTTTACATAGCACTACAGGGTGTCACCTGCAATGCTGTCTTTTCCTTTTCAGGAACCTTTAACAGCAGGGCTCAGATTATACCCACATAATGACATTTCAAACTGCCAACAAGAAGCAATTCTGAAGTCACAGCTCAGTAAGATACTACGTACTTACAGCAGTGAAGGTAACACACTTCCAGAAAGCAGGGAGAGGAGTCTGGCTAGAACGTTCAAGATACACGAGGCCTGGTGGGGCCCTCCGATTCCTAAAGGCACGGCAAGCTGCCATCAAGTCAAAGACTCTGGTTCTTGTTCAGTAAGCTACCTCTTAACTCCTAATTCACCACTAACTATTTCTCAAGCTCCAGTTTCTCATGCCTGGGAAAAATCATCACAACAAAATAATATGACTTCTAGATGTCTTAAAACTGTTGAATCTTAGACAATCACCTTTCAGGACAGACAAGCACATAAAAAGAGGCAGAGTCACCAAGGTCGGTTCTGTGCACTGTTGATTACGTTATTTCAGCCACGTCTCCTGCAGCCAGTGTTATGCTTATATTCACACTTCTGCAGAGTAACAGAAGCAGAGAATGTTCTGGTCATCAGACAGGTGACACTGCTTGCTCCAGCCTGTCATATCTCACTGAGGTCCATTTCTGCCACTACTCTTGTTCAATACAAGTGGTACTCAAGTATCCGAGGCTGGATCTCAGTGAATATTTCAAGCTGTATACACTGTAATAAAGGTTAGAACAATTCGTTGTTACTTAACTCATGCCAACTTTAGTACAGAGGGTTAGAAACTGGAAGCAAAAATGAATTTACCAACAAAGATGTTGCAAGAATTAGAAAGCATGGGAATTCCCAAACAAAACGCATTTTGCTCTTTCCTTGTTTAAGCAAGGATGCTGTTCTCACCGCAGAGAGAGCAAACATCCTAGAAAACTGCATTAGTGTTCTGTAGTATACAACACATTTTTTATTTGCTCTTTGAGAATAAAACTAATTTGCAACCTAGAAATACAATAAAGCTTCTATAAAAATTCACAATAGATTTGCATCTAAAACAACAGAAAAAAGATACCCCATTGAACTCAAACACATCCCCAAAAATTGTTTGCAAAAGGGACCACAGGATTTGGCACCTCTAGCAAGCTCCGTATGAAGACAGTTTCAACATATTGACAATACCAAGCAAATTAGCTTTTGCCAAAGTTTTAAAAAATCATAAAGCTCAAGAAGTTATTTGAAATAATCATTTTTGTTACACTACCAGAGAAGAGAATAACAAGACACAATCTTATTTGGTTATTACTTAGGGACAGAAAAGCTTTTTGATCAAACCACAATTTGTTACTCGAACAGGACAGCACTGCATGCACAAAATCTAAACTGGGCTCTGAAAAAGAAACCTGAAGTCAGACAGGGAGCTAAAGATCACAGCAGAAGAGTGACCAACGAGATCTTCAAAAAACAGTTTAGATATTCTTATCTAAAAAGCATAAAACCACACAAACTGCAGTGTCTTATCCTAACTAGGTCATTCTTTGGTAGTGCAAGGTTTGTTTTTTAAGTCTAGCTTTTAATGCGATAGGGCTTGCTATTGTTCTGTCTCTCTACCCAGCCTCTCAGCAACACCTGTGAACCAACTGGACAGACAGATTTCACGAAAATGAACAGCTACACGGGGAACGGAAAGAGAAACTCCATGTGGTGTCCCAGTGAGCAAGAGGCAACCTCAATCGTCACCACCTCTGCATGGTCCATCAGTTGGCCAGTCAGCACACAATTACACCCAAACCAGCCACAACCACCCACTCCCTCTTGCCCAGACAAACTTCATGGTCTCGTTTCCTCCAATATTATAATGGCGGGGGGTGGGCTGCAGGTCTTTCTTTTATTGTTTTTTTTTTATTGAGGAGGGGGGAGTAGGGGTAAAAAAAAGAGATGTAGAGCACATATTCATAGGAAGCCAGATGTCATCAGTTTTATTCTTCATAGATTTTTCTTCTGTACTTTACAGGATACCCTCAGAGAGCCAGATAACCAGGTACCTGGAGTGGTATTTCCAGCTCTTCAGTCTTCCTAGCCCATGTGCCTTCTATCACGAAGAATTATTGCTTCAAGTTATCACACAGAAATCTTTATCTTAAAATTAAATTATTAAAAGAATCTGAACTTTGCCTTCTATTTCAGCATTTTATAGCTTCTAATAAATTCCTAGCACATACTTACTGAAAAGAATGTACATCTTTCTTTCACTATCTTTTATACAAGTCTCCTGACTCGGTTCTGCTTCTATTTCTGAGTGAGATTATAATATGCAACATATACTGTCATATCTTGATGACTGGTTAAAACAATAATGCAAGCTGAAAGCAGTATATTGGTGACAACATATTATCAATTTACGCACTGAACACGTGTCAAAAAACATTAAAGCTAAGCAGGAAGGCTGCTATGGGAATCTCGACTTTAGAGCTCCTAAGCACGAGAGTGTCCTGCTGCGGAGGCCCGTTCTCACAACATCCAACCAGCCCTCAGCCTGGCATCCTGGTAAAAGCCCCACCGTCGAGTCTGGACAGGCGCACAGAAAAACAACCGAGAAATAAAATGCAACTAGCTTGAATCACTGCACAAAAATACCTAGGCACTAACTGAGGCAGCACTGGAGTGGCAAGTTTCAAAGCAGAGGGCCATCCATCAATTTTGCCTTGTGTGAGGCCAGAAGTCTTGGCATTTTCCCTCCTCTTGTTCATTAAGGGTAACTACCAACATATTTTTTTTTTTTCCTCCATGCACTTGTCATGCTTGAAGCACTGTTCACTGTTTCTATACAGCATATTCAGGATCTACCACCCAGTGCTGAGGTACTTCCAGCATATACCTTAAGCAGAAATTCTGAGGGGGTAGAGGAGAGGATGGGGAAAGGTTGATAGTCACCAACGCTAGATATAACTACACAGTGAAAAAGATGAGACCATTCCTTATGTTCTTTTATGCAAAACTTTCAAATACTAAGTCTAATTCCTATACAAATACAAAAGCAACACTGATATCCAAAATCCATTTTTCCTTGTGTTAAAAGAAATCGCGTACTTTAACTGCTTTAAAAACTCTGCCCTACACTTCCACAAGCATCCACCTTCCTTGCATAAACTAATGCAAACCAACTGTGAAGACGAACTAGAGATCATACGTGTAATACAACAGATGAAGATCAATAGGAAAAATCACTACTTGGACATATGCAAGAAGAACAGAAGCATGTGAAAACACACAGAAGACATGGAGTACCCTCCACACAAGAAGCGTCTGCCATTGGCAAGCTCCTCACAGTCGCTTCTTAGTGTGGCACCCCGGAGACGCTGAGGTTGAAGGCACCTCTGGGGGTTATCTAGCCCAATCTCCTGTTCAGAGCAAGGCCAATTTCAAAGTTAGATCAGGTTGCCCAAGGCTGAGTTTTCAAAAACTCCAAGGATGAAGATACCACAACCTCTCCAAACAACTTGCTCCAGTGCTTAGCACTCCTTTGTGAGGAGCTTTTATTATAGCAATTATCACATGATATTCTTATGTAGAAAAAAGGCCTGTTCCGATACATGAACTGCTATGTTCCCAAGCAATATTCCCAAGCAAAATTCACCACAATCTTTAATGTCTCTATTCTGTAAAAATTATGGAACAAATAGCCAAACTATTTTTGGCTTGGATGGGACAGGCTATTCCTTTTCCCATCTGAACTAGAAAATCAGAAGTATAACCAAAAATCGTATCTCGATATTCTTGCAAAAGAACAACCACGCATGTCACTTGAATCGCAGACACTGTCTATTTCCCATGTTCTAGATTGCAAGACGACCGAATAGCAGAAAATGAATGGTAAGCTAAGTTTTACACTGTTTTATTCTTTTAACTTTTTACCACTTTCCTTGGCTCTGTTTCTTTCAACCACAAGTCTACACATTCATGTCAAATATCTGACAGGATTAAACAAGCCAGTATCCCAGTAGAGGAAAGCCAATTTAACAAGCCTGCTAGACTACACGTTCATGGAAACAGTTCTAATATATACTCCCTCCTGCGTGTAACAAATTTCTGGATTCTAAACAGAAAAGAATGCATTGGTTAGACGTGGAAAGTAATTACATCAATATTAAGAGATGAGAATGGAAATATTTATAAATAATAATAATGTAGTATTAATTTCTTTTGGAGTATCCAAGCGCCCAGGGACTGACACTTATGATAACTATCCAATAATATGTTGAACAGCATTAACTTTCAGTCTAAAACTGCACTGATCAGAAGAAAACCTTTAAAAGTGTCTCAATTTTGACTATTTAAAAAAAAACAGAAAGGTAATTCACTGCAATTTAGGAAAGCTGATCTTTATTCGACACTATGTTCAACTATTACTTTTGAAAGCTAACAGTATTCTTCTGACTCCCAACACATGGGCTGGCAAAATGGCTTTAAGATTCAGCCTGAGGCAGTAGTAAAAAGTGTTTGTATTTTGACTTACACTTGCTATCTAGTGCTCTCAATAATTACTTCATAATCTCAGTGGGCTAACAAAACACAGTATAGAGTCATTTGAAGTGCAAGAAATCAAAAGCCTCTTTTAGAAATCAAAAGACCTCTTCAGCTTTGAAAGCCTGGGTCACAAGACACAGATAAGAGACATGCTGTCCAAGCTCGCCCTGTGCGCTTTCTTCTGCATTTTCAATTCCAGTTTAGGTTCTCATCTATGGGTGCAAGAGAGAAAAGAGAAAACATACACGGTTATTGTATTTCACCTATGAAATTAACCCCCAGCTGGGATCCATAATTCTGTACGAAGTTTTTAGTAGAAGCATTTAAAGAACAGGAAAGATCAAACGACAATCAGATGATCACAGGACAGCGCATACTTTAATCTCTTCCTCTGCTGTTCAGGGGAAGTCCATGACTGAGGCACATCTGCCAGTCCCATGTGGAGGAAGTGGATCAACACTAATTTTTTTGTAACTTCTGGCTCTGTTTACAAAGGAAAAACTCTAATCTACCAGAGAAGAAAAATATTCAGATCTAATATTCTGGGAAATGCCATGATAATCATAATATTTCAAGTTAGTTTCCTTTCACAAAATTGTTTTATATAAGCTTTGAAGCGAGAACTAGCAAAGCCAGTTCAGATTTGCATTCCGAATACTCTGTTTTTATGGAAAACTATTTCCATCAGTCCAGATTTCCTCCACTTCTCATTTCACAGCCAGCCTAACATTTCCTTTACTTTTGTAAACACAGCATAGAAGTCATTGGTTCACATGTACAAGTGGTAATGTCAAGTCAAATGCATCCAAAAGAGAAGCTGTTCACTATGTTTCTCACTGATGCCTGCTATGACTAGGAACAGTGAATTTGAACTACCCATGACAAATCCTAACACGGATCAACAAGGGTTAATGTAGATGGCATGTCCAAATCATTTTGGTCAAAGTATGCAGCCCTAGAAAAAGATGTCTCATCCCTAGTGATCTATAAAAGTCCCCTTTGCCTCCCAAGATGTGCCTTCAAGAAAAGTTTGTTGCATGATTTACCACAAACAACTTGCTTTTAAACTATATCAATTCAAGACACTAAAGTCTTCTAATCAGCAAACAGGAATTAAAAATTCCTGCTGTCTTTCATTGTCAGTCTTCTTTTCTTTCTTTTTTTTTTTTCCTTTTAAACCAAGACCTGCCAATGTATGCTATTCTTTTCCACCCTGTTAATCAAACAGATCCTCAGCTTCAAATCCAATGAATTTCAAAAGCCAAGCAGAATAGCAACAGATATTCTTCAAATCACAGTCTATCTATCTACTCTGCTGACTGGCAAGTCGGTGAAGAGTACCTCCTCCGTTGCCAATTTCTGACAGAGTATATCTGTGCTGACTCTTAACAAATCCAACCTTGAAATCTAAGAAGAGACACTGCCTGTCTTAAAATTCTTTAGCTCATCTTCTGCAATTATTAGAAGAAAGTATCTGAAGGCAAAAGGTGTCAGTGACCAGCAAAGCACTTCAAGAGGCTTATTATAAATAATTAGGAGAACTGCATTCTCAAGAATCCCAAAAATATTAGTTAATCTCATTTTAATAAGCAGCTCATCTTCAGCAAAATAATCCTCCCAGGAAATTCTGAACACAGCAGAGTACAGAGGAAGCTGGTAAATGAAAGAGAAAGCAACTTCAAGTATGGCTATGCACTTTTTGAATTCAGTGTTCAAATGAAGTACTGGGGAACTAGAAATTGCCATCCCAGAAAACTGAGATCGCAGCATCTCACTTCTACAAGAAATTTTTCCCGCTCTAAGCAAAGTAAGCTTTCTAAGCCTACATCCAAAGCTCAGAAAATCTCTCTCTCCTGTCTCCTACGAAAACTAACTCACCCATGTGAAACATTTCCTGCTCTTCCATTTTATCCATTTGGCCACTGCATACTACAATCACAGGTGAGAAAAGCTTCCTTTTTAACACTGCCCTAAATACTAATCAAATTCTAGAAACTAACAAAGGCAAGTAACATCATCAGAGTATTTCATTTAACATTCAACTGCCTGGAAGTCATTCATGTATGCAGAGATCTCAACCTCTCACTAATCTTACATGGATTTTTCCACCATTGCAGACGGCATCTTCAGCTTTGTCTAAAATCACTGTTTCTTATTCAGGAAGCAAAAGCAAAAAAAAGACCATAAGGGCAACTCTCTCGTCATTTGCTTGTGTCAGAACGTGAGGGAAGACAAAAACATTCTACACTTGTTTAATGAAGTGAGAGCAGGTTTACCTTTAGTTATTTCAGTGTTTATACTGTATACTTCATTGTTTAGATTATATTTTCTGTGACCGGCATCTTGAAGTTTGGGAAGTGGGGGGAGGTGTTGGGTTGTTGTTAAGATTTTTCTATTAGAGGGGGGAAAAAAAACCAAACACACACACACAAAAGATTTAAAAACAAACCACTGAAACGCTTGTGCTAGTATTTCTAGTTGCACTAAATCCATTCCAGTTTCTACACTTCTAGTAAAAATGCATTACTGAAGCTGAGTCTTCAGGAGGAAAAAACAAAAGTCTGGAAAAAGTCACAGACCCCTAATTCAGACTTGTCAGAATATTCAGAATCCGAACCCCACATTCACTGCTACCTAAAGCATTTTTTACCTTTATAAAGGTGTTGATGGAAGAAGCTGGGTTTTTTGTAAACTGAAGATTTAGCTTTCACAAAACATGTTTCCCAGCAACGTAAGAAAGGAAGGAGCTTGTTCCTTCCTCTTGTAGTAAATGTAGGCTTTGGAAATATGCTATTGCAGGCCAAGTCTAAGACACAAATTCCTTCTGGTGTATGACAGTGTTTGTTCTTCCAGCTGCAAACTCTGATTAAAAGCTTCTTTTACGTGGAACCCGCATTCAGTTCCCTAGTTTCTCTCTCAGATTGTGATTACTTTCCCATGTATCAAACTATTGTATTATTTTGCCTTGCCAACATTATGTCTTGTATTTGCTGCCTGCAGGTTTATATCAACTGTTTTTCTGGAGGTTTCAGATCAATAGACATTGCTGACACCTTAAGAACAAGCCATCTCTACAGCATTAGTTCAGACAAGCTGCTACTAAGGACAAAAAAAACAGGTCCCTTTGAATATTTCTCTGTTGCATTGGATTTTAAGAATTCATCAAATTCGATGAGAACGTTGTTCTCCTACAATGTGAAGACTGTAAAAGTATTTTACAAATTTTTCTGACTAAATTTCACATCACTACCCAAAAGAAGCGTTTATCACTGTTACACAGCCAGAAAGTTTAACACGAGAGAGCAATCTCCCAAAGAAACTTCTGGTAGAATTGTAGAGTACTGCTGCTGCTTAAGAGACACGTTAAAACACAGTGCTTTCCACATGATCCACAAAGCCTTAGAAAGATTTCTGTCTTCAGCTTTGGAGTATGAATTTGCCAGTTTTCGCTGAAAATTCTTTTTGCATGCTTCAAGTCAGAGGGCTCCTCTAAATATTAATGAAATCGTGTTCACCTCTACCAAATAAATACTGAATTGAGCAATTTCGTTTAATTCATTATGGACAATCTAACACTTAAATGTGCTTTTTTGTTTTTGAAAATTCAAATCTGAAAGCCTCCAGGTGTTGCACAGAAACTAAATGAGAGTAAGATTTCTTGGAAAATTTATGCTGATAAAGACTATCTGCTTGCATTATAAAGATCCATGTAGGCACAGTCCAGATTTGCAGAATGCAAATAATAACTTCCAATTGGAGCAAATGTCAGATTTAAAAGTATGCAGAGGACACTCACTGTTAGAGCAAGGGACTTAAATCCTAAGATTAGAGTTTAAAGGATGCTACACTGCTAATGACTATTCAGAGGACAGAGAATGCTGAGCCCCCACTTCCTGCAACTAACTTGTGTCTAGCCAGTGAAGCTTCCAATATTACAGCAGTAGTTTGGAATTATTTTTTCTACCAATCCTACTGAATGGTGACATGATTTTAAGACTTGACCACTTCGTTTTCCCCTGAACTATCAAATAAGTACAATATTGCTTACCTTTCATAGCAGCCCTGGCCTGCAGTGTTCTACATGAGTAGGAAGTACCATTTTTAGACTCTTCTTCTAGTGAGATTCATCACCAGTCTAAATACTCCTAGAAGTCTGGATAAGAAGCAAACACCTACCCACCTTTCTTGGTCTCTTAAGGGATATTTTTTTTTCTTCATAATACTTTCCAGCTAAACTGCAGCCCAGTAGTTTATGATCTATATGGAGCAATTTCAGGATCTGAAAACACTAGGTATAATATTACAGACAAACAGCTAGAGAAGTCAAGATACCCTCGTCTCTGTATACAAGGAGAACTACAGCCTTAACATCATAGAGGTTTCTGTGAAGAATCCTTTCTTCTAACTCCTCCACATTGTTCTGGAAGCTCCTATACTGCTGCTTTTAGAAGAACTCCAAAAAGCATCAAATTGAATCCAATTGAGAACATCTATAAATACACTTCCTGCAATATAGCACAAAGCCCCAAAATGCCGTAATACACATCCATGAAGCCAGGTACAATCCAGTTCCTGGGATTCTTTTCCATCATTAGAGAACCTCTACACCACCCTAGTGATAGGCTCACAGCCCACAGCACAAACTGACATCCTGTCATCATTTCATTCAAGCCTAGGAGCATTTGCCTTCAGTACACACAGCTGAAAGTTTCCTAGCAACATACAACAGTTGGAGGAAAAAGAAAAAAGAAAACAAAAAAAAGTAGCTCCAAAGCATCTGTTAAGCATGATTCCTGTTTCCTCTATACCTCTGCTAACCCTACAAGCAATTATTTTGAGGCCAAGGGCAGAAAATTCCTAGTGTTTGATCAGTGAGTTCTGTAGGTTAATAATACATTGCCAAAAATTGGTTTTTCCTTGGGTTTCTTTTATTTTAATCTTTTAACTTAATCTTAAAGTTTTATTTTAAACTTTTGAAGACAAGTTATTTGGTGGTGAAAAAAAAAATTTACTAAACCAAGTATATGTAAACTCACACTGTATTTTTTTCTTTTTATAGTTTTAATAATTTACTCTCCTGGGTATTGACTGTACCAGAGTTTTACTAATCACAGCTATCACCTGCACAGCTGTCAGCAAATAAGCATAAGTGAAGGTTATTCCATTTTGGAACAAGAATACATTTTGTTATCAATCCAAACACTTCTGTGTCTCACTGAAGGAAGGGATTTCATTACTGTGCTTCCAGAGGACAGAAGGCCAACAAGAGCTATAATTAAGGCAAATCCACCGTATCTTAAATTCAGTTGAATGAGGACAATCCCAATTTTCTCACTCTTCACACATGAAAATTTTAAATCTTTAATGATATGTCATCACTCAATTTTTTTAAAATCACCTTGATACTTTTTTTTTTCAAAAAAATGGCCCAAGCTGAATGTAATATGCAAGTAAGAGCTCATCTCTATTAATGCAAACTTTTTGTACTCATATACTATCCTTTACATAGGCTCCTTTTTTCTCTCACTTGCTGTGTCTTGACCAGTAGCTTGCATCAAGCCCTCCACTACCACATTCAAGTTTTACCTTGAAGCACAACATAAAAATCAACAACACAGGTTTTTGCAATACATATTCCTGGCATCTATCCTTCATCATAGCAGCAGTGCAATGGAAACCAAGCATCGCATATGGAAAATCAGACCGAAGTCATCAAAATAAATGCTCATCGTCACAAAAAATTGTATTACATTTCGATGTAATGAGGAAATACCATGTGTATGACTAGACGCTGAATTAAAAACAAAGCAAAAAGGAGATTTCCAGGAAAGTTTGAGATGGCAGGTAAGTAGAAAAATACTCCGCGTGATTCCTAATTACCTACCTCAATGCCGTAAAAAGACTGCTCAGGTGAAATGTTCTCCTCTATACAAATACACACGCTTTAGTAGAAAAAACAAACAAAAATAAAAATCACAAACTCCTTACTAAATGTAGTAGCAATTTGTCTCCTAACTATTAACTAGCAAGCTCATGAAGTTTGGACTGAGTACAGCCCAGTTCAGCCACACACTGGAACAAAAGGCAAAAGAAACATGTGAGAGAAAGCACATCAATCTGTAATTCCAGATAAATCTTTCTCCTTCAACGCTATCGGAATTTTCATGCTTGACAAATGTGAGATTTTTCCCAGCAGCCAAAAAAAACTTATACTAAAATCAAATGCATCACGAAAGAATTTTACCGTATCACAGCCACACAAAGCAGTGGCACTGCCACCTAAGAACCTGACATAGATGTCAACGCAGTTTCAAGCAACCTGCAAGTCAAGTTACAAGCGTCAGCAGATTGGAGGTGAGTCTCCAAACTAGCAGTAAGAGGATTACGTAAAATACATGTCTTTTCTTAGTATCTACTCTCTAGAACAGGCTCCCCTTCAGAACAGGTTACAAGACGCTTTTCCATTTAAACACCTCCTCAGTATCACAGCTGCTGTCAGAATGGCATAAAGGTTGAAATCCTTGATAGTTCTTGTCTTCCTCCCAGCCCAACCTTTGCTCTTACTCACCCCCTCTTCCAACCTCTTCACTAGCTATCTGCTACCAGGTAAACTCTGTAGCAGCCTGGAAATGACATATTCCTCCTCTCATAACAATTCTCCTTGACAGACAACTGAAGAGACCAGAACGTTAAAAGGGGAATTGTTAGTTTTAAAAAGCTCTTGATTTCCAATGTTTGTGCAACTGTTTTCTTGATCGAACCTGTACACCTCTTTTCTTCACACACTAACACCCCTCCCTTCCCCCAGATTTGGAAGACTGTTTGATTGCTTACATTTCCTTTGTTTTATTTGAATCTCATTTGATCGGCAGCTCGAGGAGAAAGGAGAACAGGCTTTCTCAATGCTCTGTTAGGGTTCTCTTTACTCTTGCCAATAAGGAGAGCTTTGCTATAGTCTGCCCGGTTTCTTTCTTTGCCCTGAAGAAAGAAAAGTTTAAGTTATCTTACCTTCATTCAAAAACCCTATAACAAGCTTCTCAGCATCTGTAAATTTTGTCTAATGAAACTGAGGACTTATCAAACTAGTTTTTAATGACATATCTTCAAAACAACGTAAAGAACATTACAGGTAACGCACTACCATATGATTTTTAAACTCTTGTTTTCCTCTCCTCCACTATTGTTCACAAAGGACTCTCAACAAAACAGTGCCATTTTCTTGGTAACAGTCTGTTAAATTCCATTTGGAAACATCAGCCCAGTTCTGGGAAAGTAACTAATTGTTCTGCAGTGTTTATTAAAAAAAAAACCAACCAACTACCCTATGACAACTTTCAAACAAATCATTAAAAGAAAGCAACCTGGTTTGGGGAAGCTTGTTTCATCCTGGAATTTTTACAGGCACAAAGAGGAGAAGAGTCTGAAAGCATAATTAATTCAAACCTCCATCAACCTCTATCTGTGTGCATTTCTAAATGTTGATAGTAAAGCTTAGACACAACAAATGCTACAACAATGCCCAGGCCACCAGTACACTAAATCCGAGGTCCCCACAGCCTCTCTCATATTTACCCTTCAAGGACAACATTTTGTGACCACGTTGCAGTAACCTCACCTGACCATTTACAATATATACAGTCAAACCACATTTTTTGCAAGAGTTTTGCTTTCTCAGCTCCTGCCAGTGAAGCTGGCATCCACCTACCACAGAGTCCAGCAGTGCCAGTGAACTCTGACAGATCTGCACAGCTATTCCGTCGTGCTGGCGCAGCGATGCTCCCAGGTGACACTAAGCAGACCGGCACCCAGGGCCCCCCTCGGCAGCGTGGTCCCAGCTGTCATCCTGCACAGAACGCTGCGAAGATGGATCGGCCTCAGCAGTTATGCAGAGCCGGTCATGGAAGTTCACACAGTTACAGAACTGTGTACCTGACACTAAATGTGCTGGGCTCTCATTCCCATTATCAGGTCTAGAGTCAGTGACTTTGTAACATGAGACCAAGATAACATTTACGGAGTCCGGAGAAATGCCACAAACTTCCACAGCTATAAACAGTCTTTTTTTTTTTATGGCTTTCTGATTTTTTTGATCTTTGTCACATGCTACAACTCACCTTTGGTCCTCAGGGGAAAGGCAAGGCTGCTGTCACTAGCAAAGTAGCAGCCATGCCACTCTGGACCAGAACCACATTAAGTAACAGGCTAGTGAGTGGTGACAGACTCTGCAACAGAAACACACTGACCAAGGAAAGCCCAATATGGCTCATTCTAGAAACACAATAGCTGGAGAAATAGCCCAGCACTGACATAGAAAACTACAGGAATAAACTCTTACTCATATGAAAAGGAGATCTGCAACTGTACAACACTTTCCCCACCAAAACAGTATATAAATTGAAAATCAGCCCATCATTCTTACAGATGGTATGAATGAAGTATGAATTCCTGTACTAAACATTTACATACTAACTCTGCAAGAAATGTAAGTTCTAAAGCTCTTTTAAGTTCCCATCCTGAGTTTAGACACCAATTAGGATTGCCCTGGTCACTGTCCATTCATATCCTCAGCTATAAACCTGGATTTAGTGCAAGGAGTTTTGCATTTCCAGCCTCCCTTTCTCTCCCAACACATCAGGCAGCCCCTTCCGATCCACGGAGAATTCAGGTGCCTTCAAGGTTTCATTCTCACTGAACAAGTGCACTCCACAGCTAAACAGCGGCATTATGACAGTGCTATACCCTTACAATTCTGGCATTAAAAAAAACCCAACATCCAAAGACATGCATAAGACACAGACAGGATTGGGGTTTTAGCTCTTGAGATTAACATAAGAGAAACATTCCCAGAACACTGTTCTTGAAAAAAAAATCCTTATTATATCAGCTAAGCAAAGTGAAAACTGACACCAAAAAATATTTTAATACATATGAAGTACAAATAACTGTTTGCCAACTTTAATGTACTAGGTAATTTAGGGAATTTATTACAATGAATTTCAATGAGTTACAAGTAATAAAAAAGGTAATCAAAACCCTTACTTTCCAACAGGACACAGTTATTGTTGCATGCTACAACATGCAGAAATTACTTCTATAATCCTTTGTATGTTAGGCAACAAAAAGTACCTTACCTTATTCTCCACTGTCTTGAGCACAGAGGATTAAAACCAAAACATTAGGTAGAAACTGCAAGTGTTTCATATCAAAGAAAAAACAAACCACTGCATCAATGAACTTAAAGGCTGTCTGGCAGGCCATGCACACACTAGGGACACTGAATGAAAACTTATCCTCATCCTTTTTTGCAAGCAGTCAGATCTCCGAACAGGCAACCTGAAGGCAGCCGTTCATCACCTCCCGCTCCAAAAAGCGGAGCTCAGCAACACCACACTGCAAGAGGAGCCACCACAGCCTGATTTTCCATCCTAGCAATCCCCTCCTTGCCCATTACTGCACTGCAGTCTTTCTGAGGGCTATGCAAAATGCAAACAGGGGAGGACTGAAGGAGCCCAGGAAAGAGAAGCAGTTACAGAGAAGTTGTTCAAATCATCTCATGTCTTACTAGCTGTGGGCTGAAAGGAATAAACTACAGAGTTTGGTGGGATCTCTTAGGATTCATTCTGCTGTTCCTCCTCTCATGTTCCTGTCTTCCTTTTCCTTCATTTTTCACAGAATAATTTTGGGATTTTGCTTTGTGGCGAAACTAGAGGGAACTGGGGGAAAAAAAAATTACAAACCATTTTTAAATTTTTGAAGTTGTTTCTTTTCTTTAGTGACTTTACTGTTTATAAGTTATATTAAAGCAACCTTTTATTCTCCTAACCACTAATATTTTAAGGGGTTAAAAAACTAAAGAAAAAAAAAAAAAGAAGTCTTTTAAGGTTTGAGGTGTCTCAGGGTTTTCTGGGGTTTGGGGACAGGGTTACAGTGCTGGTGGGTTTTTTGCTTTTGCTGCTTAAATCGGGGAGATTAGTCAATTAACTATTTTAACACTTGGATGCTTTCTCTAGACAATTAAAACTGCCCTGATTGCACAGCAGCGGTATTTGTGAGACAAACGCCCAGCAGGGGCATTTGTAATTATTTCCGTGTTCCACAACAGCGGCTAAAGAATACATCCGACTATTACAGCAGCTTTCACAGGCGGGTTGAGGTCGGAAGGGACATCTGGAGATCATCTAGCCCACCCGCCCTGCTCAAGCAGGGTCAGCTAGAGCCAGCTGCCCAGAACGGTGTCCCACCAGCTTTTGAGCATCTGCACAGAGAGTGACTCTACAGCCACCCTGGGCAACCTGTTGCAGTGTTTGAGGACCCTCACAATCAAAAGCTTTTCTTGTGTTCAGATGCAATGTTACAGGGTTTTTAATTCATGCCTATTGCCTCTTTGGACACCAGGAGTCTAATTTATACTTGGGTTAGCTTTTTCCACCTCCCCCACCCCAGCTTCTTCATTCTCCACAGCTGCATTTAAGAGCAAAGGGAGCAAAAGCGAGCGCTGGGTGTCTATCAGCCAGTTGTTGGCTCATTTGCAACAGTAGGCTCATCACTGCGTTCCACCCCTTCTTCCCTCTGCATCCCGCAGAGCAAGGCTCAAGGCCAGAACTTCGAGCCCACAGCAGCCCAGCTGCCTACCATCAGCAACCTATTATTCCTTGAGATCCACCTCCTCCTTGGGGGAGGACCCTGCCCAGCCTTTTCTGATTTGGCCTCCCTGGAACATCAGGCAGGGCTGAACACGTGCAGATGACGACAAGGAAAGCTCAGAAGCCTCCAGCAGCTCTTTGTCACCTCCCTGCCCTCCGCTGCAGCCCCCAGGAGAAAGGGCAGCAGCCAGCAGCCAGAGCATGTTATACAGCGATGAGCAAAAAGGAAATCGCAGAGCCTGGAGGTAGGTGCATCCTCCTGGGTTTTGGCTCCTGGCAGTGGAAAGGCTGGTTGCTTTTAGTGGCATGTTTCAACATGGTTTACATTGGCCTTTTAAAGAAAACGTAATGGGCAACATAGGTACAGACTCGCAGACGTAATGAACGTACCTACTACCCACTCCCCCACCCACAGGTGGGAGAAAGATTAATTTCTCACAGCTGCGCATAAGTCCTTTGCTTACTTTCCACAGGGGCTCCTGAGTTTCCATGCATTAGAACAGCAGTATTACCATTTTTTTTTTCTTTTCTAACATGGCTTAGTTAAAATTGAAATACCTGTAACGGACAACATGTTTCTGGACCAAACATTACGTACCACACTTAAAAAATATGATGGATTTAAAAAGGGGAAAGGCCTGTTGGTTTTGGAAAAAAAAAAAAAAAAAAAAAAAAAATCAGAAGAGCTATCCCAGACTTGCTACATGACTTAGAGCACTTCTGTACATTTCTGTTCTCCTTTATTGAGGAACAGATACAATGTCTCCTTTCTCTGATCTTAGCTGGATGCCTACCAAGTTCCCATCTCTTCACATACTTGCATACGTATTACCTTGTAGAACAGGACTTCAGTCTTAAGCTGGGAACTGCCAGAAGTGAAAAAATAACTAGAAATAAGGAACACAAAAACATAATTATATCTTGGTAAAGTTGGGGGGGGGGGGAAGGAGGACCAAAAATATCCCTTTCCCTTAAAAACAACATAAATGGTAAAATAAGATCTTTAAATATTTTTCAGTTTCCACAGTTAGTCTAAAACTAGCACCTTAACGACACTTTTTAACCTGTTTTGCTTCAGGAGAACGACTGGAAGACAGCCACATGCAGTCAAGTTGCTTTCTGGCTGGGATTCACATACCATCAAGGATGCATACAGCGTTTCTTAGGAAAAAAAGAACACCTAGCACTAAGTTAAAAAATGGGGCCAAGGAAGAAAATCTTACAGAAAGATAGCCAGTCTGCCTCAATGACCTCAAGGTCCCATGTGTTCTTGGTGAGAGGATAAGGCAGGAATAGAAAAGGCCAAGATAGCATCCAGTCATTCCAGCAGACTACTTCCTCCTCCTGCACCCTTCAGGCGCTACATCTAGATCACAACCTACAAAGAACTTGTCATACTGTTACACGAACCTATAAAAAGAACTTTTTGCAACAAGAAAATGAACTTCTGTGTATAAACAGCACCATTAATTCACATAATTTCTTACTTACAAGAACGTCTTAGTCATAAAGCGTAATGTATTGTCTCATGTTACTGTAGCAAAAAAAGCTTATTTTTACTCCTTTTCCACACAAGATTTTTAAAGAGCCTCTCTACCTTCCAGCTCTATAAAGCTGCACCTGCTCTGAGGAACAGGCCACACAGCAGTCCCAGAGCATCATCTGCTGCTGCCCTCCAAAGACACAACCCTCATCGCTCACCTGAGGGATTGAGGAATTTCCCATGTTCAGGTCAAGAAGCTGAGGCCATGTTTCACATTTTTCATCCATTCCTAATTTACAGCTTAAACTGCAGGTGAACAGGACTACTAACTTCTTTGCAGAAGCATCACTTCTTTCCAAACTCCAGAAAAAGTAGAATGGAACACGGAAGAAAAGCACAACCTCAAACACATTTAATGTACTGGTCTAAAAGATTCAGGATGCTTTCTCCTCTTGCAACTCAGGTATGATGTAGTTTCCCAAATTAGGCTGTGGCTGACTGAGGAAGCTGGCTACCACCTACGAGTTGTAATCATTTTTTTTTTAAGGTATTTGGAAGGAAAATAAAGAAATCTTGCCCTCAGATGTTTAATGAAATGGAGACAGTAATTTGCTTACCTTCCTTGCAAATACAACAGAACTGATAAAACAAACGAAAAATTTATAAATAAACAAGCCTCCATATACTATCAGGCAACTTAATTCCATCAGGCAAAGAGTGCACAAGAACTTGCTAAATAGTCCCTTCTGATCACGTGGAAGACACAGAACAAGAAAGAGCCAGGCTATAAGTGGGTTTTCTTACAGAAGTAAGAATGAAACTCGTTTAACTTTTGAGGTACCACCCTCATTCATAACTAAAGCAAGTCCAAGTGCTGAAGATGATTTATAAAATTAATACTATCAACTTAAAGATGTGAAAACACAAAGGAGAACAAGGTACTTTACAGTTTCATGCAATGATACAAATACTACTTCCACAAAAAAAAAACACCCAACTCACAAAACTGTCATGAGGTTTCTAAACATACACATCACAAAAATGAATACAGCAGAAGAATTGTGGCTACCTACCTGTTTACATGAAAAAAATTCACAACACAAACCACTGTGACACACAAGACTGCAGTCTGTGCTTCCAATGGATTAATATATTGTCTCCCACTGCTGAGAGCTGGTCTTGATTCAGTTAAAGCCTAAGCACTCAGGCTTTCCTGCTGGGAAACAAACAAGTCAAGTTGGTTTCAAGCATCTCCTATTAATATACAGGAACAATTCTCACAAGCCTGAAGGCAGAAGAGAGAAATAGTAGGTTAAGGTTGCACTAAACCATACCAAACTACTGCAAATCAAAAAGCTTCACTGAGATTTGTCAGTTCACTAGAAAATTCATTGCAAAAGTCTACTTACTTCACAGAGGAAGTCACCACTGCCACTACTCAGTGAGTCAAGCTAATCTGCAAGAATGTTTTACATAATGGGAAAATTTTTATTGGCCCAAGGTTCAGAGTGTTCTTACATTTCCAGAAACTGCAGATGTAAAGATACTTCTGTTAACCTAAACCAAAACCAAGAAAAGAAACTACCCGAGATGCATGCTCCATTTCACAACACAGATCTAATTTTACTAGCTACTGTACTTCAACCTATTCAGCATAAGAAAGATTTGCACTCTGATATAAAAGAAAGGAAATATGAACACTGAAAATACAGATAGTTTTAATACTACTACCAAAAGGTATTAAAACATATTGGCTAGCACATCGTCGCCATTTCTGAACTGCAATACTGCGAACTGAAGTAGTTTAAGCTACCAGTTTCATTCCTGTAAAAAAAAAAAAAGACTAGAGAAACAGTTAGAATGTATTTATAAGACAGCATGACACCACCTTAATTCTACCATTTTCACTTTGTTTCACCGTGAAATAAAAGCTAACAAGAGAGCTAAGAATCCCTACAGACAGCCAGTAACGAACTGAAAGGTGTTCTTTCCTTCTTTAACCAATGAAAATATGCTGCAACACAACTACAGCACAAAATCCAGTTTACTCAAAGTAAAGTAGCCTGAACAAAAGAATCACCCCTCAGTTTTCACAGGGCTGATAACAGCTTAAGGGTTACATTTACAATCGGGCAGCTCAAAAACAAACAGTAAATTCAAAACATTTCACAGCTCAAATATTATTCCCCTTATTCTGCTAAAAATATGATAAATTTTAAAATACAGATTGTTTAGATCATAGTACATTGTACTTGCTGCTTTTGAAATATTGTTAATGATACTTACTGTTAATGAGTAAGTCCATTTTTTAATTGCACATCTTTTTGAAAACTGGAAATTGAGTAAGTATTTTGAATTAATGTTGTGGATCATAAATGCAGAAGTATTTGAGCACCAAAACAGACTTCAAATTACAAAACTGATTATAAACTAAACCCTACTATGTAAAGCCTCAAAAGCATAAAGACCACATTTGGTTTGGTACTGAAGAAATACAACTCCGTTACCATGACAGTGTAATACAACTTTCCTAACAGGCCACAAAGCATTACAAAAAGGTTTAGAAGCCCCAATTCAGAGAGTTAAATTCATTGTCTTGTGCCAGCTCCTGGTTTCGGGCTCCATACTGCAATATATGGACAACTGCCTCTGTGGCCCTTATTTTTTTATTTTACTTCTGGCGACGCAAACCCTTAATATAAAGGGTTCTGTCCTACTGAAACCTTCTTTCCATCCCACTGTACATTACATTGCATCTCATCTTTCTTCTGACTTCAATAACTATACGCTCCTTTCTACACTGACATTAGTTAAGGGGGCTGTCTCTACTGCACGACTGAACCAACTTGTAACTATGGAGCAAGGGAAAAAAAAAAAGCACGCAAAACAGAAAACAAAAAGCATGCTTCTTTCTGCTGTCTGGTGATGCACTCCTTCATTTGAAGGCCTGAATTCTACTCCTGGAGCATACAGACCAAGACCAGCGACACAGCTGCATTGCCCAAGTAAAAACCAACACCTCCAAGTTGTAATGACCAAAGCAACCTCTGGGAACCATCCTGAGGACCCAAAGGTGTCCACCAGTTCCCACAGTAAGCAAACAGCAGCAAAGCTTTTTAAGGTCCCCAGGATGGCTAAACACTTCTCCTCACCTGCAACTAGAGTCTTCTTGCCAGTCTTGACAGCGCTGTACTTACATGGACTTCATCATTTTTATTCACATACCAAACAGCAGTCCTCACCCTCCCCGAACCAGCAGGCTGCACTCCCTGTATGCCTTATCAAAAAACCACAGCCAGAACAATATTGGTTTTGTGGTCTGCCTTAGGTTTTCCACCTCAGGCAACTGCTGCACTTCAAATCACAGGCGTAAGCACAGCTCTTCCTAGAGCGTCAGACATCTGGAAATCATGCTGGAGCAAGCTTAATCTGCTGCTTAGCAAGATGGCCCTACAGAGATCAGAACCCTTGGAGCTACTGTCGTAAGCTAAGGTTACACCATGAAAACAATTCCCTCAATTCAGGTAGGAATATAATGCTACAGAGGTTTCAGTTGCTCTTGTCTAACACTCTGTCTCCACGTGGTTCAGGGAGGGACCTCAGTACAGTAATCCAAAACACAAAATGCACAATGCAAATTAAAAAAAAAACAACAAAACAAACAACAAACCAAAAAACTAGACCAGAGGCAAAAGACGGATCAAAAAAAAAATCCCTGCAGCAGCAGCAAACAGCTGTGTTCTAACCCACAGTCCAGCCCCTGATCTAGTCCTCTGGTGAATGGAAAAACGTAGAGGATGAAGGCAGACAGAACAACACCGCACACCTGACATACTCCTTTTTTCTGTAATGGAGACTTCTGTCCTTCTACAGTGCTCTGCTTGTGGATGGAAGAAGATAAAGCCCCCTGCAACACTGTTAAAGAACACTTCGGAGTCCTCTACTGACATATTGACTCCCCAGACTATCTCCAGTCCGACTATCCGCAGGTCTGAGTATGGACTAGAGACAACCCTGAAGTCTTCTGTGTTTAGGCAACCACCAGAAACAATTACATTCAGGCAAACTGCAGGCAATGGTACTACTGATCTAAAACTTGTAATGTTCCAAGATCTATTTCCCTTATGCATTTCTGCATCATTCAGTATTGGTAGTAGCTCAGTTTTATCAACTAAGGTAATCCTGAGAAGTCATTAGGCCGATATCAATTCTGATCCTGCCTGCTTTTCTAAAGTTGGCTAATTTGGACTAACTAGTTCTGCCACAGTCACGGCAAAGCTGAAATCCTGTCACAAAGGGGACTGACCACTTTAAGTATCTGCAGAAAGAATGACCCCATCACCACTTCATCTCATGCTAGTTAGTGAAAACAGATTAATATCCTACATTAGCTTAGAACAATGGAAGCTGAACTCTTCTGTACTACGTTGCAGCCATTATAGCTGGCCTCTTTATTCTTGCAGTGAAGATCTGGATATGTAGGGTTGTTTCATTGGAAGCCTTAAGGAAACAGTATCTCAGGAATCACTTGTATGCAAACATTAATCATTTCTCTTTACAAGGAAATTAGTAGAGACCAGAAGAACAGAGAGACAACAGCAGTTTAAGGATAGTATCACACAGGTTCAGGGAGCTCTAACAGGGAATAAGGCCATATAGAAACGCGTGTATTATTAAAACGCTCTCTAAACACTCTTGTTTCTATTTTACTTATTGTAAGTGATACTTGGCAATAGGCTCCAATGCCTGAGCCCTCGTAACTAACTACAGCTGTTAAGATATTGGCACATCTTTACTTGGCCTTCCCAGCTCTTCTTTGGAATTTACTATGCTTTACAAACCAAAACCATGGCTCCTTGGTTTTTACAGTTCACTTCACAACATCATACAACATAAAACTCGTGTTCGCTGCTGGTTTAAACACTACCCAAGCTACACAGAGAGCTCCAGCACACTGCGGCTCTGGGTCTACTCCGAGAGAGACAGAAATAAGCGATTTCATTGCAGTGTTAGCAACAGCATCAAGACTGACACACTGCTATTGGCCTTAACGTCAGATTCAGGCATTTCATTTAAGATAATACAGCAGGCTGCAGGCCAAGTACTTTGAAGCTCAATGACATCTTGAATTGGATTCAGTATTTGAAATCAGAAGAACAAGAGAAACTGAAGCTGCATTCTTGGTTGCAAACAAAGTGTAGGCCATACGAAAACTTCAGAGCAGCGAGCTGCCCGATGCCACATCAAGGCCTGTTCGTAACCGTAGTTCTGTTCTCCAGAACACTTACAGGGGTTCCCAGTTTGGTATCCATTTGCAAACATAATACATTTGTTCTCTAGTATTCAGTCTTTAAAGTCACTGTTGGAAAATTATAACTATCTTAGGAGCCAAAATAGATGCCTAGGCAATATCACCCAAGATGACAAGAGTTACCTGCATCTTTCTGCTCACTTTTCCAATCCACTGCATGCCACCCTTGCAATCACGCCTCTTAAAGCAGACTGTTTCTCCTCAGTCCCCTAGACCCCTGATCAGGACACAGAAAGAATTGTGATGAAACACTACAGAAAAATTTCTAATGGCCTTTACCATCATTCTGTTACCTTGCAGATGCTGATAAACAAAACATTTATTCTAATTTTTCTGGAAAATTAATTTCATTGCTCAGTTTCACATCACTCATATCACAGAAAACAAATCACAAATACAAAACCCCTTTTGAATTACATTTAACCTCCATCAATTATCCCAAACAGATGTAAAAGACTTAACAGCTAGTTGGGTTATGCATTACATCTGTTGGTCCTTCTAAAGAAGATAGAAGAAAGAAGAATTAATTACTTAATTTCTCTTGGCATCAACTTTTGTCACTTTTCCCTCCATATTGGTTACTGGATCAACACTCTCTTACTGCTCAAGACCACATGAAAAACATTTTCTCATTATCCTTTTATCTCCCATATTAGTTTGATACTGTTTTACAGCTCAAACACTCCAATCTTCTCCCTACACACTTGTATCATTCTTTCTTACTCATCTTTAGCACCATCACCTAAATTCATAAAATTTCTTCTCAAATTTCACATCATTAGCCATGTACTGATTTAGCCAAAGCAGTCTGTTGCTATGAGTCAGTGCAAAAGAAAGTAAAAAATACTAATTCACGCTTGTCCCTATGAAGAAGATAACTTTACTGAATTCCTCTTAGACTCTAACATGGTTCCTATGCCATCTTACCTACAAACTTTCTGAATTCTTGTTGTTTTCTTTATATTGCTGTTCTCTATTTTGCTGTTCTTCCTTCTTCACTTCCAAGAAATACTGAATTTTATCAGTTCAAGTTAATCTTTCACAAGCTGCCTCCTTCTTCCATCTTTTTAATCAGCTCCTTCCTCTCTTGGTCAACATTAAATCAAGACAAGCATCCATATCTAATATCAAGAGCTTTCCCATACATCAGTAAATTCTGGCATAGGAGTGCATGTCCCACACGCCTTTCTCAAAAGATACTTGTGCAAATAAAATCCTTCATTTATGCTAAATCTCAAGTTTGATTGTTCATTTAGTATTTCTTTTTTAATCAGAAATAAGTTTCACCACCCCACCCATCTGGTGGGTTTACCACAATACTGCTCTTCTCACTCCCTAGACCTCCCCTCGTTACCTTCGTCACCTAAAAAACAAAACATACACATCCTTAACACACTACAATACATTGTCCCTTCTTCCCTGACTGTCCTTACTATGCCTCCTCTGATCAGCATTCCTGTGGGATACGCTGTTGGTGCCGTTTTCGCTGTAGGAACAATAGCTACTCCTCGATGCAGAATTTAAGCACAGAAAAACATGACAACAAATCCTGTTAATTGCCACATCTTAGCTTGTAGTCTCCTAACCAGATGAAAGACAAGGTAGGAGGGAAGAAGCAAAGCCAGGTTTTGCTAATATTTAAGTATCTATTAACAGAGCCCAGAATATTATCACCCTTCTGTCTACACACTATCTTACAGCAGTGTTAGAATCAAGGTTTTCTATTCAAGGTGACCAAGCACGACCCACTTTCTGGCTAATTCATTTCCATATTTGGTTTTGGCCTCACTTGGCAGGCCAATCACGAAACTGACCAACAGCAAGGCCGGATTTGGTGTGAGGTCATATGGTTG
>Ga0181612_164321_pt1 | contig 27254 bp, 26 predicted proteins | sample HoacroProtozoa21_FD_119630 | JGI IMG/M metagenome (GOLD analysis project Ga0181612, IMG submission 119630) | Hoatzin crop microbial communities from Cojedes, Venezuel. Combined Assembly of Gp0051906, Gp0051904, Gp0051908
AAAAATAAAAAAAAAAAAGAGGTGGGTTTGTTATAAATGGGCGCTGTAAAAGTTGGCAGGAGAGGGGGCTCGTCCTGGTTCCTGCTCCAGGGGTCTGTGCCCAACTCCCGAGTGGGGGATGGAGAGCAGAAATGGCGAACAGTGTCATCTCAAAGATTTTTTCCACTTTGGGGGGAGCAGTTGCAATGCGGAGCCCTTTTCTGTGCTTAAAAGCGAGGTTTTGGGAAGGAAGTTAATTGACCTTTTCAGCAAATCTGTTGCTGAGGCCATTACCACAAATGCTATTGAAACGCTTCGTAAATATAATGTTCGTTTAACAACATTGCCAATAACTTAGAAAGTCAGACTTTATCCTCCTTTTAAGAAAACAGAGCTATTCTTAGTGGAAAAAATGTCTTTTTTTGGAAGAATTTGGAGCAGATTTTCATACTGAATGTAGGCTGCCTCATTCCCTCAGAAGGCTTCTGAGGGCCAGGAAAATTATCACTAATAACTTCCCTATAAATTGTAGAGCTGCTATTTTAAGGTCTGGTGTCTCGGGGAGGAGCGAGGTGGTGTCCTGCTTCCCTCCATTGCTGCGTGGTGCCCTGGTTTGATTCTGGTCCTTGTTAAGCTGGTTGCCACTTCTGCCCCATGCAAAACCAAAACCTGGGAAGAAAACAAGTCAGGAGGCCCTCAGGCTTGGTTTTGCTTTTGGTTTTCCATGTTGGTAGGTTGAGTCTGGGTTTTGATGTGGAGGTGGCCCAATCCAGCTCTGGCTTTAAACTGCAAAATAGGCATTGGATGCAATTTATCTTCGTGTATTTGGAGACAAAATCCAAAGCTGCTCCCTAGCTTGAGGCGAAGACAGACCTGGAGAAGCTGTTGGTGTGAGAGGGAGGCCATCTCGCGGAAAAGCAGGTCAGCAAGGGGAGCAGACCTAGAAAAGGATGTCCATGGCTCTGGAGCAACTTCTCCGACCAAAGCATACCCAGGGATGAGCCCTTAAGCCAGGAGCAATGGGTTAAGGGCTCTGGCATGGGAGGCACTTCACTTTTGGGGGTCGGGATTGTGTTTTTGTGGGGAGAAGAGTTATGTGAATTCCCACATAAAAAAAGGCGACAAAGGGAAGAGCGCTGCTCTGCTCGCTTTCAACTGCGGTGAAGATCAGTGATCATAGTGACACTTGCATGGAGGGAGAAGAGGCATTTCCTAATTAAAACCCTTTTATGTACTAGAAGCCAGCGTCTCAGCTGTTGGAAATCTGGGTGGCTCCATTGAAGTCAGGAGCTGACCCCCGGTCAGCCTCGCGTGTGAGTTTTGGCATCTCCCATCGGTTTCCGTGCGGCCGCCGGGGTGGTGACAGCATGGGGCTGGGTCTGCTCTGCGGCAGCCTCCACTGATGGGATGCATAAGCCCGGAAACCCCAGCAAAAGTGAATTTCCTCTGCATGGCTATTTTCTTTCATGCTTGAAAACAACCCTGCATCTGTTAAGAAAACACCTGAGCTATAACAAGGAACCGCGTTGCTCCTTGTTCAGACACAGTTGCTCATGAACGCAGAGAGAAGAGGAATGCTTTTGGGGTGGTCACAGATCGGTTGCTTTTTCTCCCTTGATGTGGAGATGGTACATTCACTGTTTCTGTCAAAATATGTACTGTACCTCCTCATCTGTCTAATTTCTCATGGTTTTAGGAAAGTTCTTTATATTCAAGCTTACCACGAGATATACTGTAGCAGTGAAGAGCAGAGACTCGACAGCATTTTGCCACCAGTTATTACATGAGCAGCACATGTTAGCAAAGATGTGGTGAACCCTTCCTCTCTTCAAGCCCTTTCTATTGCTTATGCTGCTGCAATAACAGCATTTGGGTTGGTTTGCATTAAATCTGAACTGCTGGGAGAGGAGTTCAGCTTGCAGGGCTGCAACTTAGCAGAGGAAATCAGTCTGAGCTTTCAAACTGATTGTATTTTTTCCTTCTTCCCCCAAACCATATGTCTTTGGAGCAAAGGTTGCACATCTGGGTAGATTAAAAACCCGTTTGCTGGTGGGCAGCGGAAGGATGTGGAAGGTGATGCTGGGAGGAGTGGTCTTGGCTTTGGGGCTGGCAACAAAAACCAAAAAAACCTGGGTGTTCAGGTTTGGATGGGCAACAAAGAGTACTGCAGGCCAGGGAGAAAATGGGGGAACCGTTTTGAGGATTTTAGGGGAGTATCACGGAATGGGACTAGTCGTCTGGAGCATGGCCTTGGTCCAGCCACCCTCTGAGCTGGGTAGGGGGAGGAAAAAGCCCTCCATGTCAGGCTCCTGGATAAACAAACACCAGAAATCTCGTAAGGGTAATAATGGAAATCACTGGGAAATTGAGTTAATACAAGGGCATCTGTGTAAGTGAATGCTTGGGACAGGGAAACGGCTTTGTCCTTTAACTCTAGTAATGCTGGAGCAGATGGGAAGCGCGGTGTGCTTCACGCATTAGCTGGCTCGGATAAAGAGCAAGGCAGAGGCTGGTTCTTGTGGCTGATTAGAGGTTAACAGGGATAGAAACCAGCGGATTGACTCTTCGTTTGCAGGAGGTGGTGTGGGATCAGAGCAGATGGCAGAGAGAGCGTCCTTCCAGCTTACTCAGCTGCTCAGAGGAGCTTACGGCTCCCTCCAGCACAAACAATCCTGCTTACATCTCCTCTGTTTACAGCTGCAGCTCGTGCTTCTTCCCTGGCCTACCTGGACAGACAGCATTTCTCCTAAACCTGTGGTAGTTGGTGTCCGAGGCAGTAGGTATGTGGAGACGCTTGCAGGCACGGTGCATCCTCTCCAACTGAGCTGTATCCCTTTGTTACAGCTCCTTGCCGGGGGCTTTTAATGGTCTTCATGAGCTCTGCGAAGCCAGAGGTGCTTTTCCAGGGTGAAAATGACTGGGAGAGGACAGGAGCGTGGGACTGGGGAGGAGGATTGCAAGGGGAAACTGTACAGCAGCAGCAGTACGGCTGCGTTCTGCTGGGGCAGCATCCTCCCGGCCAGCCATCGCCTGCCTCCTTCATCCCTGCCAAGGTCTCGTTCAATGGCAACACCTTTGCCTGTGATCACAGAAAGAAATCGCTTTGGGGAGGAGGGAGTATGTAAACTCATACCAGCTCTGCTCATTGACTCGCTGGAAGCCTGGATTCCCTATTTTGCAAGGGAGAAATGGCAATTGATTCAGCCTTACCCTCTTTCTTTTTGTCTGCCAGCTCTCTGAAAAGGCACATTTTATCTGTGTGTGACAACACCTGCCTAGGGTGCCTCTCATTGAGCTGCGCTGAATCAAAAGAGCAGCAAGAAAAGTGGGTTTAATTGCACACATCTTCAGCGGAGTCTTTCTTGCACTCGCAGCACAAAAGGCCAGCCCCACGCTGGCTGAATGGAGCCCGGGAGGGCTGGGGCGCGCCGTACTCTCCGTTACTATCGGAGGCAGATGATTCACTTTGCTGGAGCATTGTCATGTGCAAATGAGTTCATGAGCCCATCTCCTTTCCAACTGCAAGGTCAGGGACTGAGCAATTGTCAGCATCAGCTGGCTGGAGGAATTGATGTAGAAGCTAGAAAGCTTTGGGAGATTTTACTAACCTCTGCTTCGCACCGCGCGAGCGCACCGACACCTTCCTCCCGCGGGTGTTGTCTATATTACAAATATTGACTGATTTTAAGTTCACGTTTTGGAAAGCTGCTGTTTCGAGGCACGGAAATGTGACCAAGAATGGCTTATAAATAACACTTGGTGGAGCAATTATTATTCATTGCTAGTTATGGCTTTCACACAGTGGAAAAACAAATGGTTTTTCCACTAGGAGCTGGAGCTGCAGTCCTTTTAATCACTAAAGAGCTTGGAATCGCTTTAGTTTAAAATACCTTTCCGCTGTGGTTTGGAAATTTAAAAAAAATATTTGGGTCATGTTAACCTAGTGTATACACTTGTGCTGAGAATTTCAGTTTACCTCGTCTGCATCTGCTGAGCCCCATAAATATCTGTGTATTTGTTCCTTTTCAGTTTTGCTCTGAAGGCAGAGCTGCTCAAACGCAGATTTGAAGTGGGGTTAGTCTGACTAGAGGTAGGGTCCTGGAAGCTGAGCACCAGCCACAAGAGCAGCGAGGAGCCAAGTCACTGGCTGCCGCAGCCACCCCTCTCCTGACAGGATAGAATCATTGAGATTGGCAAAGACCTCTAAGATCATCAAGTCAAACCATCAGCCCATCACCACCATTCCTGCTGAACCGTGTCCTGAAGTGCCATATCTACATGTTTTAAATGCAGAGGGATGCGGCTGGTGCCGTTCGGAAGCGACGTGGATGGACTTTCCATAACGTTGCTCCTGACGGAGCCTGTCCAGAATATCAGCTGTAGTTACTAGAATTTTGCTTGAGGAACTGGCAGCCAGATGTCAGGGTTGAGTTCTTGCTCAGAGGGGTGGATGTGGTTGCGCGTTTCCCTCTGCAGAGCCGTTCCTTGCCCTGCTTTGAGGTTTCCACAAAGACCGAAAAAAGCTTACAGAAGGGTAGAGGAGCCACAGTGATGTGAAGAAATGCTCCCTGTGTCACCCATGCGCTGCTGGTCCCCATCCTCTTGCGCAGAGATAGCAGTGCAGCAACCTCAGATGGTCGGGTTCTCGATTGCACTAATGCTCAGTGAGAGGCAAACGAGTGCTGCGCCTGGGAAGAGCGAGCGAATTTTTCCAAATGGCACAACTTTGCGAATGACAACTGTGACTTCTGCCAGGGCTGCAGTGTGAAATGTGGGGGATGGCTGTGAGCAGCAACTGCCAGAAGGAGCAGAGCTGAGCTCTCAAGTTCCCGGCTGGTGTTGTAGCTGTGGGGTCCTCCTCTCCCTGCTCCTCCTCATGGGTGTTGGAGGGTCATAGTTAAGGGAAGGGATTACACCTGGGTTTGCTTGTTTCCGGGGTTTAAATTTCCACCTGTGGTCTGCGCATCTCTGAACTTCAGGTATTTTGATGTAATCGGCTTGAACATTTGCTTTACCTTTGGTGGTTTGCTGGGGGACCCAAGACAAGGGTCCTCCACAGCTGGCCCAGTGGTGGGCTGGAGCTGCAGGATGGGATGGTGGTCTCTCCTGATGGGCGACATGTGGACATCTGGGTTGAAAATGCCCAACTGAAAGACTCTGACTGCTGTTAGAGAACTGGAAGGGTTTGCAAAGCTCCTTTAGGTTGAGTAGGTTTACAGATCAAAGAATTTTCCATCTTGGTTAACGACATTTGTGTTGAGGCCTTAATGGTCTTAATAGCAAAGTGTCCTGTGCTGGAGTTCCTGCTAAAGGTTTCATCCTTCACAGCCATTTCAGAGCCCAGGGATGTTTTGTAGGTCCACGTTCCTCCCAGCCGGTGGAGTTTAGCAGCTCCAAAGAGGAAAATGTTGCCCAGATGATGAGTTTGGAAGTGCCACCGGTGTGGATCTCTCAAACTCCCAGAAGACATTTCTAGGGTTGGTTTTAATTTCAGTCAGAGGCACAATATCCTGCAGTACTAATGCAACATCAGAGCTGAGACTCAGGGGCAGATCTGCCGTGGCAGGGAAAAGGTCCTTGCTCTGGTGTTTTGTCCCCATTTGATGGGTAAGTGGGGTTAGGAAGGATGTGTGCTCATCATGCTCTGTGTTCCTGTGAACATCCGTGGCACCTTCCTGCGCTCTTACTGGGGCAGGTATGAGCACTCAGCTCCTTTTGCAAAGAGGCATCCACTGAGAAGCATCCATAGTAAAAGCAGGGGAGGCTGTTCTCGAGCAGGGAGGAGGTGACGTCGTTCTTGGGACAAAGCTAGGCTGCAGTGGGGTGTAATGAGTCTGTAGTTACAAAGATGGTATTTAATTATTTCTTTTCCATCATTTTCAAGGCCTGGCACTGTCACTTTGCTGGCAGCAAATCAAACACCAAGTTAGCTTATGTTAAGGAACAGAAGATGAAGTCCTAGATAAGCACTCGGCTGTAGGAGCGTCTTAAATTAAAACATGCAGGGGGAACACAGAGAAGAGTATTTGTTTTTGCTCTCAGCGCTATCCAGACCCCGTGTCTGCAGCCAGGGCTGTGTTTCTCTGCTGGAGTGGAGGTAACGCCTGCCCCATGTGCTTCATAGGACGTGAGATGAACAGAGAGGAGGGTACGGTGACAGCTGTCCTTCTGCAGGGTGACCTGTAGCCTCTTGGTGACTAGCATCAGGGTTTTGTGTGGACCAGGAGTGAGTGCTTGGATGAATGAGGCAGTAACCACACCATAACCTGCTTTTTAATCACCACTCTTCTCTGGGACAGCGATACCCATCACTGATGAGCTGGTGAAACTATCTCCCACCCATGGGTTCTGGGCTGCAGACCTGGCCACAGAGCAGGGCGCAGCACGGTAACTGCAGGCTGACTTCCAGTTAATGTAAATATTCCCAAATAATGCTGCTGTTGCCACCAGCTCCCCTTGCCTCCTCTCACCATGTTTAATTTCTGACTAAGCTTTTGATAAATGTTTTGTATAGTGTTCCTAGTTTATCTTAAATAGACCTGCTGCCACCACAGCTAAAATCTAAACCAGCACTTGACTTAGGGCTCGCATGCCAGATGAACTTGGCAGTTGCTGACGCGCTGAATGGTGCTGTTTGACCTGCAGACCCCGGCTACGAGTTGTGAGGACCGGCTCTCGCAGTGGCTGGGGGGACACAGCTTGTAGGACGCCTGTGAGCAGCCTCGGAAGTGTCTGGGCAAACTTCCTCCCTCGGGGGCTGGATTCAGACCACGGTTGGTGTATTTTCAGACTTACACCTGTCTGAAACACGTTGATTTGTTAAACAAGTTCCTCCAGCCTTACACCAGTTAGCCCCAAGTGGGGTCTGGCCCATGCTCCTGGTAAAGTAAGTGTTTGAAGGCAGTGTTTATGGTTAGTAATTTGTCTTAGAGGGGTTTTTGTATATCTCTGTGTGTGTGTGTATGTGCGTACGGGTGTACATGCGCGTATATGCATACATTATTGCTCAGGAGTGTGGTTTCCAGTCCTTTTAACTTGTTAAAAAAAAGTAAACTAGGGAGAAACTGGCAACGAGTCGGAGCCGCCTGCCAAGCATCACAGACCAGAGAAGTGGTAAAACATAAACACTTTGGAGTTTATCCTTGGGATTTATATAGTTTGGCGACCGGGGGATGGACTTGTGTGGAGGGGGGGCTCGTCAGCCCGGGGCTGAGCCCGGCACCTCTGCAGCCACGCTTCCACTCCTGGCAGCGTGCGAGCGAGAGGGCAGCACGGGGTTGTCCATCCCTCCCCTCCCACTCCACCGGCCGTGCTGGGTGGGTTTCGGGCGATGGCAGCAGAACAGGTCTGCTTTCCCCCTCCCCTGCACTAAAGTGAAAGCAGACCTCCTTGACGCTTAATCAGATTTGAATGTGTTTTTTGGCGTGGCTTTAAAGAGACTGGCAGTGAATAGCTGGTTTTGATGCCATTTATTAAAAACCTCTGGTAGAATTTGTCTCGGAAAGCCTTTGTGAGAGCTGGCAAATGCACAACGGTTTGATACAGTTAATGTATTTTAATCTTCACCCCCCCACCCCTTCTCCTTTTCTGTCACTAATTGTAGGGCTCTCAGCTGTCTGCTGCCTTCTCTGGGGGGACGGCAGGCTCCGCAGGGACCTCTGTACAAACACGGGCTTAATAAGCGTGCAGTGGCACAGAGAAAAGTGAGCATCCTCTTCGGGGAGGAGGGCTGAGGTGGATTGCTGGGTCCCAGGTACCACACCAGGCGCTGACAGGGGTTTGCTGAGTGGCCCCAGCCACGTTAGTTAACCTCCTGGTGCAGGCTAGTTCTCCTTGTGGCAACGAAGCAAATGGACGTCTTTGTTTCCCCCATCCCTTTTCCAGGTGGCTGGGCAAGTGCAGAATGGTAGTGTTGGACCTCCTTGGCAGCTGGCTCCTGGGAAGGCCTCCCTGGGATTTCCGATTGAGGTTGATGGGCATCCAGTCTTTTCTCGTTGACTTTATCCCCGCCTTGCTTGGTGCATCCACCTTCCTTGGACCCAGAGGACCTTCCGAGCCTGTTTCGCACTCCTCACCCACATATGGGATTTGTTGAGACTTTTTTTTTTCACAGTTTGTGCCTGAAGGCACTGCAGCCCCTCAGGGCACGGTGGGGGCTGCTGGGAGCACCATAACGCTCATGCGAGTGATTTGGGCTGTCCCTGCAGCCCAGCGCACGGATCAGGCCGACGAGCGTCTGGCTCCCTGGCAGCAGTATTTCAGGGAAAGCTCAAGAGCTCGCAGGCGAGCAGCAAATATTGTGGAGCTCAGGGAACAAACAGTTTCCCTGGAGCCCACGGTTCAGGCTGTGCGTTGCTTCTGTCCCTGCTCCTTGTTCCCACTCCATGGAAGAGCTCAGAGCTGTGGCCATGCCCTGCAGCACTATACCTGGTTGAGGGGCTGAAGCTGGAGTTGCTTTGCATTTAATTTGTGGGGCTTTTTTGTCTGCCTCATCAAAGAAAAGAAAACCTGGCCTTTTTCTGCCATCCCTCACTCACGTGAGAGCTGCAAATTCAGCAAGAGGGAGGCGTGGATGAAGATGACTCCCAGGAGAGAAACAGTCTGAGAGACTCTTAAACAAATGGGAACTGAGCGGCTTTGCTCTTCCCCTGAGGGTTTGGCTGTTAAGTAGACTTGCCGATGAGTCTGGCTGCACATGTGTGCTGGTGCAGAAGTGTGTTCGTACGCGGGCTGCGTGTTGCTGGATGTAAGCCACTGGGACATTGTGTGTTGGGTGGTGCATTCCTTGACACAGTGATACATAAGCAGCCTTGGCTGCCCCTATTCACCTTCCAGAGTTTGCATGGGTAGTCATGGTCAGAGGAAAGCTAACGTGGCCTTTTGCTCTTCTCCTTTCCCTCTCCAGGGTTCCACCTCAGTGGGACAGTAACGGAACCGGCGACTGCAACAGAACCAGAGATGACCTACAAGGTGGCCATCAGCTTCGACCGCTGCAAAATCACCTCAGTGACATGCGGCTGTGGGAACAAGGACATTTTTTACTGTGCCCACGTCGTGGCACTTTCACTGTACAGGATCCGCAAGCCGGACCAGGTCAAACTCCGTCTTCCCATCTCAGAGACCCTTTTCCAGATGAACAGGGACCAGCTCCAGAAGTTTGTTCAGTATTTGATCACGGCACACCACACCGAGGTGCTGCCCACTGCCCAGAAGTTGGCTGATGAGATCCTGTCGTCCAACTCGGAGATCAACCAAGTGCACGGTAATTGCTCCCTCCTCCCTGGGTGGCTCGGTGCTGATTCAGTCCCTGTTTGGGGATGGACTGGTGGTTTCACACTGAGGGTGGTGACCTTTGTTTTTGTCTCTGGCTGTGCAGAGAGAGGTGGCAGTGTCAACTGATGTTAATGCATGGGTGTTGGGACCACATGGGTGTTGGCCACGCATCCCCGTTCTGCCCTCTGTTCTTCTTTATGTGTTTATCTGTCAAACACTGGATTCAACAGGCAAGAAAAGGCAGAGCGGGCAGGCTGGTGGTGCACAAGGTACAGCTCGGAGTAGGATGGAGAAGCCACGGGTGGAGGAGGGGAGCACATTTAGTCACCAACACAGAAGGACGTGGTGCTGGAACCCTGAGGAGCGGGAGGTACAGGGGATGCTCCTCCAGCGTGCGGGGACATGGTGTCAGCCCAGCCCTGCACGTTGCTAAGTCAGATGCGGCTGAGCTGGTGGGAGATAAAGCTTTAATCTCCATGGGCGTTAATTTACCCGTAATAAATGAGTGTTGCTGTCCTGACCTACTGCACAAAGGCAGCAGAGATGTGTCCTGGGGCTTTGTGTTTGGAAGATGCTTTTGGCTTCCTGCCCTGGAAAGCACGGACTGGGGGACGGTGCCTATCCCAGCCGTGCTCCCCTTGCCCGCTGGCCCAGGAGGTGACCTAGGCTCCTTGGGGAGTTGCCCTAAGGCTCCCTTCGTCAGCCTAAGCCGGGTGCTCCCACTGTGTCTTTCCAAGGAGCCCGGGAGCTGAGGTTGCCCAGGGTCTGCAACAATGAGCCGCTCCCCACCGTGCCTGTCCTACCAGCTGTAGAGCGGAGATAATAAACACTTATCTGCCATGGAAGGGCGTTGCAGGGATTAACACATGCCTGTTAAGTGCTCCGAAGATGAAAAGCCCCATATGCAGCCTAAAATAGGATCTGAACTGGTTGAGTCTACATGTAGAGGTGAGGCCAGGGGTCCACCTCCACCGCAGGGTGATGGTAGCTCTGATCTCAGATATTTTCCCCTCCCTCTTTCTGGTTGTTCCTGCTTCTGCCTTGGGAGAGGCTTTTGTCTTCTCTCTGGGCCACATCTGCTGTGTGTGTGGTTGTGCTCTAAATTACTGGCTTGGGGGGGTTTCATCATTTTTTGGCATTAAAAACGAATGAGGAGCTGTGGTACTGCAAGAATCTGGTCAGGTCTGCTCCCTCCCTGAGCTGATCCACTGAAGTGGAGGTTGGGTAAGATCCCTTCTTGGCCATTGTTTGAGGCTGCTTTCTCCTAAGGAGATTGAAGAAAAGCTTTTAAGGCCCTGAGTATTTATTGCTCTAGAGTCAGCAAAAGGCTGGTGACTGAGAGTCTTACAAAGATACAGATGTTGGCTCAAGTTCAGTATCTGCCTCTTGTTTTTACAAGGAGTTTTAAAAAAGAGCGAAAATTCTCTGTCCCTTCAGATTCATGCAGATTCACACATTCTAGGGTGTGATTTTGAAATGACAGAGACGTGTTGACTTACCCAGCAGAAGGTGGCACCTATCCGACACCCATGTGGCTGCCTAGCCGGGGTCACAAGCAAGTGAACTCCTCTGCAAGCAGGAGAACAGCCTTGTCTCGTCCTGGGGGAGGATGCAGATCAGCCTTAGGATGATGAGATGATCTAAGATGATCTTAAGATGATCTAAATCTCATAGATGTCGCACCCGGTGAAAAGGAAGGCTCAAAAAAATCCACGTTCAAGTTCACAGTGGTGTCATCCAGGGCTTCGGTGCTCGATTCTGGACAGCGTTGCAAGCTTGGCCCCCCCTGTCCTGCCAGTGAAGCCCAGCCACAGTGCAACTGCATCGCAGAGCTATTTGAGCAAGGAGCCCAGGGCGAGGAGGGGCTGCAGGCGCGTGGGACTGTGTATGTTAGAGCAATCTGGAAGCTCCTTGGAAGCTCCAGTTGAAGGGGATCCAAATTTTTTTGCCCCTTCCTAGCTGCAGTTCATTCATTCATAGAGGATCCCTGATCTTGGGATTTGAAATTTTTCAAGGTATGCTTTACATAGAGCTTCACAGGCTTACGTGTGCGTTTCTTGGCCATGTCTAGTTCAGACCCTTGGGGTCACACCTTCGTTCATCTCGGGGTTGAGGCTAAGCTGGCTTTTGGCAGGCCGACCTCTGCAGCCCAAACAGTAACCCAGTGTGTGTGCTGGGTGCCTGAGGTTATTACTCTTCGAAGCAAGAACGGCCTCTCCAGAAATCCTTCCTGTTTTTTTCCCCAGTCTTTCTGAGGAGAGGTCTGTTGAGCTTCAGGTCAGCACTGGGTCTTCCCCACCTGCCTCTGGTCACCCAAAGGGCTGCTCGTTCCATGTTGATGGTGAGCATGTGGAGTGGAGGAGCTGATTTTGCAACTCGGGAGCACTCCAGGCTGTCTGGGGAATGCCCCTTGTGCAAGAGGATCATCTGGTTTTTTAAAATAAGGCTTTCAGGGCTGCTCCTTCTCCCCCTGCAGAGCCTGAACAGCAAAGAAAATTACAGGCCATTGTCTGACGTGCTCGTCTCGAGGCGTCAGAGCTTTGTTCCTTGCAGGAGTCTGTAGCCGCGGGCTGTGCACTGCATGCCGATCGTCCCGGCTGCCTTCCTAGAAGGAAATGCAAACTGTCCAGTAATGATGGAGTCTCGGAGCTGAGCCAAGGCGCTCGCGTATTCTCGAAGGATTCAATCTGAGCGGAGAGCCTAGGTGTGCCGGCCGCTCTGTTCCCCGCTTGACCTCTGCCTGCTCGAGTGGGTCACGTTTCTGCTCTTGTAGCCGGCTGCAAAGGGCAGCGTGCTCACAGCGAGAGCGTCTCGCGTGTCTGACTCCTCCGCGCTCGGCAGCTGGAGCAAGGAGACCGGGGTGGGTTTCAGTGCTGCTGTGTCCCCTCCCCAAGTGTGTTCCTGCTTCTTGGGGACACAGGCAGCAGCGTGACTGTCTGGCACGGAGCAAGGCTGCAAGGGTTTTCCTTGCGCCAGCAAATGTGGCTGGCAGCTGCTTGGCCTTTCCTGGCGGGGTGGCTGCTGGGGGCAGCAAGGACTGGCAGTTGGAGAGCTTGGATCCAACAGCCAGGCCTCTGATGGGGTGAGGAGCATCTGCTGGTGGCCACCTTGGCACTCTGCTCCCTCCACTCTTCCGAGAGCATCAGCCCATGGCTCACATTGGTTTGCCATGGGTCCAGCCTGGCTCGGGGGAAATGCGAGCTGGGAAAGTGGCTCAGGGCCATCAGCCATGGTGGGACATGCTGGGGATAGGTGCAGCTTTGCCACTGGGTGGGATCCATGCTCTACCACCATGGAACATGGGAAGAGTGTGTCCTGAGGTGCGAGTGAGAAGCCGAGAGTGATTGCTTTCATGCAGTGAAGTATTGCGGAGAGGGCCAGGGGTATCGGTAGAGGCAAGGCTGTGAATAAGAGCTGAAATGGGAATTGTAGGCAGAGAGGGAGATTTCGGGCGCAAAAGCAAGCAATGTGGAGGAGGGGGAGCTCAGAAGCACCGAGTCCCGACAGCAGCGCTGGGTTTCCTGCTCTCACAGCGTGGATCCAACACCCAGCAGCAGTGAGCGTGCAGGGTCCAGCGGGCCTGGGAGGTGGCACTCATCTCCTCTTGTGTTTTGGTTCATGCTTGTGGGGAATGACTTGCATTTATTTTAAGAGGAAGGCGGGATCAGTGTGGAGTGTGCAGGAGGAAAGCTGTTGTCTCAGATAAATATGTTGAGCCCAGTTGGGATGTCTGGGCTTTGGAGGCAAACACTGAATGCTTCCTGAGGGCAAAAGCAGTCTGCGGCCAAGGAAGTAGAGGAGGCTGATGGAAACCACTGCAGGGTCAGAGACAGTGGTCATTAAAATCTTTAATTAGAAGCTTAAAGATATGAGAGGCAGCTCTGAGGGCTAACAGTGCCTGTGGGCCCAGAAGATTTGGGGCTTAGAGGTATCCTTCGTGCATCGTCTGTGAAGTCTCCCCATCCTTTGGGTAAGAAGCAGGAGGTTTTGACAAGCCCGGTGGTCGCAGCTTGGTAACTCGTCCTGCTTGAGCAGCTCTTGGGCATGGCAGGGAGAGCTGCTGCCCTCAGCCCAGGAGACGTGGTCGGGGTGATCTTTCTGCCCGATGGAAATGCCAGTGGGTGACACAGTGTTTGTGGCACTCAGCTGATGCCATTGAAAGGCTTGGGATGCTCTTCTCAGCCAGAAGTGGGAAAAACCACAAAACCTCCACTGTCTCGTAGTGCAGGGGCAGCTCCTGGCGAGGACAAGCCAGCGGAGAGTTGGTGTGAATCACCAAGGGGCCTCTGTGGTCCTTCTGGTTCTCAGGACCTTCCTTGGAGGAGAGGACTTTGAGAAAACTCTTTAGCAGGAATGGTCCTTCAGGCTTTGGCATGGGAAAACCAAATCTGCTTCTGCAAGAGCCATACGGAGCCCTCTGCCTCATCTTTTTGTTTTTGTCCCAGATGTATTCTTGACCCCCTTGAGCCCTTCCTTCGGCTCCTGGGCTACCACCGTCCTTCACCTGTTGGCCCATCTTGCCTCTTGTGCACAGCAAGTTGGCTGCCATGTCGGCCGTGCGGGAAGTCCCTGCCTGCTTGTCCTGTCATGCTGAGCCAGGGCTAATGTTTGAGTCCTCAGGCGGTCTTTAACTCTGAGGTCATCCCACGACAGCATCTGGAGGGCAGCACTGGTAAATCTATTTGAAATTCTGCTTTCCCACTGGGGAGGAGGAGAAGGTCAGGTCTCCAGGGGATTCGTGTTCCTGGTTGCTGAGCTGATGTGAATTCAAGGGAAAATAACACACCTGAGCGCTGGAGAGAGAGTCTCTGCCAGCGGCTCTTCCCCCTTGCCTTGCAGAGCCGCTGGCGTTGCCAGTGACCCCAGAGCACATGCGCGGTGCTTGACAAGCAGCTTCCAAACATGGCTGCGGCTGGACCAGAGAGCCTGGCCACCGTGCTGGAAGCCAGTCCAGCTTCACGTGCCCCATTGCTGTCAGACGGGTGTGAATCTTCAGACCACCCTGGAGGCTCCATCCAGCCTCCCTCCCCTTGAAAATGAACCGGGAGCCTTGGCGAAGCTTGACTCCCCGCTTTGCTGCTATTTTTAATCCCTCGTTAGAGTTCATTTCCTTTCTGGTGCCTGGTTATTTTCTCTCCGAGGTTTTCTGCTGTTTGTTTATTTGTCCATGTCCTCCCCACCCCCTGCCCCAAGCTGTTCCTTCACGTCTGTTTTCTCTCTGGATCTCTGGATGCCGGACAGGCAGCCCGGAGGCATTCGGCAATGCCACCACGTGCAGTCATGAGATGGCCCTTGTGAACCGCCACCACGACGGCCAGCCCTACTCCGGGCAGCTGCGGCTCGGCCGGCTGGCAGAGCCCCCCCGGCACCGTCGACCCCACAGCCAGCACGGCCAGACCCCGAGCCACCAGCGGGTGCTGGGCACAGTCAGCTGAGACAACCACGAGGGAGATGCTAGGGCGAGCACCTGCATCCCTGGGTTGCTTTTACCATCAGCTCCAGGCGCTGGTTAAAAATGATAATTATCCCTTTTTCTTTGTGTCGCCACTCCTGCTCCGGGTGAGGCACTCTGGGAGCGCTTCCCGTGCCGCCTGGCTGATGTATCACCCTTTCTTGGGTTCAGGAGCTTGGGTTTGGGATGCTCTGATGCCTTGGTATGACCCACAAGGTCTCACCACCTCCTCAGCCCCTGTAACCTGCTGCTTTCCAATCCAGGAGCGCCTTTTGTTTGCTTCATGTTGGGCAGCGAGTTTCTGAGCAAGGCGTTGAATTTTCCATGTCTGGCTTCACTCTGTTTTTTTAATTTGTAGATTTTTCCAGTCCTTATTTCTCAGTCTTTGTATCTGCCTGGAGAAGTCTCGCTTGGCTGTCAAACAGTTAAACACCAAGCCTGCGGCGAGGGGAGGGTCCTGCCTGGAGGGTGATGGATTGTGTTTTTATCTCTGTTTCTACAGCCAGTTTAAACGGGCTGGTGAAACACTCTTTCCACTCAAGATGTGCAATGGTGTTTCCTTAAATCTGAATCCGGCAGGACCAAGATCCAGCACATCTGAAACAGGGCTCTTTGGAGCAGGAGCGCTGCTATATGAGAAACGCGTTACGCAGGCGCCGGGCTGTTTTACATGCCGTTCCCTGCTCCTTTGGAGCCGAGACATGGAATCGCTCATCGGCTGCGTCACGGCGTGCTGCTGCCGCCGAAGCCCCCACAGTGTGAACGTTGGCAAGGGGAAGTGGACAAATCCTGCCATTAATATTTAAACCCTGCACAAATCCCGTTGTTTGCTCTTAAATGTTTATCCAGCTCCCCGGTGTAATTGGGCAGCCCATTATCTGCCAGGTTGCGCTGCGCGTGTGGGAATCTGCTATTACAGCCCTCTGTCTGAATCTTTTATAGGAGAGCAAAATACATTTACAAGCAAATTTGGGTTTTATTTGGAGGCGCGTTGCTAATTTGGCTGCGGCCCGAACCCCAGCGTGCGAAGTGCTCAATGTGTTGCGTGGGAGGAGGAGGTTTTTATTTAGCTGCACGCTGCTTTCCTCGCTGTTTGGGCTTTCTGTCGCTAACGCTATGTGTGAGCAGCGAGTGCTGAGGGTAGTCCTGGGAACCCCACAAAAATGCAGCCGCTTTTTGCGTCTTGCTAACTCCTCCGCCTTTATCTGTCACAGCAGCCTCAGCGAGGGACCGAGGGTGGGCTGACCTTCGGTGGGATGGGTCACCCGAGGTGTCTGTGCCCTCCTGGACCCTACAGATGCAGCCAGGTCACCCTGCAGAAGCAGCTGAGATGACCTGGCCGGTCTGGATAGCCGCAGCTCGGAGCGGCGGATGGGATGGTGGGGAGGAGGATATCAGGAGTGGGAGCGTCTGGGATACCTCGGCTGTGGGGCTGGGATGAGTGCTGGTGGTAGACAGATTAGTCATTGGTTCCTGATAGGGGATAATCGCTGGCTTGTCTGCTCTTTATCTGCTAGATAAGGACAGGGTTGGGGGAGGAAAGAAAAAGACACAGAAAAGCTGAGATGGGGCCAGGATGGACTGTCCCCGGTGTGGTGGTCCCTGGCAGCCTACGGCAGGGCTTGGCCACCAACGGCAGAGGAGCAGGATCAGGGCACACATGGGGCTGTAGGCAAAAGCCCTCATGCTCATCCACGGGCTGTGATTTCTTTTCTGCTGCTTCAGCTCCCGTCCCAATTATGTGGTTCTGTCAACTATAAATTATTCTGCAGAGGGAGCAGCATCCTCCTCTCCCTTCAGCACGGCGCAGGCTGCGCCTAGAGCTTGCTGGAACTGCTCTCAGGCAGCGACTGTTAGCAGAAATTAAAGGAATTTTGTAAAGGACATTAAATACAAATAGCTGTATCTTATCGGGTCAGGAGCATTCTCAGCCTCTGCCAGAGGAGCAACACCCCTCGGGTTGATGTCCTCTCATTTACAAGCCAAGAAGAGACAGCTGCCCTGCGGAGCAGGCATCCCAGAGCTTGATTTTCATGAACTGCATCTGAGCTCCTGGTTCAGCAATGCACGGGCTGGGGCGTGCATAGCATCCCAAGCTGTATGCACATGAAAGCGATGTCTGCTCCCCAACCAGATCCCAGTCAAGTGGGGAAGACATTATTTAGATTTAATTGGGACATCATTAAGATTTAGTTCCCTTGGCTGTCCGTGCAGCACCTCACTCTTCCTGCCCTGATGGCCCTCCTCGCTCGAGAGGGAGCCGAGATGGGAGAAGCAGACTCAAGTTGAGCAGAGCATCCTCCAGCTGTGCTGGTCCCTCCTTGGCACTGGTTTTCAATGAGAGGGTTCAGCAGAGCAGGACTCAAAAGCGTGGAGCCAAAAAGCTGAGTTTCTGTTCCCTTTTGTGCTTCTGGCTGCTTGCTGGAGCTGTGCTGCTGCCTGCCCTGCGAGCCCGGGAAGCTGGGGCATTGCTGGGAGGTAGGGCAGCCCTCAGGGGGGTGAATGGGAATCGAAAGGGGCAAGACAAGGGGAGGTGGATCCAGGCTGTTGTTTAAAGCACTTGTGGTTTTTTTTTCTTTTTTTCTTCTCTGGAAGATGAAATACAGCCTGTGAACACACGCGTGTGCCTGCCAAAGGCCCTGCTCTGGTCACAGTTTGCTCTTTGAAGGATTATTGATCCTTTGCTCTTTCCAGGAGAGGGTCTCTCCCGGGCAGGTACACTGAGGCACAGGGACTTGGCCCCTGTCCTAAAGCAAATGAGGGGCAGGGCCAGGCATTTAATTGAGGGCTCTGGAGCCCCCAAGAACTGTTACCTCAGTTAGACTGTTCCTAACGTGGGGAAGGGCTCGCAGGAACTGGAGCTTTACTGATGCTTAAACTAACCTGTGATGTGGAGCAGGAGGCGGTGCACCCCGCGCGATCCCTGGAGCCAGGGAATGCTCCGGGCTCTGCAGCTGCCCTGCCTGCAGCCCTGGGGCTTTGAAGGAGGGCAGGTCCCTGCTCTTCCTCAGCTTCGTTTCACGTGGGATGCAGAGGGAGCGGGCTAGGCAGCAGCCCTGTGGTTGGCATCCCTCTTGATGGCTGCTGCCACCGCTGTGGAAGGTGGGGATGATGCTGTCAGCTGGGGCTCGCTGCCTGGGAACCTGGCTGGTTTTCCCTCGCCTGAGCTGAGAGTTGGGTCCACTTCTTGCTGGTGGGATGCTGACCCTGCTGCTCTAAACACAGTTGTCTCTTTTCTCCTCCCTCCCTGTCCCCCCAGGCGCTCCCGACCCCACTGCTGGGGCCAGCATCGATGACGAGAACTGCTGGCACTTGGATGAGGAGCAGGTCCGAGAGCAGGTGAAGCTGTTCCTATCTCAGGGAGGGTACTACGGCTCGGGGAAGCAGCTCAACTCCATGTTTGCCAAGGTGAGGAGGAGCCAGCTGCTCTCTCCCCTCTTTGCTCAGCACGTCACGTAGCCGGCAGCTCGCCGGCTGCCCTGGCAGGGTGCCCGTCACAGCTGGGAATCTCTGCTCCAGTGCCTTCTCGCCCGGTCGCAGAGCAGGCAGTTGTAATCCAGGCTCTGGGTCAGGCCTGGGTTGTCTCACTCTCCTGGCAGGTCCCTTACTCCCACACGATGGGCTTGCCATGATCCCTGCGCAAAGGAGGGCTTTCCCCCATCTCCCCATCAGCACAGTGTGGGGAAAGCCAATCCTGCAGAGCCTACTGAGACCATGGAGAGGTGGCACCAGCCTACAGACTCTTCTCGTTCTTTGCAGAAGGGCCTTGTTTTTATGTTCGTGATTGCTTGGTCCTCTTCACAGCCTGGGCTGTGGCTGTTTCTCAGCTGGACTCTAATCAGTCAGGTCACAGCCATTGCATGACTATATGTTATGCATGCATATATATGTATATATTTTTACAGTCTGGACCCTCAGACTGAGGGTGCTGTAGGTTGCCAGCCAGGTGACCATGTCTTAAACACCTTCGAGGGACCATGGTTTGTCTCACGAAAGACCTTCTCCCTGTCCTTTCCAGGTCCGGGAGATGCTGCGCATGAGGGACTCCAACGGGGCCAGGATGCTGACGTTGATAACGGAGCAGTTCATGGCTGATCCTCGGCTCTCTCTCTGGAGGCAGCAGGGGACGGGCATAACAGAGAAATGCCGGCAGCTCTGGGATGAGCTGGGTAAGGGTCACCACCTTGCAGAGAGCAGCAGCACTATTGGCTGGGCTGATGGGCCAGGGGCTTTGGGGGCTCTTTTTTGGGGGCAGAGGCCCTGAGAGATGCCAGGAGCTTGCTCTGTTCTCTGCTGGGGAAATCCTGGTGAGACAGCTGGATCAGACCCAGACTACACAGTTCAACACCTTAAACCAGCCTCTCTCATGCAAAGGAGTCGAGGATGATGGGTGTGCGGAGCATGGCTGGTCCCACGCTGGTGCTTGCAGCATCCTGGTGTTTGGTGTGCTGCCCCGAAGCCTTAGCGAGGGAGGACACAGGGGTTGGTGGGCCCCAGGGTCTCGATGTAGCCTGGACGTGGAAGTATTGTTCCTGGAGGTACAGTGACCTAGAGGAGGAAAGGCAGGTTCTCAAGTCTTGTCTTGTCTGACACGTCTGACAGATTTCTGCCTGCTCTGGTGCACGTTTCCAGGGTGAGGGGGACAGGATGGCCAGCGCAGAGCCTGGCTGTAAGGGAAATGCATTTCTGGGTAATTCTAGCTAAGCACCTTAGACACCAGCTCAGCTGGCTGACACCGTAATATCATTAGAATAAAACATTTAGATGACGTGGGCCCCGGGAGGCTGGTTGTGTGGCGGAGTTGATCTAGCAGTCCTGGGCTCCCCTGGACATCTGGGATCTTGGGAGAATGCTTTGACTTGTGCCATAGTTTCTTGAGTGAGTTTTTACTCCTCTGCAACCTGCCGGTGGGAGATACAGTACAAGGGCAAGGGCTTACAGGCTGGGACCGAAGGTTGTAGAGCTGGAAGAAGGTTGAGGATCATTCAAGATCCAGAGTACCTGAAGTTGCAGCTGGGGTCACAGACCCTTATACCAAGTGCCCAACAAATGCAAACATAGCCGTGAGACCAGAGAGCCTGGCCAAATGGCGCAGACAAGGGCCGGGCAGGGGTGGGATGTCTCGCTTCTGTGTGAAGTTCCCTAGATGGAAATAACCGCACTGGCCCTGAAGAGCTCGTCTGTGCTTGCTTGCCAAGAAGATATTTCCAGGATTTTGGGATGCTGCAGCTAGATGGTTGGATGTGCAAGGATCCCAGAGAGGTGGCCAAATCCACCAAGACAGAATTTCCACATGGAAGAAAGCAAACATGTGGATGGATGGGTGTCTAGGCAGGCCTGGACGCCGGAAGCAGTTTGTCCAGAATTAGAGATTAATTGGCCAGACTTCAAACGTGCTGTCCAAGCTGAGCGCCCTCCCTCCCTTCCCACACGCATGAGGCGGGAGCGGTTGGGTTTCCGTCCTGGCTTAACCATGCAAGGACCAGGTCAGCGCGTGTAATTTTGGTTGGCAGAGCGGGAGGAGGCAACAGCCCATCCCCATCAGCAGATGGCGAGGTGGCTGGGGGATGTCAGGGCACTACCAAGACTGCATCAGCGTGACAGCAGGTGAAACGTGGTGCCAGCCAACACACGTCAGAGCGAGTGGCTTTCTGGCATAGACACATCACGCGGGTGGGATTTGGGCATCTCCACACTGAAGAAGCTCCTGTGGAGGACACGGTGATGATTCAAGAAGCGACTCCAGGGCAGGATGGGCATGGGCTGTACTCAGAGCAGGGATTATTCTATTCCCCACATCCCAGCCTTTTGGACTTGGCCCTGGGGCAGCAGTTGCTGTAGGAACAGAGCATCCCTCTGACGGAAGGGTCCAGGCATGGAGGGACCAGAGCTGCAGTGAGCTGGTGATGTTCACCAGTGACGAACGTCAGTAACACGGAGAGGTGTCCCAAACTATTGCTGGGTGGGTAACGGTAGCCAGGGCACATGGAGCAGTGAAGGCGCGTTGTCTGACCGCCTGTGGGCTGTGGCTGCCAAAGCTGCCCAGCGTTACCGCTGCTGCCAAATGGAAGGACAAGGGGCCCGGCATCAGCTGCCGCAGGAAGCCCTGGCGCAGACTGCGTTCCCCTGCCACGTGGACAAGAAAAACGGGCCTCGCAGAAATTATTTTGGGCACGTGTTTAATAATTAATCATCAATTTTAGCAAAGACTGCATCACAGACTTGCGTGGGATTGGAAGAAGATCAGCCTTAAAGAAGATTGTGGATTTGTGGTGGGGAAAATATAAAGGATTTTGCAGGATTTCAGAGTTTAAAAAAAAAATTAAAATAAAAAGGGCATCATTTGGTTGTGTGTGTGCCGCCAACCGAACATCTATTGCCCCGTCTGCTGGGGAGCCAAAGGAAAGACCTGCTGGATGGAGAGCTCTGTGGCGTGGGAGTATTTGCCCTGGCGCATTAGTACTTACGATTAAAGCCTAATTACAAAAAATAGACGAAAAACCAGCTGAAGTGCAGCCTGACCTTAATCTGCCTGGAGACGGGTTTATTTATCTCGGCCACTTGTTTACAGTGGGGAATTTCAGCAGATTAAGCCGGGGAGCGACCCTGTGGGAAACAGGAGAATTTCTTTGATGGTTTGGAAACTTGGGCGCGGGATCGGAGCGCTTGTCCTCTCCGGGGCTGGCAGCTGGAAGCACTGGGCTGGGAAGGCTCCAACCCTCCTGTCCCTGCACCCAGCCCCGTCATCAAAAGGCATTTTTGTTTAGAGGCTTAGCTTAATCGTGATCTACCGCTTTGTTCCCCGCTTAACCTTCTGCTATCGGAAAGTTCAGATGAAGGTTTCTGCAGCATGTGAGCAGACACGGAGTCTGACCTGGTGCGGCGTTTCGGCTCAGGACAGGAGTCACTTTTGCTGTCAGCTGATGTCACTTGACCAAAGGGCTCAAAAAATCCTTTATTTCCATCTCCCAGATAACTATGGTGGCCAAGACAGATGCGAATCCCTCTTCCCTCCTTGTCCCCACCTCCCCGCCACATCTTCCCTTCCGCAGGAGAGCCCAGGGGCACGGCGTTCTGGCAGGCAAAGGATGCCTCAGAGGGCACTTGAAAATAGTCATGAGGCAGCTGGGCTGCGGGAGCCAGAAATCCAGCGGGCACGTCCGGTTCTGGGGGCAGCAGAGCCGGAGCACCGAGCCCTCGTTACTGCCTGTCCGCAGAGCCGCTCTGCTTGCCGTCGGAGGCACGAGCCGGCATCGCCGGAGGATGCTTTTTGCACAGGCAGCCCCAGAGCAGGTGAAGAGGGGCAAAGAGAACAGGCGGGAGCGCTGATGGGAAGGGGGTGCCCAAAACCAGTCGGAGCCCTGGGATACTCCGCACTCACAGGATTTAGCTCACGCCGGCCAAGGCGATGGGGAGTTTTATGCCCTCGGTGTGGCAGCTCAGCTGAGGGGCACTAACCAGAGCCTTCAGGAAGACTCATTTTCTGGAGCTGAGAACTGATTTTTTCAAAGACGGCGTGTCCGTGCAGCCTGCAGGAGCCTATGAGCGAGTGACAGACCTGCTCGGGGGAAAACAGGCCCTGAAAGCCGCTGAGGAGATAGCTCTTCTCTTGCACATGCATTAGCTGCTGATGTTGCAGCTTAAAAGTCTTACTGCGCCCTGTTCATCAGAAAGGAGTGGGGTTCCGGTGGGATGGGGTTTCCTGGGAACAGCGGAGCTGAGACGCGGATGGAGCTGGACCAGGAGAAGGCCGCTTTGAAGATTTGTTGATCTTCAGTGCCCGGGGTTGCTTTTCCCATGCCCATTCCTGGATGAGATGCTGCTGCCACCATCTGCGTTGTGACGCCATGACGTCTCTCCTGCCGAGCTAAGCTGCTCTGAGGAGCTGGACGTGCACACCTTCCATGCCTTATCAAAGATTTGAACAAGCACGTCCTCAGGTCCCAACTGGCAGAGGACAGGTCCCAGGAGATGCACCCCAAAAGCATCACCAAAGCTCAGCTATAACCCAGAACAGTGAGGAGACACTGGAGTGGAGACGGAGTCAGGACATCACTGCTCAGCCTGGTTTTGCCTCCTGCTGCCTGGAGAAGGGGCTGGGTGCTCCGGCTGCCTGTGTTGGACTCGCAGCATTGCTGGGGGCTGTTTGGCTCGACATCGTGGCTGTGCAGCTGGGGAGCTGCCGCACGAAACACGGTGAGCAAGGGAGGTCGTTTGGGTGCCCAGAGGAGTCCCCTCGCCATGCAGAGGAGCTGGGTTGGGTGATGCTGTCCTGCCACTGGCTGTCACTTTGGGATGGGAACTTTGGCTCTGGGAGTGATGGAGAGGTGGGAGAGAGCAGCTGTCTGGGCAGGGAGAAGGAAGGTGCTCCAGGTCCCCGCTGGGCCCCGTGGAGGAGAGGCAGGGGAGGGTGTTTCGGCAGGAGGCTGAGCTGTCCTGGGTGTGTGGCAGGATCCGACCTGGGCAGAGAGAGGAGCAGCATGGGCTGCTCAGCCCAAGGGGATCCCTGGGGACACCACGCACGGCAGCTGGACCAGCATGCAGCCATCCCACCCCACGGGGCAGGCACAGGGGAGGGGAGGTGCCGCGTCCTGACAGCCTTGCAGTGAAAGTTGGGCAGAAATGCAGTTAGCTGAAGGAGAGTTCACGGGTTTGTACTTATTTGGGTTGCTGCAGCCCTTTTCAGAGCAGTGGGTAACCTAGGAGAGTCGGGAAGGCTCTTAGTAGCACCAGCGTCAGCGCTGTCTTAGGAAAAGATGAGCTGGATCTTAACGATGACAGATGTCCTTGGGCCTGGTTCTGCCTGTCATGCAGCAGACAAGCATTGTAGGGCCGGTGAGGTCCCGTGGTTGACCTGGAGGGTGTCAGCCTGCGTGTCCTGCTGCTGGGCACCTCTGCGAGATCCAGAGGGCTCACACTATGGAGGGCTCTTGCCTGTGAAACATCAAGCCAAGCTCCAGGTTCCTATGCTGGTTCCTCTGCAGGCCGGGGGCTACTGGGGATTGAAAAAGAAAAAGAAAGAAAAAGCAAAAAAAAGGGAAGAAAATACACCAAATCTCCTTTTTAAATAGTTGAATGCAAATGGCCTGAAGAACAATGGCAGATGAAATAGCATTCAGAGCGGGCTTTAAAGCGCTGGGAACGTGGGTAGGATCAAAATCAGGTTAGTCTTTGGAGATACAGACTCTGCAGCTTGCCAGGGTGTTTTTAAGCATGCTTTGATGTGTAGTTCAAACACTAGATTTGTCCTGGCAGACAGAAGCACTCACAAATTCATACACAGCCGCTCTCTCCTTCCCTCCTCCCCACTGTCCCCCATCTCATGAGATTATAATTTAGCTTCATTACAGAGGAGTTTTACTTTTATTTAAAAGCTGTCTAAATCCCCCTCTTGGGTCTGTGCGTTATGCTGAAATGAGTTTACAAACGCCGATGAAACCTTGCAGGCTCTTGCAACGAGCACAGCAGCAGAAGAGCTGGTATGGTGGTGGCACCTCCTTGATGTCTTGGCTTTGTTTAGGGGCACTGTGGGTGTGCGTGGTGTTGAACCCGCACTGCAAGCTGGAAGAGAAATCCTGCTGGCTCCGGCAGCTGCGCAAGTGGGGCGAGATGGACGTCTGTCCCCTGGAAGATGGCAATTACGGTAACGAGCTTCCCAACATCACCAACGCGCTTACACAGAGCTCCGGTCACAGCCAAGGTGAGTCTGGGCAGGGAGTGGAAATCCAGCCGGTGGCCACAGGGTTTGGGTCTGGGTCAAAACTCACCGCACAGTTGAGAGGCCTCAGTTCAGCTGCTGGCGAGGTCTCTGGGAGTCATGGGAATACAAAACATTTCTCTTTACAGCCCCTGGTTTTAGATACACTTGAAATATTTGGCATTTTGCTACATCTTGGGTGAAGTCACCTGTATTTTGAGCATCAAATTAGAGGCCATTTGAAGAAATTTGACCTTTGGGGAGTTCAGACTCCTCCGGTCTGTGCAGGTTTGGGTATGGAGTTTTACAGAAAACCAGTGCTGCTTGAATCGGAGTGGAGCTGAGCTCAGAAGCCCTGGCTGTACTGTGACAGTGAGGAGCTGGAGATGATGCAGAGCCCCTTTCCCAGCCCTTGAGCCTTGCTTATGGGCTTTGCTTCTCATGGTAGAGAAGTCATTAGGCAGGAATGTTAAATGCAGTTCAAGTTCAGAGCACAAACAGAGCAGTGTAGTTACGGGGTTATTCCTTTGTGCTAAAATATTTTCTCAACCCTTGACAAAGCAGTTGATCCCTTTAAATATGAGCACTTTCCCGCCTTCCTTTAGCCTGAAGTAGATGTTAATTGAAAGTTACTGCTCTCACCGTGCCTCCATCTGTTGCGCTGGAGTTGCTCTTTGGTGTATTACGTGTGGCCAAAGCAGGAAGGGGAGAGCCGGGCAGCAGCCATGCCACGAAGGGAGCTTCACTCTCCTGGGTGGGCTTAGTCCCTCGGTAGCGCTTCGGAGCGTGGCCACCCTGCCAGCCCACCCGGCCGCTCGCTGTGCCTCCCCGTGCGCATCCCCAGGAGCAGCTCAGTTTAAACCTGGCCTTGCTCCATGTCCTGCGCCGGCCCCGGGACTCCCAGTTGGTGTTCCCAGCACTGCCAAGGGTTCACTCCAGCGTTCGGGGCAGGCTGCCGGGGCTGAGCAGGTCACCTTTCCTTAGGCATGCGGGAAGTTTCCGAAGTGCGTGCCAGGGATGACCCCTTGTCCCCGCGCTCCAGCCTGTCCGAGCAGGGGACTGAGAGCAGCACGGACCCGGAGGTGCCCCAGGGTTAACATTTGTGCGTATGCAAATACTGCTGCAAATTGTTGCCAGCCTCTTTTGTTGCTGAAAGGAGAACAGCTGATTCCTGAAATCCTTCCTGGTAAAGTGAGCAGGCATGGTTCTCTTCGTAGGAACACCTGTTTAATGTCTCCCCACCTCGGGGTGCCTGCAGCATTCAGGCTAATTGCTTGTTGCCATCATTTCCGGAGCGTGTTTATCCGGCCTCCCTGCGTCGGCTCTGAGCAGTGCCTTTTGTTTTCCCCCCTTGCATGTGTTTAACTCGGCCTGTCTTGCGGGTTGCAGGACCTAACGTTCAGCGTTGCATCCCCTTTGGGGCTTCCCGTTTTGCAGCCCACCGGCTGTGTTTGGCCCTCATGGTCCAGCATGGCTGGAGCGATAGCAGGATTGCTCTGGACAGGCCTTTTCCTTCCCACAACCACTTGTCTGATCTGTCTGGATGGAACGAAAGGCTCTTCCAGCTTCAGTAGCTTGAAAAATGTCAGTGAAGTTACAGAGCAGCTCTGAAGAGGAGCACAGACATCACTGCAGAGCAGTGCTGGGGTTTCAGATGATGCCGTCTCCTCCCTTCCAGCCCTCTCGCACAGCCAGGGGAGGTTGCTGGAAGGCGATGGTTCTCCACATTGCCCGGAGGCAGGTGAGATAGGCCCGTGTGGTTCCCTTCACAGCTTCAGGTGCCGCTGATCTAAGCAGCTGTGGTTCGGTGAAGCCGGGGCTTTACGCTGGAGCAGAAGAGGAGAGCTGGTAGTGCTTGCGGGGCAGCAGTGCTGAGGAAGCCCGGTCCTGACCCCTGCACGCTGAGCGTGGCAGCGGTGGGAATGCACTGCCACGTTTCAAGGCGTCAGCGGATTGTCGTCAGGAAGCAAATGGACGGGCAGCCCCTGCCTCCTTCGCACCTCTCTGGCCAAGGCAGCTATTCTAGCAAGTGTCCGTCAGAGCCGGGATGGGCTGCAGAGCTGTCTAAAGGCAGCTGGCCGTAGCGCAGGAGCCAGAGCCCCTGTGCTCATCTCAGAACCGGCTGGGGTGGGACCAGGTGGGGCTTTGCTCTCATGGTAAAAACGTTGCTCTGCCCAGGGAGGTCATGTCTGGGGGCAGGAACAGGCTGCCAAGGCGCTGATGGTTTGTCATAACTGTAGATGCTAGAGAACGTGATTTTGTGATATGTTCTGATACCGATACTCAAAATTATTACTGTTTGAAACAGTGAATGCTAATAGAGGCATTACAGTGCCCTTAGGGTGAGAGGAAATCACCTCGAGTTGCACCAGAGGAGCTTTAGGTTGGATGTTAGGAAAAATTTCTTCAGCAAAAGGGCTGCCAAGCATTGGAACAGGCTGCCCAGGGAAGTGATGGAGTCACCATCCCTGAAGGTATTTAAGAGACATGTAGATATGGCACTTAGGGGCACAGTTTAGTGGTAGACTTGGTGGTGTTAGGTTTATGGTTGAACTCAATGATCTTAAAAGGTTTTTCCAACCCAAATGATTCTGTGATTCTCTTTGCAGACTCGCTGGCCAGGCCCAGACGAACCGTGTTTACCCGGGCAATCGAGGGCTGTGACCTCCACTGGCAGGACAGCCACCTGCAGCGCATCATTAGCAGTGACTTCTACGTGTCTCCCTCCTTCCAGCGGGAGGGCGAGAGCCTGCTCTTCAACTCCCAGGGGCAGCCGCTGTGGCTAGGTGAGCATCCACACCAGCAGCCCCTTCCCTGGCCTGGGTGGGGAGGGTTGCTAGTCGAGAAGAGCCG
>Ga0181612_168534_pt1 | contig 27229 bp, 21 predicted proteins | sample HoacroProtozoa21_FD_119630 | JGI IMG/M metagenome (GOLD analysis project Ga0181612, IMG submission 119630) | Hoatzin crop microbial communities from Cojedes, Venezuel. Combined Assembly of Gp0051906, Gp0051904, Gp0051908
CCAGCCCACACTTCCTGAACTTCCCTAGGAGGATGTTATGGGAGACAGTGTCGAAAGCTTTGCTGAAGAATCATAGTGCAGCATTAAAGTAATGACTATGAACAGCATGGCCTGCTGAAGCATCTTGCACGTGAAACACTGCAGGGACTTGTGTGCTGTGTAACATCAGGTGTCTTAGCTTCAGTGCAAATGCTATTTATAGCAAAAGTCATTTTAGAGCAACTTATACAGCCTTGATGAGAAGTTTAGGGGCTTGGGTTAAATCCAAGAGCTGTTTGATGTAAAGATACTGGACATACCTATGCCAGAGACGCTGCAGTCTAGATGAAGCCAGGCCAACACTGGAACTAGCTTGATTGGTCATGAATATTTTGGGTTTTCTTTATTCTACTTTTATTTCTTTATGCTATGGCATCACAGAACAGGCTTAGAACAGCTTTATGTTCTAGATTTATGAATCTGGTCTCTCAGAGAGTAATGACATATGGGCTGCTAACAGTACCCGAACTAGCTGATTTAAACTTTGCCCAAACAGTCTATATAGCACTGAAGTAATGATGTGTTTTTGTCTGATGAACTGTTCTTATGACATGATTGTTCACACTTTAGCGATTGCAGTCCCAACACGCCCCGAGAAAAACTCTAAGACTTAGGTGGAATCTGCTTGCTGAATAGCATGGAAAAGCTTTTAGATGGCACACTTGAAATGGTGCTGGGGGGAGCAAGTCCAGGGTCATCAAGTGAACCACCATGGACAAAAGTTCAGTTTATACCAAACACTTGTTTCTTCCTAGTTTTGAACACTCTTTCACAGTGAATACATGTTATTAAACTTCAGATCAAAGCAGGATTTCACTGGAGAAAGAAATCACTTTATAAGCCAGAAATCTCTTAGAAACTCTACACCTGGAAATTTCCTTGGAAATAATGATAATTTCAAGATGTGGCCATCCTGAATTGCTAAAATATTGTCAAAATAATGTAATACAAATATCCTAGTTTGTCACCTATTAATCCTAATTTTAACAATTATTCAGGATTTCATGGAGATAAGCTTGATTTTGCATAAAATTAATGGAGAATCAGGTCAGGATTTAATAAAATCCTATTGCTGATGTCTGTGGGGAAAATAAAACTTTAAAAATCCAAACTCTTGTTAAAAGCACAAACTGTGCCAGAACACTCTTTTTCTTATCTTCAGGGTTTGAACAAATTTTACCCTTATTTCATCTCAAAAATTGAATCCCATGGGTGTAGGAAATAGTGGTCCACTCAGGCAAACTGTTAAATAAAATTTTTCTTTTTTAGAAGAATATATCACCAACAGCCAAGAATATTTATAGATAGAGATCAAATTGCCTTGTGTTGCAGCAGAATGCAGGAAATTCTCAAATGACTCCATCAATCTGAGTACCAAGATTAAAATACACTTTAAGTGGTTCCTGGTAGACAAGAATCTTTAAATGTAACAGCTTCTGCAAACACCTTTCAAATACATTTAAAAACTGGAAGTGAAGCAAGTATTTCCACAGGCCAAAGGATAACTTCTGCAACAGATAAACATCTCAAGTAGATAATGAAGCCTATTACAAAAGTATTCCTGTGAATTGTATCCAGGTTTATTTGTGACAGTAATTTAATTTCAGCATAACTAGACTGCCAAAAAATTTCAAGAGAATGAATACTTTGTATTATCTTAAACTATGCATTTCTAAAAACCAGAACTATGTGGCGTATAGATTTGTTTTGTCTTCTAACATGGCCATAAGATTCACATATAGTAAGATGAAGGTTATCTGAAATATTTAAACTACACCATATTTTCTAGCATTTTTAGCTGATGCTACATTATTTACCTAAATGTAAAGGCTTGACTCTCATTTTATATATATAAATACAAAGTAAAACACGTATAAGAATTCTGTTTAACAAGCACCATAATCGCAGTTTAAAAACAAAGCAATGGTTCTGCTGGACATCCTGCCCTCAACCCTAAGTGTAAAATGAATGGTGTAACTCACAGGTGTTCCCATCATTGTGTAAGTTTTTCCTGAACCTGTCTGTCCATATGCAAAGAGGCAGATGTTGTATCCTCTGAATGCACCAGATAACACAGACGTGCCAAGGTCCTGGAACACCTGAAAAGACCAAATGAAATGAAACAGTCCATGAATAATATGCCTTCCTATAAACATTGCATTATCGCGGATCTTGCAGCTTTAATAACTCCATGGGAAAAAGGATGTTCACAGTATTTGTCTTTCTAATTTATCAGATACAATGTTAAGTGCCCAGCACTCACTTCTTAGATCTTCCTCCAGATGCTAGTATGCCAAGTACAGTGCTGACACCAAGTAGCAGTGTTTAATTGTGCTTCCCTGTCTGCTATCTCTTATTTTATTCTTGGACTGTATGAATTCTTGAGGATCAACCCCACTCCAAGTTTTTACAATCCTCAGCACAAATCTGAGAGCAAGGCATGATCAAGTCTCTTTGACGCAATGACATTAACAGAAGCATTAGGCATCAGAATTACAAGTCAAAAGCAGAGCGAAGTCTAATCTGTAGTCTGCAAGCAGATCTCACCCAAGCAATACTTCTATCTGACCCATCTGGTCAGTAAGGGAGACCACCAAAGGCTAAATACTTTATTTTCTGTTCATGCCACAAGCACAGTGTCATGCCTTCTTCTGCTCACTAATACAGAGCCAGGAACTGTTACTATCAAATCAGTGTAAGCCCCTAGGGGCTTCCTAAGCTTGCACTGGTCACACTGTGGCTGCAAAAGTTGGACCTTCGCACCCAGACTACCTGTACAGCAGGGTCTGAACAGCAATTCCTTCTGCTTTCCCTGTTCATTTTTTCTGAGACGCAGCTGCCCCATGTTATGACCCTGTTCTCAGCACATCAAAGCCTTGTCATAGACCAGCTGAAAGGACACCCGGTAAGGTTTTCTAGGAAGTATACAGTGGGTCAAAAGATTCCAGTAGGCAGTCTGCCGACCCCTTATCACAGCTCTGGCCTTTCAAAATAAATGTTACAAATATTAATGGTTTTGCCATTCATGTAGAAAACTAACTAGCATATATATTGAGATGCATGTGATTTCAGTGTTTCACTGCTGTGAAATCTCATCTGCTGCTAGCTCATTTGCTTCTCCAATGGACAGATAAATGTACTAAACACAACACAAAAATCATTAGTAAAACATATTTCATAGATATCACCACTTTACCTAAACTCCACAGGAAAGAAATTTAAAATCCTCTCCTGTGATTGCTATTTTCAGATCATATTTCAACTCAGACTGAGACAAGATGATAATTTCTAGCTGAAGAACCAATACCATTCCCATTCGGCAGAATTTGGCTACCCCCACACGTATTTGTAAGGGTATGTGGCATGTCAGAACATCTGCTTCCTTAGGATTATCAGATCAAAGAACTTTGCCATTCAAAGAGTAATAGGGAAAGTCATAAACAAAGCACATGGACACAAATGTAATAGACAAAGGATAACAAAGATAGTGACAAACTCTCTGGTCACTACTGGACAGGCCATTATGAAACTGAACCATAGCTTTTAGAGGGCCAACCTGGACTTCATAATGAACAAGCTGGGTGAAACAAGAGGGACAGGAGGATTTGGGGTATCTGAGAGGGGCCTGAGGGCTATGCAAAACTTATTAAGAAATGTTTAAAGCAACTGAGTCGGGAAGGAGAAGGGCTATAAAAGGGGTTCCTTTTAAAAAAGCAGCACATCAGTACACTTGTCTGACTGAGCCCTGTGCATGATCACCAGAGTCTATCCTATTTTGTTATTAAATCCTTTCTTGATGATCTTTCCACGTAACCACACTCTCTACCCCATGTATGAGTGCTGTAAGGACTAGATGCCAGCAGCTGGAGAGACTGGAGTGAATTTGGGGCCAGCAATGGAGTCAGAAGATCTCAGGCCATCATGTCAGTAGTGCCAACAAACAAAGCCAGTGAGAGCCTCAGTGTTGGTAGCCAGCGTGGCCATGGACCTAAGGAGCATGGGTCCAGGGTGCTAGCTACGGGGGAGACTCAGGGGAGTAAATTCACAGAATCACAGAATGGTAGGGGTTGGAAGGGACCTCTGTGGGTCATCTAGTCCAACCCTCCTGTCAAAGCAGGGTCACCTACAGCAGGCTGCACAGGAACTTGTCCAGGTGGGTCTTGAATATCTCCAGAGAAGGAGACTCCACAACCGCCCTGGGCAGCCTGTTCCAGTGCTCCATCACCCTCAGAGTGACCCACTGTGCAGCACCTGTTTTGCAGTGCCAGAGGGGCTCCAGGAGGGGAGTGACTCCACATCACCGCTGATCAACTCCTGTCCTTCCTCAAGGGCTGGACAGCATCATGTGGGGCTGATACCTCCCTATTGATGGGGCTTGTTGCAACACAGGTGCTGGAAGTGTCCCTTCTGCAGCTTTTGTCCAATTTTGCATGAATTCCGCCAAGCTCCACAACAACTCCCAGGCAAGGAGCTAAAATACAAGAATTTTTAAATGCTGTTTGCAACCAGCCTGCTCCCCTCGCTGCGTTTCTCCAGTTCTAGTGCTCCAGCACTTCTGCCTTGTCACCTCAGGAAATGCAGGATATTTGCATGGCAGGAAGCCTGGAGAGACGCAAGGTGAACCCAGCCTTAAACGTGCTTAGAAACAGCTGAGAGGATTGGGTAATTTGCCTGCTAAGTAAGCCACCGAGCAAGAAGGCGGGGCTGCCAGATGCTAAGGCGATACTTGTGTGATAATAGCAACGCTTATAGCAGGCATGCTGAGGTCTGCTGGTGCCCGGGTGGGAGTGGGAAGCACTGGTGATCTGCAGATTGAAATACTCCTGCTTACAAATCCTGAGGTCGAGCTGGGTTTCACATCCTCCCTGTGCCCTGCAGCTGGGTGCAATGGTGCTGGTGGCATGGACCCGCGGATGGATCTGCACCAACGCTCTCAGCCAGCTGCTGTGTGGCATCCCAGGCCCCCACCCTCAAGCACAAATCACCCTGCCAACCCGATGGCACGCTTGGACTGGAGCTCACGTCTGCACTCATGGGCTGGCTGGGATGTTCACGTACGCCTCCAGCTCCCAGCCAGCCAGGTAGTGTCCCAGGCGATGAGTCCCTTCCTTAAAGACAAGCATTTTTCTCAGAGGAAGTATGAATAATAAAGATAATCCTGATATGACTTAAGAGAGAAAGCCATATGCAGTGCTTATGGAGAGGTAACAAGCTGCCGTGTGAACAGCCATGTCATATCACCCTGTCTTTCAGATGCCACTACATCCCTGATAGGATTAATTCGCGCGTGCATTGGGATGCTTGGGGAGTCCTGCAGCAGACGGTGCCAGCAGAGGTGGCTGCTCAGGTCTTGGCGCAGTGGCTTGATTACACTGGTGCTGGCTCTGTACATGTGCCAGCAGCTTTCGGGGCATTTTCAGGCCCCAAATCACAATATCTGATTCCGAGGGCCAGCTCTTACACTAGAAGTGGGTGCCGAGCTTGTCATGCTGCCGGCCTCATGGCAGTGTGGGAGCTGGTAGCCATCCAGGGGGTGATGTACAAGCACACTTGCGGTTGCATGACTGGATATGGCACCCACGCTGTTCCCAAGTGGCTGTGTTACCAAATTTACACATCTTGAGTCTTTTCAGAAGCAAGCCTGGATGGGCAGAGCAGTGCTCAGCCGTGCAGGAACAAAATTGAATGGGGCTCACCCCTTTTTTAGGGCTTACCTGGGTAACCTTCCCCAGAGCTGCACCAGGAGCATCAAGCATGTTGAGCTTTGGTTGGACCACCCAGTATATACAGGTTATAATGTCCAGGGGAGATCCTGGGACTTCCTTTTGTCTCAGGTTAGTCCTGATGTTTCTGGACCAGACGGAGTCTATAACCAAAAGGTTTGCCCCAAGCCCAGGTGGGAGACACCAGCCCTGGAGTGCTTGAGGCCACCAGGATGGGACCACATCCATTTGCAGGCCTGGAAATCCTGGTGCTGGGCCACCCCTTGGCATTTCTGAGAGGCTTTTTAGAGAAATAGCTCTTATATGCGGGCCTCTGCTGAGAAACTCATGCAGCTGTAGGGCTGGGAGGAACTGGAGTACCTGAAACTGCTGCAGAAGAGCACGATGCTATTTTTTAAATGGCCCATTCATCGTGGATTGTGAACTAAGACTTAAAATGAAAAAAGATACGAGATAACACACCTCTTTAAAGTGGGAAACAGCTCACTAGCTGTCATGTGGGGATGCTAAAGCCAGGCCGACAGGTGAATTAATGCGGCTACTAGCCACTTTTTTAGATCTTGAAAGTGCCAAGGTATATTTTTAGCACCAAGATTTCAGGGGGTTTAGGTCCGAAACCACCTCAAAGGCTGAAAGTCAAACCTGCTTCGCCAAGCCCTGTGGCTGTGCTTGGGCAGCCAGGCGTTGAAAAAGAAAAAGCCACATAGCTGGAGAATTGAAACAAAACCTGTTGCAAACCCCATTCACCGAGACGATGAGGCAGGGCCGGGGAAACAATGGTTAATGGAGCATTTTTCTGCTCTTGCACCTCCCTGTTGAAGAGGATTTGGGGAGATTTAGACAGAACCAATGCTCAACTCCTGCAGCAAGGGGGGTCACAGCTCACCAGGGCAAATACCATCTTTTGACTCTCAGTTTAGATGGTGCACGGAGTCTGGGTGGTGAAAGCTGAGCTCTTGAGAAAGGAGGGGAGTTTTAATCTGGTGCTGTGAAACGGCTTGCCTTTGCCAAGCTATCTGGGGGAAAGAACTGACAGTTGGCTAAGAGAGAGATTTGTGAGCAGGTCTGTCTTACAGGTTCCTCTTTCTGAGGAGGGTTGGGGCTCGTCGCTGTCTGTGGCACAGATCTCAGTTAAACTAATCCTGTAAAAATGCTAGAATATCCTCTTAATTCTTTTTAAACCGGACTTTCCTCAGGATAGCCACAGCAGAGCCCTGAATCTGCGCTGGTTGGATGAGCTGCGCTGAGATACTGGGTGGGGAGCTGGGAGGGTTGGTGGGTCTCATGCTCTCCTGCCACGCTGTGACCGGGCAGTAAATTTGGCTGGAGGGCCTGTGGGATGCACAGGCTTATTTTTCTGTATGAAAATTTATGGGTGGTGGGGAAACAACCCTAAAACTTCTTCTCTCTCCCAGCTTTCCACAAAACTCCCAGCAGATCAAGCAGTCATTTGGTGCATATGCAGGTCATCCACCTAGGTTTGCTGAGTCAGGAGACCAGACATAAACTCCATCCCACCAAGTCTCAGGTTTCAGTAAAGCGCTTTCTTCTTCTTCATGTCATGAAGGACATTCCCCTCAGCTGAGAGCACCGTGCCATGCAATTTGCAAGCCTCCTGTAACAAAATTTAGAGGGGAGGAAAATTCTGCCTTTTTCACGGGTCCTGATGGAACAAAAGGTCTACACCCAAAGTGGTGATATTCCTGCATCAGAATCCAAGGCTGCTGGTTTTCCTTGGAGCTTGGCTGGAAGAAATCCCATAGGACTTGGAAGGACAGGGAGGAAAGAGACAAAGAGAAGATGGAGAGAGACAGAGAGCTGGGTACCAGGAGAGGCTGTTAGAGATATTGAACAAGATGTCAAGCATGTCAAAATCATGTTTCCTGGCATGCTGTACAAAACTCCAGTGATTTTACAGGGACAGTATCCACAGTTTATCAACGACAGCAGTTTAAGTACAACCCTGAGACTGCTCTGGTCCCTCATGCTCCAGTGAGCACAGTCTGAGGGCAAAGTCACACGTGCATCAGCAGAGCGGGTCCATCAAAGCAGGGCTGTTGTCCCATGAGCAACCTCATGTCTTGCTGCCACATGAATGTGGGCTTTCACCCAGAGACTTGTTCCTGAGTCTCTCACTCAGCTGGTCCCCTGCTGCGCTGCGAGAATGCTAGACAGAAGAGGCATTTGCCCCTTGGTGCCCTTCAGGTGCTTTAAGGAGCTGGGCTGAGCCTGGCTGGGCTCAGAAGGAGGGTTGGAAGGAACGCGGCCAGGCGGATTTCTAGTGGCCATCCCTACAGTGGATGAGATGTGGGTCAGACAATCCCAGGAGGAGGTGGGCTGGGGAGCAAAGGTCATGTAGAAAAGCCCAGGAGGAACGTGGCTCCTCTGCCTGCGGAAAAGAGAGATGATAGCAGTATTTGAGGTAAACACTTTGTCTTCAGCTTATTTATGTTGCTGATTCCCGCTTGCTGGTCCTAGACAGGCCTTTCAGGGGAAGTCTAAACATTAACAAAGCAAGCGGTGTGCACACAGCAGGGCAGCTCAAACACAGCGTGGGTGGTATGCTGAAGGGCGTTCACACACAGACATGGCAGAGGGGGTTCCTCCGCAACGCTGGAGGTGCAGTGTTCAAGGCTGCCTTGTATCGACTCACCAAATATTTGTTTGCATCTGTGACCTTCAGACATTCCCATCATGGGGCTGATTCCAGCTGCAGGTGTGCTGGCAGCCACTTTGAATTTCAGCACGGGCCTGAGAGCAGGGCAGGATGGACAAGCTCCTTACTGGGTCATCCCTCTCGCAAGCTTTAATTCCAGCTGTACCTGGTGCCAGGCCCTGATAGAACTCACCCCTGCCCCAGGGGCAATGCTCTCACCAGCACTCTTTTCTTCAGAAAGTTTTTCCTAAGCAAAGGTGGTGCCAGGGGAACCTCCGCAATCCAGTCTTGGCCATCCCTGTTGCCAGCTGGCAGAAATCACCGCCGCTCTGAACATCAGTGGGGAGCAGTGATTCACCCCTGCTCGGGAGCCCCTCTTTCTCCAAGCAAGCAGAGGGCAGACTCTCCTTACTGATGCAACATGATAGCCAAAGTCCTCTTTATGAGTTCAGTGCAACAAAAGCACAAACCCTCTCATGATGTTTGATGGGCACATGAACACCTCTACTCCCTTCGGTTGTCCTGTTTGCCCTGAGGGAGCAGGGGAGAATTTGGGATAAGAGGGACGGAGCTGTTACGTTAAAGCTCCTCTCATTGACACCTAGGAAAAAGGTATCCTTTCTTCTGAAAGGTGTCTTGCTTTCACACAGATTTTTGTGCTTTTAGAAGCTGAGCTCCAGGCTTTCACACCTCAGGGATACGGCCCCGCTGTGCACAGGTAGGGGCTAGGTACAGGACAGGCTTTTTTCAGCAGTGGCTGACTGACTAAGAGGCTGACTGATTCCCAGTGTGACTGTGCCTGCTTCGTTCTGTGTTTACCAAGTGTAACCTGCAATTCTTACTGATTACAACAATATTCCCTGCTGCTTATACATATTTGGGCAGAACCATTTCTGCACTTTTCACTAGCTAAATGCTGCGCTGCTACCTAGACTATTTCTTGTAAATATTTTTTGTGTGTTTCTGAGACAGCTTCCCCTTAACCTAGACCTCTCTTCTTCCTAGCTCAGGATTCCCTTCCCCAGCCTGGCTTGCTCTTGCCCCTGATCTGGTAACCTGCTTGCCTGAAGGCTTATTTGCACTCAGTCACATCTTTCATGGCTACTCTGGGTTTGCCTGTTCCTTTGTAGCACAGAAGGGGAATGAGCTCAAGAGCTGTGGCTACCAGCAACGATGTGGTTCTTGTTTCAACTCCTGTTTCCTCTTTCCAGAAAGGCAAACTGCTATAACTGGGCTGTCAGTCTCTGTGGGCAGAGGCCGGGATTTGGGCTGGCTGAGTGGCTATATGAAAGCTCTTGCTCTGTGTGCCAGTTCCTCATGGGAATACCAGCACCAGTGCTACAGATCTCTGGTAGTCAAGATTTTTGGCACTGTTGACCAGAGTTCAGTTGGTTTTGTGCTCTGCTGTTGAGATGCTGCTTTCATATAAATACCTTTCCCAAGCCTGGAGGGTGCACCTTTCCCCCAGGACTTACGTTTAATACAGCAGCTGGGCAGAGAAATGGGCAGTGATGTGCTGTGGTGTTTTCTGGTATACCCACGTGAATAAGTGTCCATGCTGGGCACAGGCTAGATCTGAATCTGGAGAACCTGCAACAGGACCTTCAGATGTAATTTGTTTTGGGCAGTGGTTTAAATGATGCAATTTGACAGAGCAATGTACAGTCCACAGACAAATATTTCTCCGTATTTGAAAATGCAGCTCTTCTCCCTCTCCTACTCCCCTTCCTAAGCTCCATGCTGCAGCTTGACATCAGTCAGTCCCTCCCAGGCAAGGGAGGAGAAAAGTGGCTCTTGCCCTAAGGCAAGCTGCTGCCAGCAATTGAAGGCAGTTCCCTGGCTAGTGCAAGTGTCTTACCAAAAAGATTTACAAAAATAGTTTTGATACAAACTTTTCATGCCTTTCAGGGGTTGCATGGTAGGTGTCATCTGCTCCTCATCTTTCCAGGTGGCTGAGTTCCTCTGGATGACCATATGCTCCATGAGGTGCTTTCCTTTTATCTCTGGAGAAGGTGAACCACTACCATGAAGTTGTTCGTAGGAGTCCGTCCTGGGAGATGAAGTCGCTGTGTGGAGAACAGGGATAAGTGAGCATCAGGCTACATATCTTGTAAATCACCATTGCAGTATGTTTTGTATCCACAAGCTTTGGAGCGCTGGCCAAAGTAGGTTTGGGGAATTTCCTTTTCCCACCAAAAAACACCTGAAACTCTCTACTAAGTGACAGTTTTCATGAAGACATGCAAAAACTGGATTGGATACAAAAATCATCTTTCCTAGTCTTGCTAGCACATTTGGATGGTTCCTCTGGGTTACAGACTGCACCCCGTTAGGAGTCACTAATGACAATTTTAATCCTATAATGTGAACTTCAGGTCCTCCAGACAACGTTGGGCGAAGGGATCAGCTGACCTTCTGGCTGTCCCTCTATGCCCCTCTGCGTTTCGCAGGAGCGCCTCTGAAAGACAGGAGGAGGAAGGCAGACAGGGAAACAACTGTCTCCAAAACCAGCTCCAGAAATCTCAGCTCTGCCAGTGACTGTCTTGAAATATCAGGTGTTTGGCAGACCCCTGCCTGGCTAGCCAATGCATGGTCACCACGAGGAGGTCAAAAGGCACCGGCTTCTGAAGACACTCCAGTGGCTGCTAAAATAACATCAGTTCTTTATTCTGGGTAACGGTGGTCCACCACAGGGGACAGCATGGTGGCATGAATCAAGCAGGTCAAATAGAAATCCTCCCTAGTTCTCCATTGGGAAGACCAGGGTTGGTTTCGAGGCCAGGAGAGAGGAGCCCAAGGGTGAATTCATACTCAAACGTCTGTAGACACCCAAGCACCAGCTTGGAGTGAGGATGCCCATCAGGGTGACTGCCTGGATGGGGAGAGCTGAGTCCCTTTACCCTGTGGGATGTGGAGGTGTGGTGAAGCAACAGAGTCTTTTCCCTCTGCTTCCCTTCCTTCAGTAGCCTGCTCGCCTGGAAAGCTTTAAGCTTCAGAAGAGGCAGCCTTGGGGCCATGGTTCCCCAGACCCACTGTGAGGGGCTGCAGACCTGTGCCCACAGCCTCCAAGCTTGCCCAAATTTCTTCCAGAAGCGGCTGTGCTGCCAAAGGAGCATTGTGCGTCCCTCGGGGAGACGGTGGACTTGGTTTCAACAGGTCAGCGTCTGGCACTGCTCACTGCAGCAGTCCACAGCGCTCTTTGGCATGACCTGGCCAGCAGCCTGACCCCAGCAGGCTCTGCCTTCGAGGGTGTGATGCACTGGGATAGTAGAAATGCCTGGTCTGGGGATGCTCCACAGCCCGGCATTGGGGTTAGCATTGCGGTTTCCACACAGCTGGCACCAACAGTGGGTCTGTCCTTCTGCAGCCCGGAGTGGTCGGGATGCACCCTCCTGGGGAATCTGGATGTGCCACTGGGTTTGGTTAGAGGTGCTTCACCTCCATTTCTCTGCACATCCTTTCATTCCCTTTGTCTGTTTTCACATTCAGCTTGGTCGCTGTCTCTGCTGCACCTGTTCGTAGTGTCTGACAGAACAGGTTATCGTTGCTGATTCTGATTGCTAATTCAAACGATTATACACTGCGCTCTTTTATTCAAGTGGGTAAAAATCCCTAAGAAGAGCAAGTGTCTTCTAATCTGTACTTGCACCTCTTTGGAGACAGAGCTGTGCAGAAACACCTCTGATGGGGGTTACACTAACTTTTGTACATTCTGTGTGGCCCTTGATGTTTTTTTGTTTTAAACTTTGAACAGCATCTGCTTCATGGGTGTTTAACCTGTGTTTTGAAAGATATCCATGTCAATATGCTGATCACTCAGAGCTGCTGGAAGATGGCATTTAGAATCACAGAATCATCTAGGTTGGAAAAGTCCTTTGAGATCATTGAGTCCGACTGTAAGGATGTGAGGAGCAGGGCCACTCACCATCTCAGTGATCCACCATCAGCTCTTGCTTCATCTTCCTGTTCTCCATGAAGTAGGGTGTTGCTTTTTGTCTCATGCCCTCAAAACCGCTGGGCAGTTGGTGTAATGGAGATTGGTGTAATGCAGATTGGCTGCAGAGGTAGCAGTAGGATGGATTTGGCCCCTGTCTGCGACATCCTGAGGTCTTGTACCTTCATGACCATGTTGCCGTTCCCTTCAGGCCTCCTGGGTGGACGTTTGTGGTACGTGCTGAGCAGCATGGCCAAGCTGTGTCAGGAATAGGAACCTGTCCTCCAGCATGATGGAGTCCGTGCCAAGCCTGAGCCTTGCGCTGTTGTCTCCTGCCACATCTGCTGGTCAGCACTGCTCTCATTCAGCTTTGAAGTCATTTTCATTCAGGATGTACCATGTGGGGCTTCACTTTCAGGACTAGTATTGTGGTTTCTGGTATTGTGTCAGCTTGTGAGCTGAAAGCCAAGACAAAAATGAACTCGGTGGTGTTTAGAAAGATTTTTGTGTAAGTGCTTCTAGCTGCAAAGAAGGATGATGTGCAAATCTGACCCCACACAGACGGGGGTCCACACACACACACTGATGCCATGGACAGGTCGAGCATTCCCTCCTCTGGAAAGCTAGCAAAGTCTGTAAGTTCAGCCTTTCAAAATACCCCTGTGCCAGCCAGAAGTGTCCACGTGTTGGAAAGGTAAATAAAACAGAGCACCGGGGAGCAGGCAGAACTGGCCTTTTATTGCCAGCTCTTCTTGGCTAGCCGGTGAGGAGGAGAGAGTGTTTCCCTCAGACCTACTTTACAGCTCCCTCTCTTTTTTTTTTTTCAATGGGAAATTGTGAGCGCATGAGTTAAGCAGAGCCCCAGGGAATGGGAATCTCTGAAGGAGCGTGTGGCTGGCGGGGTGCAAAGCTGGCAGCTGGGATAGGAGACGCATGTACTCACCACACACTTGGCATCGCTCGGCTGCTTCACCAAATTCCTTCCCCTCGCCTCAACCCAGACTGTCTCATCTCTGCTCCCGTTGCTGCAGGCTGCATTGGGAGTGATGCCACCGCAGCACTGTGAGCTGGGGAAGGTCCTACCTCTGAAAGTGATCCCTGCTCGCTCTCTCTCCCCAGTACTGACTTTTTATTTTAAGCTGGATCTATTCCCTGATCAGGCTGTCCCCCCGGTCAGGGACAGGGTGAGCCGTGGCTGGTGTCTGGGAGATGGGAAGGGGCGTGCTGCCCATGGCTATGGGAAACCAGGCAGCACAGGACCGTCTGGTAAGTTCACTACCGTAAGCACTGCCAGAGTCAGGCAGGGAGAGGCAATAACACCCCTCCAGTTGGCTGTTGTGGTTGGGGAAGGTGGACGAGATTTGGGGCCCACGAGTGATTGCACTCTCTCCTGCATCCCGAGGCCATCATGGTTGCAGCCGCCCTGCTCTGTCCATCACAGCTATGGCAGCAGTAGCTGGTCCAAGCTGTCCATGCGGGAAGGAGGTGGTGTCTGTCCCCCCTGGCATAAGCCCCTAAAATGTCTTTGGAAAATCAGCAGAAAAAATACTGACTGATGCTCCACAGGCGGTGGAAGCTCCTGGAGACGGCGTGGCTGCTGTTGCATACCCTGGATGTCCATGGGAGCCAGCAAAGCCTGCAGCATCAGAGGGACAGGCCCTTGTTAATATGTCCCAATGACATGCTGCCCCGTGTTGAACCTGAGAGTGTGTGCTGGCTAACGCATGTCAGCACGGAGACCTTCCAGGCTGGCTGGGAAAGCCCCAGGAGAGGGAGAGATCACGAGATCTGTGCTGGAAAAATAAATGAGTGTACCTTCCTGTGACGATTTGGTCTCCAGCACACTCCTACATGGCACTTCTTCCCTGCAGCTTCTGCCCATGGTGTTAACGCTGAGAGATATCTTGCATTATTTACTCGACTCTCTCCCGACATCACTGGAAGGAGCAGAGGTGTGAATGAAGCCTGTGCTTTCTCTTCAAGGTTGGCAGCTTCAGCTTTGATAACTCAGCTGCTCGACAAAATAAACTTCCCCGGCTGGGGCTGGAGGGGACGCAGCCTCTCCTGCTTCAGAGGTTATGAACAGCAGTTTCCAGGTGCTGTGGAACAGGTCCGCGGTTCAGATCAGCTTCCCAAGGAGTGAAACGTGAGTGGTCTGGTGTCTGCCCACACGCCTGGGCAGCACCAGGCACGATGGGACCTCCTCCTGGCTACAGATCTGGCTGCAGGGCAGCTAATCCCATATTATTAATGACAGAACAAATGTGACGTAATTTAAACCACTAGACTTCTGTAAAAGGATTACTCTTAGGTGTTGAGCTGCCCAAGAGTGGAGGAAAAAGCATTATTTTGTATATAGAGATAGCCTCCTGACACTTCAAATGCTACGGGAAAGAGGAAATAATTGTAAGAAAATAGGGCAGACCAGGTCTTCTTCTAGTGATCTGATGGATGAGTAGAAGCACATCAGCTTACAGACTGGCAAAGATGTAGCTGCAGGCAGTCTGGCCCAAGGCCTTTCAACAGCTACTGGTGTGGCTCTCTGAAACTCTGCAAGGAGCTGGGAACCTTTGTCTTCAAGCAGGAATGTGCTCAAAAAGCAAGCCTCAGAAACGACACAGTGCTGTTCCTTCCCTCTCCTGTTGGATCTGCCATCCAGCCCTCACTGGAAGGGGAGGCACGCAGAGGCTTTGGAGGAAAACCTTACTCTGTGTGCAGATGCTTTAACTGGCAGCCAAACTTTTCCTGGGAATGCAGAGTCCAGTTTGATGAAGGATGGGAATTCTGACTAAAGAGAGTGAGTGCATGCCCACTACAGAGCTCAAAGCATGGTGATTATGGCCCTTGTTTATAAATGCAGAAGCTGAAAAGCCTGGCCTGGTAGAGCCAGGCTGGAGACTTGAATCCTTGCCACTCACTTCCCAAGGTATGGGTTGCTTTAACCCTCTGTGATCAGGTTGCTTTGGCATAGCAATGGTTTCTTTCACTTTTTGGGGGTGACAGCACTCCGTTCATGTCTTTGCAGGACATTTGCACCCACTGGGACCGTGTGCTGCAGAGTACTAAAGCTTTCACTCAATGAGAAGCGCTCTGCACAGGTCCTCATCTTCATATAGAGGGAGCCCAAGACTCTTCCATGCAGATACAGGAAGAGTCAAAGCTCAAAACTTGTAAATCTAAGCTGCATTTGGAGCTGCTTGCAATAGCAAAGATGAGCCTGAAAAGCTGGAGGACATGCCATGCTCTGCTTTTCTGGCAAGCAGTTGCAGTAATCTCCTTCAAGGGGAAAAGGGATTGAGTCCTTTAGTCTTGGCCTCTGGCATGCACCTGATCTGAGCCACTGCTGAGATGGGAGACTCACAGCAGCCTTACTGACACCTGTCTGTGTTGATGGAGAGCAGTCTTTGACTAGGGAATACTGAACCAAGCCTGGGAGGTGGCTGCTCTGACCAGGTGTTTGTCTGTCCTCTAATAGATAGATGGCTCTCTATTTCTTCTGGGCCATTTTCTTTAGTTCTAGGCAGTCGTCTTGCACTTCTCTTCTTGGTTCTGTCTGCACCAATGTATTTGGGACTTAACTTGCTTGTATCAAACATCAGAAGAATTTGCTTTGCCTTGGCCAGAGTATTAGGCTAGTTCTGTGCCTTGACCAGTGTGCCTCTAGTCCTTGGACAAAAATCCCAAGGGACAGCTTGGGAAATAAATTCTTCCAGCCCTTCCTCTAGCAAAATCTGGGCATCTCTACCTCTGGGAATAGGCAGGATGGGGGACACCCTTGTATAGCTGATGGTGCTCGGGCATGTGTGTCCCTACCCTCCCTGGCAGAGTCATGATCTCCACTTGTGAATGGAGAATTCAACAGGAAGATCAGCTGTAACCTTGACAAATGCCAGAAAATTGTGCTGCACCTCAGTAGAGGAAGAAGAATGAAACCCCCCCAGAGTCACTCAGCTGAAATGAGAAAAAAGTCTGAGCACTGTACCCGTCGGGTTTGGCATGGGGAAGTGCTGGAGTGAAGGATGGCACGGAGAAGAGATGTTTCACTTTATGCACATAACCACCATCTTCTGCACAGCAGACCTGGCCAGGATAAGGAAGATCTGATCTGCTGCCTTTGGTTTGGTGAGCTGTAAACCAGGGTGGGGAAAACACTGGGAAAAGAGGCATGTGAGTTTGCAGCAGGGGATGTCCCCTTGAAACAGCTATAACCCACATCCTGTCCACGTTAGCAGTCAAGAGCTGCTACCCGCAGCGAGCGCAATGCATCTGTTGGGGCTTTCCCTGCTGCCAGCCAAATGATAGTTTCCATGATGGGGAAAGGTGGACAAGCAGGAAGAGATAGGCTCTGCTGTGAGGTGAAGGCGTGTGCATCCGAACCACCGTGTGGTTTTCCTCTGTGGCACCCTGTGAGGACCATAATGAAGGGACATTCCTCTGGGGTCAAGGGCTAAGTCTGCATCATTAGCAGAGCCCAGCCTAGAGCTGCACACTGTCGCACAAAGACCTGGCCTAAGCCCAAACCCTTCCAGGAGGGAGAGAGCAGGTCATGGTCCATCCCTTGTCAGGTTCTGGACCAATGCTGTTGCTGGCGTGGTGGGTGGGAAGCATGTGGGTCGCAACCCACTGCCTGCCTCATTCACTGAGGGCGTGACCTCCAGGGAGCCGATGGAAGGCACGGAAATCCTGAAGCATCTCTGCCTTGAAGCAGGCTTTGTCATCCAGCCTTAGCTTTTTTCCTTGCAGACGCTGGCTGTGGGTCTCGCGGATGGCAAAGCTGCACAGCCCTACAGCACCGGGTGCCCTTGCAGCCAAGCTGCCTCCCTGTTGCCTCCAGGGAATAATCCACTACACCCCTCCAGGCTCACGTCCCTCCCAACAAGGACCCATCCCAAATGGCTGTGCCAGTCCGATGTGCCAGGTCTCTATGGATCTGTGCCTTGCGATGGCTTCTCTGATGTCTAATGATGGTTCAGCTCGTGCTCCAGCCTCTCCAGAAAGGAGGGAGGGCTTCATAGGAGCTCTTCTCCAGCTCTCTCTTGTCCTCAGAAAATTCATGAGAACTTACAGTCTTTAGAAGCTCTCACTCTCTATCAAATCTTTTTTCAAGGGCTCAGTGGGTTAAAATGTTAAAAGCAGAGGGAATGATGAGAAGTTGCAGCTCTTGCTCAAGTTCTACAGCCTTAAGAAACCGTACTAAAACCATATTAAATAAAAAAGGAGTTATTTCCAGGAAGAGTTTTAAAAGTCTCGACTTGATTTCCTTCCCAGCATCATGAAAGCCGCTCTTTGATAAATATTGTAATTAGAAAAACCAACAGTCTTATTTTTTCGCCGTTTTAATGTTATAAGTTCAGTGGGGGAAGGGAGCACTTAGAAATAAAATGTCTGTATTTTCTCATATAAACATATGGTTCTTAGGAAGACACTTTCTTCTTTTACAAGGGTCTTTCTGTTGGAAAACGGTTGCTTAACTTTGCCCTGACAGCCCGGGGACAGCAAAACTTGTCAGCATGAGCAAGAAACTGACTGGCCCCGCTGGAGTGGGACAACGTTCGTATTAACAGGGCAATTACCCCTCTAACTCCACGTCGGCGGTGCCAAGCGATGCCCCCCTCCCCGTCATCCCCTCTCAAGCTCTAACACAGCTGCTGACTTGCAGCATGCTTCTGTTCCTAGATGTCACCTTGGGTTTTTTTTTTCCCCTGCCTCTCTGGATTGCTGGGATGCTTGGGCTTGTTTCTGACTGCGGTATTGCTGATGTGGAAGGGCTGGGCTGCATTTTTAGGATCTGATTCAAAGCCCACTGAAAGCAGGAGCAATTTGCTGTTGATGTCAGTGGTCTCTGGAGCAGGCACTGTGTAACTGCTGTATTTTTATCCAGAAAATTGCAGTTAAAGGGAGCGAAGAAACCCCCCCCACATTTTATTTTAAAGGTAAAGTGCTTAGGCTAGGTCCGCTGGCTGCTGAGCAGCTGAAACAAGGATCCTCCTTAAACCAGGGTATTGCACCAGATACCCCCAACGCAGAGAGAGAGACCAAATTGCTCACCCCTTGGGCAAATCGAGGCTGTCCTCTTTAAAAAGAGAGATTTTACTTTCTTTCTTTGGATTTTGTGTTCTAAACAAATGAAGGGCTTTGTGAAGAGAAGGGAGGAAAAAGAAAACCCCAATGACCTTATGGTGAGCGTGTCAAGAATCTGCAACACATCCAGCTGATTGTGAACCTCTGTAGGGTCTGGCCATGCCAGCATTGCCTGAGTCCCTGGAAGGAGAGCACAGTGCAAGCCATACTGTCCACACCAGGGAGCAGTAGCCGAGATTGTACCTCAAAGAGAGGGCAGGGGCTCACAGAAATTGCTGTGTTCATCAGCTGGGAGCACTCCTGGGAGGAGGAGCGGTTATGAGTTATTCCTACTTTTTTTAGTAATTTCAATATTCATAGAGGCAGGTGCTCCAGCGGAGGGGTTTCTGCACCATGCACAGTGCACATAGGCTGGTGCATGCCACCAGAGGCTGGGGTCAGCGGAGAAAATTGTGGGCAACGTAGGTTGGATAAGTGAAACTCTCTGAAGGACATTTCTACTGACAGGCCCAAATTCCTCCTTTGCAGGTGGATGAGAGGGGGTGGTTAAGCCACCAGCTGAACCTCATTAGCTATGTGGCTGGGGAAAATCTGACAGTAAGATCGCCCCTAAAGATGAGCAGCTCTTATTTGGAGGATCTGATAGCTGCCTGCTAGCAACAGGCGAGGTCAGATGAAAGATGCAGCATTTTGGGATGGCTGAAGCTGGGGTGATGCCCAGGCAGAGAGGGACAGATCCAGCACGGTGAAGGGTGCAGCTCTGCAGATGTGGATGGGGCACCGGGCTCCCACCTCAGCTCAGGATCTGACTCAACGGCCACGTTGTTATCTTGGAGGGTGGATGACATGAAATGATTAACCCTCATCAACCATTGGCATTCAGTGGGGTCGAGTCAGGGCTGACGGGCTTAAAAACTGGCAGATTGGTTAAATGTTTTTGGAAGGGGGGAGATGTTGGGTCTTCTCCTTTGCCTGCTGGATTCTGGACCTCTGGACGGTGGCCAGCTTGCATGCAATGATCTTCCCAGCAAGCACGAGGCAAAGTGGTTGGCAGAGCGTATAACCAGAGCTCAGCTGGATCTACGAAGAGCTGACTTTTACTGCTTCTCACCGATGCCTCTGGGCCCATCTTTGCTTGGGATACATGTGCCTGCGGGAGGCTGGGGGCTTCCACCCCGTGATGGGTGCAGGATGATGGGACTGCATCTTCTTCAGCCTGGCAAGTGACTGGCTTCTCCTGTCCTGTGTCCTCTCCATGCTGGGGGATGTTGGTGACCTGTGACACCCTGGGTTTGAGTGCCGTGAGGTTACGTGGAAGTTTGCCAGTTTGGAGGCTGCTCACTTTTTGTTTGCTGCCTTTCAAAATCTTCAGATATCCTTGTAAGTATGGGAGGCTCAAGGAGAAATGCCAAATGCTCAGTCTGGGGACAAAGCTGCAGACACCAGAGAGCTGCCAGGAAGGCAGGACCCAGTAGAAGTTAGTGAGTAAAAAAATGTATGTATAGGTAGCCCTTGGTACAAACTCCAGTGTCGGGGCCAAACTGCGAGTGAAGAGCTGCCAGGGAAGGTGTGTGAGATTTGGGTGGCTATTTAATTGGGAAGAAATACAGAGTCATTGGGACTGGATCGCTTATTTGACTTTCCTTGGGCTTCATCCAAAACCTGCTAAAAGCTAACATGGTTTTCTTTTCCACTGACTTCCATGGGCTTTGGATCAGGATCTTTGTGCCTACAGGGTTATCTCAATTTCCTGGAACTCGTTCACTGTTTGAATTTGCTAAGTATATTTACTGACAGGCTGCTTTTTTCTTTAACTCCCGCCGTTTGATTGCAAAAAGTTCCCGGCAGCTGCTGGTTACAGGAGTGGCATCGCTCTCTCAAAAGTGGCCATGCACACCCTTGGGTGTCCCCTTCTCCATCTGGCCCCGTGTAACTCTTAAAACATCACAAGATCCACTACGAGCTTGCCTCTTGCAAACCATTCAGAGCAGCTAAAGAAGATTCAGAAGTGTCAGGTGTCATCATCATCATTATTATCATTATTTTTTTTTTGATGTTGTTATTATGATCATTATTATTATTATTATTATTATTAGTTTGAGCCTCAGACTCTTTTGCAAAGGCACAGGCTCCCCAGAAGACGTGTTTGCTCAGAGTTTATCACCTGTTTATTTGCTTGGTCGCCGTCAGGCACAGGACCAGCCGGATCCACCCCAGCGCTGCCGGTGCCTGACCCCTGCCTGCGCCTGTAATTGCCCCTTGATCTCCGCGTGAGCCTTGCCCCTTCCCACATAACGGGCAGCGTTTCTCCCTGGAAGATGAGAATGCCAGAGAGCAAAACTTCTTGTTCCCAAGCAGTGGCATGAGTAGGGCAGAACGTTTAATTAGCTGGATTAATGAATGTAGCTTCATCAATCCACTCAATTAATAAACAAGCATGGATAAATCAAACGCTCTGATTGGCTTAGCTAGGTTTTATTTGAATTGCTGCAGGGTGATGCAGGTAAATTCTGGGGTGACTGTATTTTTTCTAGGTGACCAGGGAGGAAGAGTAGCCTTGCGGTCACAAACCTGCCCTTTGGGCTGGGAGATGGGGGGGTTCATGTTGGGCCCTCCTGTGACCTAGTGTGCAGCTTGGTGCTGTGCAGGCAAGGAGACCTGTCTGTTGTCTGCTTGGACTGACAGCTTTCTAATGAAGTAAGGGTGAAAAGCCATTTTATGAGCAACACAGATCTGAGTTTGCACAGTCTATATTGCAAGTCCTTCCCTCCTTTTTCTTGTACCAACATAATACTAATAAATGCAGAAAATTTTCCAGTCAAAGCCCTGGCCGTAAATCTTTAGCACCTTCTAAAAAATGATATGGCCTGACATTCAAAGATAAAGGAACCCAGAGTGAGGGGGTGGTTTGGAGAACAGAGGCTGCGGAGGAGCAGGGCTGAGCCGCTGCGTTGCCCATGGGGCCTCCTCCTTGGAGCCCCAGCAGATGATGGAGAGCCATCAGCGGAGACAGTCCACCCCACTGCATCTCCCAGGAGGCAACCTCTCACCTGGGAGCGCAGGTGCTGATGGTTGAGCAAGGCATTGATGATCCTTCCTGAATAGCTACCAAAGTGCATTTATTCCCAAAGCCTTTGGTCTGCTCTTTGGAACAAAGTGCCCTCAGTAATATCTACAGACTGGCAAACAAGTGTGTATCTTGCTGTTCCACTTGAACTAGGGCAAGTCGACCGGTATCTCTTGGCAGTTTTTTAGGTATTAATGGAAATCTGACTCTTTTAGGAAAATACCTCTCGCCTAGGAGTCAAGATAGTCCTTTAATTCTGGGAACCAGATGGGGAAAAAATACCAGCCTTTAAACCAGCTCCTGTGTGAGGGACAATCCTTTTGCATATGACTTTTATTTCCTGGAGAAGGTGTGCGTGTGTGAGTGTGGCGATGCGCATTTCAGAGGTTGACGGGGCAGTATACAATTAGGAGCAGAGGTAGCTATGCAGACAAGCTTTACATTGTGCCTCTCAAGGTAAATATTTCCCCTGAGTACACAGAGCCAAAGTACAGCTTGCCATATATATAAAGCTGGGGACAAACTGCAGCTTTCCGGCAGTGAATGTGTCGGCTTTGTTCCGGGACACGGCTAGCCCCGTCCTCTTCTGCTGTGCTGCTGGGACCTCTTGCAGCCCTGGCATGGGTGGCTGCCGCTGGGAAGCTGTGCTTGAAGTCTGCTCTTCCAGCAGCACGTGGACACGTGAAATTCCAGCTGCTATCGGAAAGCCTGTGGGTTCATTTCTAACCAGCATGGCTGGGGAAAGGTCCAGAGAGCGTGACCCCCTGCCCTCTGTTAAGTTTTAAGCGTGTGCTGCTGAGTCAGAAAGACCCCAAAAAGTATTATTTGAAGGGATTCAGTGGGGTTTTTTCGAGATAATCTTGCCATTTATGTGACATCTTAACGCTCGGGGTTTACAACATGTTGTTCTTTATAAGTGATTCCCGCAGGTTAATTATGCTGTATGAAGAGATTAATTAACTTTCGGAGAGTCACCGCCCACGGCAGCGGAAAGGGGAGCCTCTGCTGCCAGCTGGGATGGATCGTCGCGGCGTCGGCACGCTCGGCAGGTTCGGCCGCTCGGCTCCCTGGGCGGCGCGAGCTCGCCGAAGGTCGCTGCCCACGGGACGGCTCCGCTGTGTCAGAGCGCTTCAAACCGGCCAGTGTCGCGGTGACCTTACTCCACAGCTTCCCCCTGTTCTGTCTCCTGTGGTTTTATTTTTAAGGCCCCTGTCGAACACCGGATAGCGCTGCCCCTTGCTGAGGCGATTGCTGGCCAAAAGTCCTCTTACAACTCGAATCACGGGCGATGGCTCTCCAGCAGCCCCGAAGTGTGGGTGGCTGGGAATGTGCCTTCCCCTCCAGAGTGTTTTTTTGTTTCAGCACACCTGAAAGGCAAGGCGATAGCACCGAGGTGCCAGGCCGGGTGTTAGGCGGTGCGTGAGTATCTGGGGAACTTCAAATGTGAGCAGGTGAGCCAGGCGCAGGGCAGGGGGATGAGCGACGGTGCGTCCGAGGGAAGAGGTGTTTTGGAGGCAGCCCTTGGAGATCCCCTTGGAGACACAGGGCAAAGCCTAGTGGGGAATTTTAGGATTTTAGGGTGCCTTCCCCCTGCCAGAGTTCAACGCCGCTCTCACAGCGCTGGCACAAGCAGCCATCCTGCTGTGTTAATTCAATACCAGTCTGTTGTCTTGGGGTGGGGGGGGGACAAGCAAGATACCTCTGGCAAACCTGGAACGGGACTTTGAATTTCTCCCACAACTCCCAGCTCCCCTCCGCAGACCTGAAAATTTCCCCAGGCCCCAGACTCCTGATGTTTTGACACCCCAACATCAGCCATCGTACTGTGCTGCTGCAGCAAGGTCCGGGCTTGCTGACGTTCAAACCCCTCACCTGGCTGAAATACAAGCCTGGCACCTGAGTCTTTTTTTTTTTTATTTGCTAGTATAAAAATCCCTGCTTTGCTAAGAGACTCCCAAGTACAAAGTGTTTTTTGCAGGCAGAAAGCACAGTGTGTTCTCAGACGGAGGCGTGCAGGTACATGGCTCTGCCCTAAGAAGAGGAATTCAGAGTTAGGATTTACCTTGGCATTATTCAGTGCCACCTCACACACAGATTTAACCTCTCCCCAAGCCTGAGGTTTCCTGCTATATGTTTTGGAAGGAGAGCTGCTTAAAAAAATTCTTTTAGTTGTTTGTGGGTTTTTTAACTTTCTTTTCTCTTTTTCTTTCTTTTTCTCCTTCTTCTACTTCTTCTACTCAGGATCTGGTTCAGCGGTCCCCTAACAGAGTCAGTACATTCCGAGCGCTCCGTTTACACTGGTTCAGCTTCTCTGGGTAAATAACAATCCCTAGGTGTGTCTGGTTGCGAGACTTCTGATACGTTTCAGGGCTGATGTGGCAGATCCCAGGACGTCTAAAGCAAGATTTTTCCAGCAGAGACAGAGATGTGCTGGTGGCCCTTTGCAAAGCTCCCCTCACCCTAGCGAGTACGCGTCGGATGCTTGTGCCCAGCATAAGAAATTAGTCCTAAGGAGCAAGTGGAGGGCTGAGGGCTTCAGGTGGCAGGGAAATAAAGAGATTTAACAAAATGCAGGTAGAGGGATTGTCTGCGTTTTCTAGTGCACAGGAGCAGAGGAATAAGCAGTGGTGTGGGAGCTATGTAAGCTCAGGTGGTGTTGAGCTCAGAGGGTGAAGGTTTCTATCCCTCCAGGCAGACCAGAGGGGTGGCAGGGGAAGAAAGGGTGGCTGAGTCCCACAGAGGACCTCTCCCAGGCACACCCAGCTTCGGGTACAACCCAACTCCTGCACCCACAGCACGTCTGCACACCTGCCTGTCCTGCCCAGGCTGCCCTGGACCAAGAGGGGTCCAGCCATGGCCCCTTCTGCATCTGTGGGAGCTGATGGAGCACTCATGTCCTGTGTCGGAGGAGAGGATCCTGGCAGATCTGCCTCCCCTGGTCTTTGCTCCAACACAGGTGTCTGCTGACTTCCCATCTCCCCCCCACTGCTGACTCACAGATCGGTTCCACGCTCCACTGGTGTCCCTTTGGCGTCTGTCGGCTGGAGAAACATTCAAACAGGAGAAATTACACAGGGGAAAAATCTGCAAGCGAATTGTTTTCCATAGAAAGCTCCTTAAAATTTGAGGGAGTGGTGGGGAAAACAGGACTTATTTTTTTTTAGTCCGTAAAAATATGCGACGACTCTTTGGGAGGAACCACTGTGCATCGACAGACATGAATGGTGGGATGATGCCGTGCTCGTTGGCGAGTCAGCACATTCACGAGGACCTGGGAGATGCCTCCACTGCTGGCCCGGGAGAGACCTAGGAGACGCTGCGACCTCCCTCCGCCCTCATTTCTCCTCCTGAAATGTGGGGTTGATGGTACTGCCTTTCCACCCAAAGTGCTTCGCGGCGGCTTGGCGTGACATACTGCGAACTGCCATTAGTAGCATGTCTATAGAGGCAGGACACAAAGCCAGGGGGACGTGTTTTTTTTCTGCAGGGTTGTGCTGAAGTCTCACCGAGCAGCCCAGGAGGATGACTTTAGAACAGTGCTATTTACTTTTCCCGCTTCTCATCGCTGGGCAGAACCTGAGGTGAGAGAGACTCAGGCTGTGTGACGGGGCGACGTGACAGTTATAAATAAATACATAAAAACAAATTGTCTGTCCAGAGGCGAGCATCGGGGTGGAAAGCGTTATCTCTCTCTGCAGCTTTCATTGCACTGTGGAACAGAAGAAACCCCTTCAGGTCTGTGCTTTCCCTTCCTGGCTCTTGTGCCAAGATTTTGCAGTCCCTCTGGGTACATCCAAACCTCTGACCATGGACACGGTTCACACTTTCCCCCCACTGGTTCCTGGTGAAACCAGCCCGGAGAGAAGAGGAGCTGGTGGGGCAGGATGATGGCTGCCATGTTTTGAGCTCCCTCTTCCCTTTGGCCTTCAGGGGTGTGAGTGTCTTGTGGACCTCGAGCTTCGCTGTGCAGCTCTTTTTTTGGATGGGAAGCCAGGTCCCCCCTGCTGCTCTTCCCATGCGGTGTGCAGCCCCCCCGACTGCTCGTTGTGCCTTTCACCCAGCCAAAGGACGCGTGGGCCCTCTGGGTGCCTCTACTGTTCACATCAGCGCCCTTGAAGCTTATGGCCCGTCGCTAGATTGGTTGGAGGTCAGATGCTGATGAGAAGTAGACGCACGGATTACGTGAGCCTAGTTTTGTCTGTCTGGCAGCGTGTCTGTCCCTGCAGACCGTACATGCCTTCAATTTCTTGGTGTCACCAGCCAGTCGATCACCCTTCTGACTCTGTCCCCAGCTGGTGGGGGACACGCTCTCTCTCACGTGCACAGCTGAAGGGATGGACTGGTGTCTCTTCCTACCCCTGTGCTTTATGCGGGTTGCACCAGGCAAAAGGTACCTGGTGAAGCAAATGCCTCTGCACTCCCCAAAGGATGCTTCAACCAGGGGAGGAGAGGTGTTGCACCAGTTTCACGTCTGAGGTGTGGTGGCAATAGGCAGAGGAGGCTCTTGAACATGGGAAAGCTTCAACCAGAGAAGCTTCCCCCCAGCAGAGGTGTGTTTCTTTTAAGCCAGAGGTACTTGGTGGCTGTTTATTTAATTCTGCAAGTGCATTCATGTCCTCTTGTGCTCTGTAATGCTAGCAACCCCAAAATACCTTAAATTCTCCATCTGGGGCCATGCCCTGGGATTTCTCAAAGGTGGGAGCTGTGTTTGTTCCTGGCATGTTAGGAGGTCCTTCCTGGGCTCTTTTCAGTTGGACTACAATTTCCAGATGTTGAGTCAGGTAACGAGCATGAACCCTGCTAAGGTTATACATGGAAAGTGAGAAGAGTTCCCTTGATATGACCAGCAATTACCCCATCACAATCTGTTGGCGGTGAAGCAAGACAACCTGCACCCCATCTCGCCAGGTTTTGTAAGTCTTGAAGAAGTTTCTTGTTAAGTCCCAGCTCCTGGAGTCACCTGAGTTTGTGTCCAGCCAAATTTTCAAGAAAGACACAAAGTCATCTGGGCCTAAAGCCAGTTTGGGGACGGGAAGAGAGGGACTCCTGCATCCAATGTGGATGAAGAGGGTCTGGACGAAAGAGCTCGCTATGCTTTTCTGCTTGCCCAGACGGGAATTCCCTTTCTTTCACGCTGTATACAGCCCTGATCCTGTGGACTGGGCACTGGGTCACCGTGTTGGTTGCATGGTGAAGGATTAGGTAATTTCCTTCCCTTCTCCTCTGGAAGGTGTTTTGATTAGCATAACCATTGTGTTCCCAAATTAGCTTGTGTTCCTGGCTTTGCCCTTAGGCTGGCTTTTCCTGCTACAAGCCTGCTCTGGCACAGTGATACAGCTTTCCACCAGCTGCAGCATCACAGCGCACAACGTCGGGGTGGATCCAGCTATGCTCAGTCTACCAGCTGCCCTTCCTGAGTGAGTGCAGAATGGTGCTGAGACTAGAGAGAACTGGTTCTACAGCTCTACAGCTCTCCAACACCTGGGATAGCTGTGTGGAAACTTTCGAGCAGCCCAAGCCTTGATGTGAGGCTTGGGGGACCACGGCACGTGCTGGCCCGAGAGTAGGAGCAGCTGGAACAAAGGTGCATCTCCATCACAGCAGAGGGAACATTAACTTCTGCCACAGGCTAAGGTGCATGGGTCTGGCATCTCAAGCCATCCTAGCTAGGTGGGTCTGAGCCCATCTAGCACAACCCTCTACACGTCACTCACCTGTTTCTGCTTTCC
>Ga0181612_176998_pt1 | contig 27223 bp, 14 predicted proteins | sample HoacroProtozoa21_FD_119630 | JGI IMG/M metagenome (GOLD analysis project Ga0181612, IMG submission 119630) | Hoatzin crop microbial communities from Cojedes, Venezuel. Combined Assembly of Gp0051906, Gp0051904, Gp0051908
ACTGTTTCAATACTCATCATTAATTCCCAGCTGGAGGAATCACACAGGCTGTGTAAAGAAGAAGGACAGACTGCTGACAGTGACAGTTTATACAGGATTAAGCCTGCTAGGAGTATTATCTTCCAGAAGAAGGATGTAGCTAATAAAAGATGCCCTGGAGAAGAGCACAGAGAACAGAGCCCAGAGCTAGTTCCTCAGCACAGTGGCTTGCGGCTCAAGAGCATCTGGCATCACAAGGGTGGCTCCTAGCTTTGAATAACACATTTAGCGTGGAATGGTACAATGGAAGAGCATGGTGTCCTGGGTGAAGCTGCTCAGCAAAGCTGCTTGGGCTAGAAGCACAGCTGTCACTATTACGGTAGGATAAAAAGACTTGTGGGTGAATTTCTCCACGCACTCTGTACTGCAGGACAGTGACAATATGAACAGCCCATGGTGCCAAGTCATCCCACAGGGATGTCCTTCTGCCCTGGGAAATTCTCAGATGATATTAAGGGTGTAAAGTCAACTCCTGTGGTGGCCACGTCCTCCTTACAATCAGTGTCAGGGAAAGAAGGGGACAGAGAGATCACTAAAATCTTCTCCCTTGCAAAATGTAAAAGCTACTTTTCTTCGGTGAATCTACGCCAAGCTCAGGGTTCAGAGTCCCTAAATTCAAGAGGATTAAAAATTTTTACTGGTTCAGCTGCACTGACATTAAAACTTGCTGGACAGTGCACGTGGACAGAGCTTGAAGAATTGCTTGTTTTCACCAAGGGGGCTTGGTTGGTATCACTTCACAGTCAATTTATTAGTGTGATCAGTAAATACTCACCAGAACATTCTCTGCCTCAGAGTCACAGGACCTGGGTAAGGAGGGACCTCTAGGTTTCTAGTCCAACCTCCTGCTCAAATCAGGGGGCAGCTTCAAAGTCAGATCGTACTCTACTGTTTAAGTGCTCAGCTGAATGGCTGGGAATCCCTCCAGTGCAGGCGCAGGCACTGTGTCTCTCCTCCCTAGGGGATCAATCTTAGAGTTACAATCTAGTCTCCAGAACAGACCTGTGTATGGATGTGACAGACGCATATCTGCTACAGGAATGTTTTCTTCCTTCCTAGAGGAATGGTGTCAAGTATATTTTTCATGTTCCTGCCCAAAACCTAGAGTCAGAACAGATACTGATGAAAAACAAGACATGATTGCTTCCTGCCCCACAGCATTTTTTAATCTTACTGGGGAGATGTGTTTTGCTATCCAAATCCCATTCTGGTCCTGAATAGCGTGAGGGGAAGGGAAAGGGCTACACCACCACCATGCAAAACAAACCGTTGAAGCTAGGCTGTAAAGGAAATGCTGCTGTGTCAGCACAGAGAGCAGCAAAGAAGCTGGACACCTCCAGACAGGCTGGAACTGTATCCCAGCTTCTTGGGAGGGATCAGGAGGCTGCCAAAAGAGAAATCAACATGCAGGCCTCATAAGACTGTATCCAAAATGAAAAAAAGAACCGTGATTAACTCTACCACATCTAGCAAACAAGCAAGAGAGATGGAGGTTCACTTTCAAAATACCATGCTGCTATTTAGCAAAAGGGTTAGTGAGCTTCCCAAGTTATCCTCGGAAGGTCCCGTGGTTCGTAAGGTCTCGTATTCTCCCTGGAATAAAATCTGCTCTATCTCACAATGCACATTTTGGAAGAGTCTGTGTAGAGAACGGTGCTAACTTTTTTATATTCAGAAATTCAGCATTTCACTAGCCTTAGAGACAGTTTCTGATTAGTTTTCTAAAAGGCAGGCAGGGCAGGCACGGGATTACAAAGCAATTTGCCACGTAATGAGGCGAAAACCTAAAGAACTCTTTAACTCTTCCATCTTCCTAAAAAATCTTCTTTCAGTAATGAGAAGATAAAGGAATCTGTATCTTAAAATTAAAAAAGATACTCAAGAAATACACTGATCCTGAAAACCTGTAAGACAAATCTTCCCTTCAAATTATATAACCTCGCAACCCTGAAGTGAAAGTGAACTGCTTCCATTTTATGTGTCATCTATCTGTAGTCCTCCAGAATGCAAAGAGATGCAAAGACTGCGGTATTACAGAAATGAGGCTTGAAATAATTTATACTGAAGAATTTCCACCGTGCCCCTGACCAGTTACAGTGTATAAGGCAGTCAATCACACAAATATCTAATATACATACATATCGCACAGGTAATTCAACATACACTTCTTGTAGGCTCTTCCTTGTGTAATCTTCGAGTGCGTTAGCTTTCCAGACAGAGATGCAATTTTATGAACAGCAGTTGAGATCCTCAGCTGATGCAAAAAGCCTTTCTTCCTGGAGGCTCATAACACTCCAGATTACATTGGTAACAGCAGTATCAGAGAAACAGCTTTATTATTGATTCTTCCACATAAGTCGGGAAAAAAACACGTCATCTGTAGTTATTGTTAAGGAAATAGGCTGTGTCATAATGAAGCCAACTAATGGTAGCACATTGAGCCGCGGGGAAGAGCTGCCAGCGACTCCCTAGGTGCCGCTGCCTTCCCTGGCAGGCTCAGCTGTGCACGAGTCAGGCTCACTACCTTCTGCTCATCACAGCGAGCGTTAGTCCATCAAAGAAGACTGTATTCCTTTCTAGCAGTGTAAACAAAGACAAAACTCTGAGAAGTCATGCTGTTCTGTCTCACGTACCTGGACTGTCAGAAAGATTGGTATGGTCACCTGGCTTGTTCTCCATTGAGGAAGTCCAGGGAATATGCTGCTGAGAATTATGTTGAATGCAAACTTCAACTTAAAGAATATCATTATACTAAAATAGTATGAAGAACCAGCAACCCTTGAGCAGTCTGCATAAAGGAATTAAGGAGAAAACAACAGGAGAGAGGATGCTGTCATATCTCCTAGCAAGAAGAGGCTTTATGAGTTTGCAAGTGCCATGCAGCAAGCAGCAATTCAGGGCACTGCAGCTCATCACAACACAGCAAGGCGCGAGCAGTCCGTTTTTTCTAGAGTGACATGTTTAACAAAGAGTCTCTCAGCAGAAAGCTAGAGTTATTTCCTTTGGATCTCTATAGTTCAATGCTGTTTACTATAACATTACCATCTGAGCTGGTAACAAGGGTTAGATACACCTCCATTAATTGTGGGTACATCAAAGTAGGTGTAGAAACACCAGAAAAATCAAATTTCTGTTTATGTCTGATCCATCAGTCTCTTTTACTTCTGCCTTAAGAACTGCAGCCACGCTCCTCTATCTGTTGAGGATGTACTCCTGATAAGCAGTGCAGCCACATCTGATGGGCAGCAAAGCAATTTTCCCTCAAGATCAATGCAATGGAGAGAGGGATGCATGCAGGCACTTGAGAAATAACACAAAACTGAATACATGGGGACAGTGTATCTGGCACAGAGGAGGAACGGTGGAACTGGGACCATTCAGGCATCAACTAGAGAAGGTGATGGCTTTTTAGGAAGGATGACTCTCCTGAAAGATCTAAGCTGCTTCACCCAGGAGACCCAACATAAATCTTCGCCCAAGCATTTCTGCTTCGTCTCTCTGAATGCTTACTTCTTCATTGTCACCATCATCTTCTTCAGATGAATCATGATCAATCAAGGTTGAAGAATGGAAGAATGGGAATAACAAAGAGTGAGTGGAGCATGGTGTGAAAACATCAGCAACATCACCCCAAAAAAATAGTTAATAAGGGACAGAGAGGTGCTGCTGTGCCTCCCATTGAAATGTTCTTGGGGTCAGTCAGAAGCACGGAAAGAAAAATACAAATGCAAAATACTTGCATATGTGCTGAAACAAACACAAAGGAACTTTACATTGAAGTGTTTTGGATGAAGTACTCCATATGTGTAAATAAATTTCACATTCAGCCCCCCTTGCCCATGTTGTCTTAAAAGCACATATGTGCGTGTGTCTCTATTATCAGCAGAGCTGTGCATATGTTTGAAGAAAAGTGAAACACTTGGTACCCACTTTTGATTTTTATACTTCTGTACATCAGCATTATTGAACACGATACAGGCTTGCTTTCCAATCCTCCTGTGCTCAGCTCGAGTGCTCACAGTCAGAAAAACTGCTCCAGCTAACACGTACTGCTCTCCTCCCAGTACTACTTTTCCTGGAACGAAGTGCAAATCTGCAAAATGCAAGTTCACCAGGAAAGCCACAGCAGTCAAGGCGGCTGGTTGACTGCTTGTATGTCACAAGGATGACCTTTCCAAAGAGAAATCATCTTCAGTTGCTGGCCCCAAGCTTGCTCCAGCCCTATGAAGGTATACAATTTATTCTTCTTGGAAAAATTTGCTCATATAAAGAGATCTCTCCCACAATATGAGGGAAATTTCAGTGAGAAAGGTATGGCTCAACATTTATGTTCTAGTAGCTTCTATGTATTTGTTAACAATACGCCCCAGCTAATATGCTTTCTATTTGGTTAAATTGCATTTGGTGACAGCAAAGACACTGTACTTAGTTATTTGATAATTCCATTATAATTCCATATTTGCTGTTCTCAGTGCTGGCACTTGCAGACCACATATGCAAACAGGTGAGGAAAGGATGGGTGAACTTCTCCCTCGGGCGGTGTCCTCTTCTGCACAGCTAGAATCAGGCAGCTGGGATGGACAACACTGGTAGGTGCTATCAACTATCAAGTATTATGTGCGAAACATAACAATGGCAATATAATCTCACATGCAAGAAAATCTCCAGCTGCACATTGTCAGCAACAAGGAGACAATGCCAGTGAAAAAAAAAATCACTCTGTATTTGGCTTTCCTTACACTTTTTTTTCACGTATTCACTACTGGTCCTTGCTGGAGGAAAGCATATCAGGGTGGATGCATCTTTGTTTTGGCCAGTTTAGCCATTCTTTTCTTTATTTTCCCTCTTTTCAGACCAACAGGCTAAATTCTTAGGAGAAATAACAAAACTGAGCTTCCACAGTGGTGAGTTGATTCATCTCTCCAACTCCTTTGCTCCCAGCATAAACTGCTGTTTCTGGAGGCATTTCAAGAGCCATTGCTAACCAGCTGGCTTTGATGCAAAGAAGGGCATACTTGGAAGACCTGACTTGAACTGCACTATCACCACAACAAGGAGCAGTGCAAGGTCCTGTGTCTGACACAGGACAAACCCGTGCATAAGTCTGGCTGAGCAACAGACCTTTCTGAGAAGATCCTGCTGGTTATGGTGGAGCCACCATTGAATGTAAGCCAAAAGTACAAAGATGGCAAACCACATCACATCAGGGCCTCGAGCAACACGCTCTAACTTTGTAGCTGGATCTAACTTCAAACCTCACGTGGGGTAGGACCATATGACCTCCAGTGGTCCCATCCAACCTGAATGATTGTGACTCTAATTGGTAGAGGCACACAATGGAACAGGTGGCAACATCCACAGGCTGAGTCTTGGGAAGTTCAGACTGCAGATGACTGCTTCTGACCCCAATGGAGGTGCAGCCCTGGGCAGGTCACCAGCAATGTGGGGGATCTCCATCCTGTTTTTTTTTTTTAAAAACCTCAGCTAGACAAGGCACATTTGCCCCGATCTTATGTTAGCACAGCCTGCTGGGAGTGGGAGGTGGAGCAGAGGTCTTCAGAGGTCCTGGTCACCAACACTGCCATTACACTGTGACACTCCCTCATGATAGTTTATTACATTAAATTGCATGTTTACAGTGTAAGAGAGGGAAGGTATGCCCAACCTTATGGCTGTATTCTAGCATGGTGATGGCATGTAGATACAAGGGCAAGGTTTCAATGCCCTGCCCAGAAGGTACTAACATCACTGATGTCTGCAGACTGCAGGCAGGAAACAATGAATCCCAACCGAACAACGAAGACTGGGAACAGAAGACTCCCAGGTCTAAATCTGAACACGCTTTAGTGCAGTGAATTTAGTACTACTTAATAATTATGTATTATGCAGCAGCTGATTATAAAAATCCATCCTTATTCCATGACAGTGAGTCACAGTGCGTTGAAGGTCACCACAAAGGTGGGCAGGTTTTCACCCCCACTTCATGGAAGTGGTTAAATTGTTGCAATGTGAGCAAGTAATGCAATCAGGAAGCATTTTCAGCTCCAAACAAACTTGATTAAACTCAAAAGCTAGTGGTTATTCTTGAGCTATTCTATGCCAACACACTCTTGGTACATGAAATACATTTAATAGATAAAACATATACTTACTCGACTGCCATCTTCCAGAAATAGATGAGAAGTGTCTGCCTTGTGGGATGTTCTCCACGCTTTACTGAGCAGTCGTACTATGTGCAGCCATTTCAAGGATTTTCCGTGATTATAAAAGCACACTGGCTAACTCTAAATTAGACTGAACAGCCTCAATTATATAACTCATTACTATTTCCAAGCATGCTTAGTGAAAACGAGTTGTAAAGTAATGGATGATGGGAGATAAATTGGCATGTGTATGAATCAATGTTTAAACAAAGGAACTCCAGCCCTTTCTTGGAATAGAAACATTTTGATGTTTCATATCCCCTGACACTGGTTTCATAAATGCAGTAACGTAAACCATGTGCTGGGTGGTGATTTTCTGAGGACCTTCCCACTTTCATTGTGTATTTTATTACAGGCCAAATGTGACATTAAATGCTGTCCGCTGCGGCTTGGAGTTAAATACTTCATCTGTTCAGAATAGCAACAGTCAATTAAACAGCATTTTTCATGATCTACACCCTCTATTGTCACGGTATTTAAGGGAAATAATGGGAGCACTGACCTATATTGCGTTTCTTATTATCGATGGAGATGAAGCGTACGCAGGGATTATCGGTGATGTACTGTGCAGCCCAGGGGAGATCAATCTGTGTACCGGCTTCATAAAAAAGTCCCAGAGCGTAGCGCGAGGAGTAACTCACACATTCCAGTTGCTGCTTTTGACTTTCATTAATTACTGTGGGGGTAAAAAAAAAAGAAAAATCAGGCAATCCCTTTTCTCTCATAACATTAAATGTGTGAATGCTGTGGCTAAGCTGATTATTCCTTCCTGAAAATGACCAAACTGCTAAAACTAAGAATTTAATATTAAGTCCAGTGCTTTGTAATATTTTTTCTTGCATACCTCTTCATGAAGTTTTAACGGCGCATTATGCAGAGCACATTCTTCACATGCAACTCTCCCCCATCTGTTGGTGGTTTATCTCCCAGTTCTCTGCTCGTTGCCTCTGACTTGAAACTTTGATGACTGGTGACTTTTTTCCAAATCTTTTCTCAAAGGGTGAATAAATGGTAATAAGAGGTTTGGGGTGCCTCTAGCACATCAAGTAAATGATTGTACAACTCTGCAAAACTCCAACTGACTTCACATATCAACAAAACAAACACAAGGACTCTTGAATCTCTAGGGAAAATAGCCCTGCAACTGCTATGTTGCAATTCAAATGGATGAAGAAAACTCTACAATTCAGCAAACAAAGGGTTCATAGTGAAGTTCAGCTACTTCAGCTGAAGGTATTTCAAAGTAGGTTAGAAAAATTCAGAGCAAATATGAATACATTCCTCCCTATGATTAACTCTACTATCTTCTATTTACAGTAAGATCTGCTTATTGCCTCCCTTTTATAATCTTCATAAAAAGCTGCACAAAGTAGCATTAGCCCCACTGTGCATTCAAATACTTTTTTTTCATGCCAAAGAGAAATACAAGAGTTTGACTAATCGTGGAGTTAGGTACCACATCTCTCTTCATACCACCGAATGGGCCGCCAACGCTTCTACGAGCTGAAGTAGGACATGCAAAGACAAAAATCACAGCAGTCTCCCACTTGTACGTGAAACTGCACACTCTGTTGGGCTTGTATGGAGATCTGATATTGAGAGGCAAAAGAACAACAATCTAGGTGCTTCACTTTATGCAAAATTCAGCTAACATAGTGAACATCTTGTATGAAGAAAGGAGCAGCTGATGCCTACATCCACCATGGCACTTCCCATAGGCAGCAGGCCAGGTGTTGAGTGGTATCTTCAGAACTTCAGCAGAAGTTCTGCCTCAAGACAGACCAGCCCCACGCATAGGGCAGGCTGGAATGGGCTGGAAGGGGCAGCTCTACATGCAAGGCTCCGCAGGTGAGAGGCATATCCAGACTCATGCACACCAAGCTGGCCAGGAATCACAGCAATGAACGCCAGCCAGCCCGGCATGAGAGCATCCAGCGGGTCAAGGGAAGGTACTGTTCCCTCAAGTCAGGCCACATCTGGGCACTCTGTGCAGTTTGTGCTGCCCCCCAGTGCAGGATCGACAACAACAAATGGGATAAAATCCTGTGCAGGGTCACTAACATGGTTCACTAAAGCAGGTCTCCATTCACAGGGACTGCTGTGACTGACCCAGACACAGCCCTGAACAACTTGCTGCAGCTGCAGTGCTGGACCTGCTGAGAGCAGTGTTAGGCTGGAGACCCCCACCCTGGTGCTTCCAGCCAGAGTCGGTGGGACTGTGCAGTTCTGCGTTCCTTGCCCACACCACTGCCACCTCCATGCTACTGCAATTAATGTGCTTCAAAGAAAAACACTGGCGTAACTGACCTTGCTGTCATGACTAATGCTGCTCCTTGGAACTTGCAGCCAGGACGGCTTCATCACACACTCACTCCACCACCACAAGCTCTCTCCCCAGGAACCAATATTTCCTGCTGTGCCATGGTGAGACTCTAGAAACCAGGGCTATAAATCAAACCTCCGTGTGCGGTGCCGTGATGCAGACACTCCCTGAGTCACACAGTGCCAGCCAGGGGCAGGGGTCCAGCAGCGCTGCAGAGCATTTTCCAGCAGTATGCATCTTTGAGAGCACATTCAGCCATGCTGAGAGGTCCTTCTAACCCCTGCCACTAAACCTGTAAAGCCTACATACCACTGGCCTGCATCAAGGTCCATTCCCACCACCGCTACTGACATATTCCCTTCTCAAAGAGCATCAAGCCTGCCTGTGTTTGGAGTCTATTTACATACAGAGGACAACAAGCATGGGAGAGTATCATTCTTGAGCCAAACCTGGTAGAGAGGAGGGCTGGTGTCACCCCAGCTCTTACCAACCTGTGGGTGACAATTTCAGTTGTGCAAGTCCACAGGTGCCGAGTCCAAACTCCTTGTTATGACTGGTCCATTCTGGCAACACTTCCATGCGGCCTCCCAAAATGTGCAGGGACACGATTCATGTCCCTGTTCAGTGTCCTCTGTAAGGCTCAATAAGTAAGGCATGAAGCCTACTATGACTCACAAGCCTTGGTGAACCACCAGAGAAGGTTCACCAAGGACACCGAGTCCACTCTTCACAGACAGGTGCCTTCTACGGGAAGATCCATGGTATGCAGTCACAATCTCTCACCTGAAAACCCTCCAGGCTACTCATACCTATCTGCACTATCCCATAGTTTCTCTAGTTGTTTATTTTTATCATGATGCCTCTCCACTCTATTAATCTGTATATCATGGAGAAGACTGATTTCAGAGGCTGCTTTCTGCCTTCTCCCCTGAAACATTGACCTTAGGTATACAGTACTCTCCTAACTCAGGTTCCTGGCTGGTGTCCACCACTCCACCATGACGTCCGCACCCACACCAGGCTTACCTAATCACCAGCACACCAGAGAATCACAAGTCAGATTCCATTTCAAATCCCATCAGAAACAAACCTTGAAATGCCCCCAAGAAAAACCCTCACAGATTTTAACACAAAGATGCTGGGGAACAGAGAAATGTGGGAGGAGAAAGAAACACCAATCAACCCATGAAAACTGGGGAGAGGAAAGGAGGAGAAAGAAGGCACCTGGCACTAGGGGTAGTATTGCTGTAGCTGCCTGACAGAGGAAGCCAGAGGACAGGGCTGCCCCAAGAAGGTAGGACTGGCTGAGCAAGATGGGGTTTGAAGAAGCTCCCTTTCCCTCTCCAGTTCAATGCCCCCTCTGAGAAGGTGCTGAGGGGGCCCAGTTGCCCCTCATCTCGCCCCCGTACCTAGATCTTTCCAAGGAGGATCCAATCCTCTCTATGGACCTCCGGAACTCTTTTGAGTGTTGAGTCAAAGAGCTCTTGACCTCTGCTGTCGCCTTCCCTTGGCAAAGCTGCCTCCATGTAAGTTATGGCACAGCAGGGTTCTCATTTGTCATACTGCTGTTCTGTGACCAAGACCCAGTAACTGTTTGGCACGGAGGATGCTGTCAGTATGCTACTGCCTTGAATGTGCTTCTGCAGCACACATACATGCTCTCTATGGAAGAACAACCGTGTATAATGTGCTCCAGGGAAATCCAGAGAACAGCAGTTGCAAACGCTGCTTTTCAAGGTCATTTCTTCTTGCTTCGTCCTAAGCATGTCCCACCTGAGGAACTGGTGGCTCCCCCATCTTGCCCCAGCACTCCAGACATGGTGTGGACCTCTGTCTGCGTGTGCCACCCGGCCGGCCGGCTCCAAAAGCCACAGCATGCAAAGGACCCTGCCCAGCCTTGCTCTGCCTTCCTCTGGGCCAGGCTGCTCCTCTGGGGCCCAGGGCTCCTGGGTGTGCAGGACTCCATGCCAGATCTCCAGTGCAGCCTGGCAGGGTGGCTGACCCAGGCTGCAGGACGGCATTGGCTTTCATCCCAGCTTCTCGTACCGTCCAAAGTTTTTGTGCTGACCCGGGCACTGGCAGGACTACCCCAGCTTCGCGAGTCTCCTGCAGGCTGTGATCTTTGCCCTCCTCCATCCTTCCCCTCTTCCACAGCTTCTCTCCAGTTTCTGCAGCCCCCAGGACTGGGAGATTTTGTGGGGTGGCACCACGACTTGTCAAAATCTGCGACAAGGAGGGGAAGGGAGGGGATTAAGCAGGAGCACGGGGCAGGCTGGAGGAAAGGATGCCAGCATGACAGGACCTCGCACATCCCGCCCTGCTGGAAATGTTCCCCGGCCTGTGCTAAATCCCTGCTCAAGCCGTGAATTTAACAGCACAGGCACATGGTGCGAGCATCCGTGAACTGTCTTGGGGGCTCTTTACTGCCAAGTCTCAACAGCGACATTAGAAATTTCAGCAGTGCTTGTCCCAGTTCCTCCTGGCAGACCACAAGACCCCAGACAGGGAACACAGCTGCTAAACACAATGCTGCACGGCAGAGGGGACAGATCTTGTCCAGAGCCCCCTCTGTCCTCTTTCAGGTAAGGGCTCTGCACAGCAAGGTTTTGAGACATCCATCACCACCAGACCCTCTTCTTACAGCTATGATAAATAATCACAATGTATTACACATTCTTCCTGTGCTTCAAAATAATAAAAAAGTCCTATAAACAAGCATAATATGAATCAAAATATGAAGCTGTAATATCCCATCTAAAACACTTCTCTTTGTCCATGTTACTTTGGCAACTAATTTCCCTTTGGGGGAAAAAAAATAAACAGGACCTCCTCAAGCCTATGAAGCAGATTCCCCTGGCAAAGCTCAGTGTGCAGAAACCTCTGCGCTGTGGGAATGCATCTGAGGAAGAGACGAACTGCCCACCTGGGGGGTTGCAGGCACCGAGCCACCTAAGCCCCTACCCTGTCTCTGCTCTGCAGCACATGTGGGCTGCTGCAGAGGAAGCGACTGGTGGGTTTAAATTTGCTCGGGCAAATAGTTTATTACATAGAGCACTTCAGCAGGTACTACCTTCACAATGTTAAGTGTTGCCAAAGCTGAGCTAGCCAGTTGGCTCTCAAGTACCTCATTTAAGATTTAACATCACTTTATGGACCTGTCTTCACAAGATATAAAGTTTCAGAAGGTGTTAGGGGTCATTGGGGATGGACGCTGAACAGCAGTGCAGTAATGTAAGTTACAATTTTATCAGCTTTAAGTATACACGTACACATGTAGCTTGTCCAAGGGATGCTGGGGAAAGAGGATGAAGAAAGGCAACAAGCCCAGCTGAGCAACCTCCCTCCCACGGCAGGGGAGAAGAGGGAGGGCAAGCAGCTTTGAGGGTGTGGGCACCACCCAGAAGTGACAGAGCTGTGACTTAACAGATCAAAGGGCTGTAAACAGCTAGGGCGGCTCTTTCACAGTGGAGAGGGAAGCAACAGCTTTGGGAAGAAGTCGCTTTTCAAAGCCCTGGGGAGATGGAATAACACACAGGCTAAGGACACCCGGTTATACTGCCCAGTGCCTGCAGGCATGTTGGGGACAATGGCAGGCTGCTCACAGGCGAGAAGTGAACCCCAGAAACACTGAAGAGTTTCTCCAGACTCAGTCCTGCTCTGTCCTTGGATAAAGCAGAGCTGGAAGGCAACCTGCAGGGTGGAAACAGAGGCCAGTGCTGCAATGCTAGTTAACCCCAAGGCGCGTGCATTGGACTCACGGCCAGACTCGGGCTTGAGGCAGCCACAGCAGGTTGCTGTGGGCCGTGTCCACCTGAGTCAGGGCACGCCCGGGGATGGGGACACCCCACCACTCAGGCCCCGTCCCAGAGATACCCCGCTTGCACAGGGATGAGCTGTTTCCTTGGAGCCAGCCAGAGTGTCCCGTGCTGCAGCTTGTGCCAGTGCCTCTGGTCTCTTTCTGACCATACCACAAATCAGAAATGACTAGCACCCATTGCCTCAAACAGTCAGGTTTTTATCTCAGAATTCAGAAGTGTATCAATTCAACTACTGATGTACGTTTGCTAACCAATTTGCTTAACTATTGCTTGGGTTGTTTAAAAATAATGTCTGTGGTTCACTGGATTCTAAACTGCTGCAAATTTACAAAAACAAGGAAGTTTTTATAGCCTGAGAAGACAGGCAATAAAGTGATGTCAAGTTTGAAATCCAGCAACAAAAAAGCTGAACAAAGCAAATACAATGATACAGGTTGTAAGACTGAGGCTTTTCCCCTGCTCCATCCATTATGCATTTAGCAAGTCCAACAAGTTGATCTAAGGACATGAAGAGAGCCTTCATTTTGAATTTCCATACTTTTATTAGTTTAAATGAAAACCAGACTGTTGTTTTAATGTTGTGTATGAAACAATAAAATAACTATTAATTTTTCCCCTTCCAACAAAAACGGTTAAGATGATCTTAATAACATTTGGGGAAAAAAAACAGCTTTCAGACCATGGAATTGTCCAGTGTACAAGAATCAGCCATAGCTGTATTTTTAAAGTAATGCATAAAGACATGAAAACCTTATATTTTCCATTGAAAAACGCAGCTACAGCTACACTGCAAATGCCACTGAAGCAAATGTCCTCTGGAGATTTCATCACATCAAAGCAAAGCGCATATATACTTTATTTGCTGTTTCTCTAGACACTGACAGCAGAGTGGATTACTTATCTGTAACACTCAATAAATATAGTCAGGGCCTTTTATCTGTTGTTCCAGCACTTTGATGTCACCTCGCTGCCTCACTCATGTTGTGGGAAGGAGAGGACCCAGAAATCCCATTAGGGCCAGCAAGAGAGAGGGGAGCCAAGGCTTCAGCTGGCAGGTGGGAGCACAGGCACCATGCCATTCAGGAGTCCATTCAGGACTGACCCCAGCCTACCATTGCAGAGGCCAGGGAAGACAAAATAAACCCAGCTGCTACAATGGCCAAGAAGGGATTAGAAGGATAAAAGTTTAATCCTGGATGTTTAGTCATTGGCCAGCAAGTAAGGGAGGGGATTGCAACATACACCTTTTTCTGCAGAAAGGCCTTGCAGGAGCTAGGTAGCACCTGGATCATTCACCACCAGCTCATGGCAGTTGTCAGAGGCTCTGGCAAGGACTTTGACTTACAAGTGAAACTTTAAGCAAACAGAGATGGGGAAGAGACACAATGGGTTGGTAAAGGATTCAGGTCAGTTTGATAACTGAAGCTGATAGGTTACCCTTAACTTCAAATAAAGTCCCATGTACCTGTCACTGCAGGTCACAGCTGCTGGGGACAGGGGGAAACCACATTCAGAACTGCAGGGAAGAGCAGATGCTACAATGTGAGACGCATCTAAAATAATATTTGCTTTGGAAAGTTTTGCTACTCCTAATTCAGCACTTCTAAAGGCTTGTGGACACTTATCTCCCTATCAAGTCACCACGTGATTTCAGAGCTCAGCTGGGATGTTTGTATCCAGCTCTTGGATGCACGTAAGGATGTGTGGGCAAACTTGGGTAAATAAATTTAAATCCTGGTTTGAAAGACTTCTAAGGATGAGAGGGAAAACACTCTTATTTTGTTTCACTGTCCAGTCTTCCTGGGTGGCACAGAGGATGTTGCATCCTGACAACTAGCAGCTCCAAAGAAGACAACAAACAGCCAGATGTAGTTTGTGTTATCACACACAGCTATCGCCGGATATGTCCAAAATCACTTACTAGGTATGGTCAATGTAACTAAATCTAGAGACATCTAGACATTACCAGCCACTGATGCACTAAGGGAAAAAACCTATAGCAGTACTTTTAGGGAACGATAGTGCTATTAAAGCAGCAAAATACAAGGGTGCTGGACTTTTAGTTTTTTCTTCTAGCAAAAGATCACTCTTTTTAGTCTTAACTTCTTTTGCTGGGAACTCCTTATTTTTTCAATAATCCAACAGCTTTAGCTTGGTGGGAAGAGTATTAGAGCCTGGCTTGAGCTTTGTGACTTTTCCAGAGTATCCTCCCAATTCAGTGTAACTCCTGCTTTGTGTGGGCCTGATTTCAACACTTTAAGCCATTCCTAGCAAGCAAGTCTGACACAGGTGTGTCTGATGGGACTACAGGCTTCTGCTCAGCACAACGGTCCTGCTGGGGCTGTAAGACATTAGGAAAAATGAAAATATTCTGAATGATACTGTGATATGTATCAAGGGATGAAACAGCCCCCCCGTATCTGTCCAAAAGGACTACAGGTGGGAAAAGGCGGTTCTACAGTTACCCTCTATTCCTCCCTGCTTGAGTTTTAGCAAGCTGAAGCTTTGCTGGCAACCATGGCTTATGCAGTGCCTCAGTATCAGCTCCTGCTTTCATCTCTTGAAAGGCTCAGCATTAAGGCTGGACAGTGAGATGCCCCTGCGCCCCGGGAGGAAACCAGATTTGTCACTGCCCAGCCACCCTCCAGTTTTCAGGACCTTCGCTTCCTCTTCTGGAAACAAAACCAGTCCTGCCCAGCTCCCAGTCCTCACCTGCCATGGGATGGCACAAAGAGAAATAAAACATCCTGCCCCTGTTTCCTCTTGTTCTGTCTCCCACCAGACATGGATTTAAGAAAACCTGACGAATTTATGAAGGATCTTGGGGAGTGTTGCTTATTTTCCAGCAGATGGATAAGCTGGTGCACAAATTCCCCAGTAATCCCCTAGTACTCAACTTGACTAGGAAGGTTTCTCTCCACCTTCTTAATTTTTTTCCTTTATTTCTGTGACCATACGCTTCTCTCCCAGCTATGACCTCAATAACCCTGCCACTAAGGCTATCCCCCAAAAGGTTTTGTTATTTCCTTAGACTGCTTTACTTAAGATTTTATTTGCAACGTCTGAATTACTGATACCCTGACAACAAATCTAAATGCATCAATTAGATGTTGTTGGTGACACAGTATTTTTAAGTGGCTAGTGATCACCACCACTATAAAAGTTAAAAAGGAAACTCTGTGGTTAAACGGCAACAAAGATATTTTTAGCCTAGGTATTAAAGAGATTTTAACGAGATGTTCACCCATCAGAACAGGCAGCTCAGCTAAGCACCTGGAGATACAGTTTATTGTCACAGCTGACATAGTGCTGCCATAGCTCTGTTTGAGAGATGAATTATCAGGACCGCATATTACCACAACCTTCACATAATGAAGCCTCCTTGGATGGCAACTGCTTCTTCCTTGGCAGGCTTGTGGAGACCTTTCCTACTGCTCTCCAGAGCAAGAAGTTGCTGCCCTGAGCTCTCTAGATGAGTGATGACAAAGGACAGACATTTCAGGCAATCCTCCCCTGCACAGTCATCGATGCTGACACTGCGCCATGACACTGGCCCTCTGCCACCACGCTGACCATTTCAAGATGCAGGCTGTTCCTGCTTCTGCCTTTGCGTAGGAGGGAGCAGAGGTTATGAGAAAGGCTTCATTTTTAAGTTCAGCTTCCTTATCAAACAGCTCAAGATTTTTTTAAAAAGGCAGCATAACAGTTAAATGCAACCATGTCTATATCAGCTTTGAAATACTCACTAAACATAGTTACATGTTGTGATATACTTTCAATTTTCCTGTTACACTCAGCTTTTGTTTGAATAATCCGGTTTGGATTGAATGCAATGCTCACTCCTGTGTGTATGCAACATCCATAACAACTTTAATATATTTCAAATCACTGTGGTCCTGGCTGACTTGGGAGAAAGCTTCCTTATATAAAGTCTGTGGCACATGAAGGAAAGGCGTATTTAGAAATGTAGATGATTAAGTGGAAAACAAAGATGCTGGGGAAAAAAAGACAGTACAAATAAGCTTTTATGAAGCTTCTAATGATTAAACTAAAATCTCCATCAGTTTTCACAAGAAACATTTACATTAATCTCCTACAGCACCTCATGTTGCGTTTGAGTCAACTTTCACTATCAACAGAGAAATGAAACTGCACCATTTCCAGGACTGGAGACAAAGCTGGAACAAGGGCAGAATGCCACCAGCTCCTGTCTCCTGGAGGAAGGGCAGGTGAGAAAAGAGGAGGGATGAGGAACCAGGGGAGATGCTCCAAGGGATCTTTGCCAGACACTGGACCGCGCTGCAGCTGCTGTGCTAACATTCACTTAGCGGTACAGAAAGGGCTATACTGCTCTGAGAGCCTGATGCATTCAGGCGTGTGCACCCTGGCACCACCCCAAAGGCCAAGCCCAGTACCTGCCTCCTCCAGCCCAGACTGGCACAGATCTTGCATTTTTCTTGTAGGAGACTGATATAGGAGCATAACGCAAAATTATTTTTGCTTTCTTTCACTTTAAATTGATCTGTTATACTACTTATATGCTTAGATCATACTTTTTACCAGAAAAATCCCTGATCTTTTTTGTTACTTCTATTACATAATTCAGTTTTTAAATTTAACAAACCTCTCTCCTCCTTCCCCAATTCAGTAGGTTATTCTTCATCTGTATGCTGTACTATACACAGCTGAGGACCTCTATGCTGTTCTCTTAAGCCTGTATGCTCAGTGTAGAATTTGCAGGTGGATTTAATGCATATGTTGACACTAGATTCACAATTTTTGTGTTTGTATTAACGGGGAAAATAACTTTTCAGACTCATTATTTGGATGACTGGGTTGTGAATGCAGAAGCTGACTCTTAACCAAAAGTCTAGGAAGTTCCTCGGTGATGCCATTGGAAGCAATGCAGCCCATGAAGATGCATACAACAATGGCACACAGCATTCTAGTCTCACGAACCTGCAGCATATGCAACGCCCACATACAACACACCACAGAAACGCTGCTCACTGTGGTTTATTGTATCTACGATTTTGATTCAAAATTAATGACATCTGAGTTTAAAGTATGAACCTCTGCTAAGCTTCCACCCTGGGAAGAAGAGGACATGACATTTTCAAGCAAGTAAAACTAAGGGAGAAGAAAAGAACTGATTTTTCACAATCCAAACTCTTCCTTTAGTTATATCACCACCCACCTGGGGAAAGCAAGCCAGTCTTGTAATGTTTCAAAATGCCCATACTTCAGCTGTGAAACTTCTTCCAGTTTTGCCTGGGAAGGAGCAGAGAGAAATATCTCTGTGGAGCCTCCAGGACAGACTGACTCCTTCCAGCAACGAATGAAGATACCCAGGATTTTCCAGGAGATTTTGGTCATGCTTGGAAATTAGAGTCACTTGCAAAGAACCCCAAGAAATTAGTCACTAAAGTCCAAATAAAAAATATAACACATATATACATGCCAGTTTCTACTTTGTAATCATTTATAAGTAACAACATAAAATATATATAGAACACGCCATCACATAACTTTCATTAGCATGATTGCAGATACAGATTCCATACTATAGGCAGAGTAACATTTATTATGTGTTATTCTCACAAACCTGCTAGTTTCTGTGACTGGCATTGAAGTTGACAAAAGCTGAAGACATCTTTGACAAAAGCTGATTTTATTCAGAGACCACTGTAGAGATTTAAGATCTCATCTTTGAGCTAAGACACTTGGAAAAGTTTACTTAAAAAATAAATACAGCTCATTGTCACATTTCCTCTGGATTAATTTGCAAATTAATCCAGATTCATCTTCCTGCTGTGCCATGTCATTACAGAGGACTTGGAAGAGCTTCCTTCCTACCTCAAGTTACAAAGTATGACACAGTTCAGTTACTCTCTGGTGCTAAAACGTGAAAGCATATTTCTTACATAATCTTCATCATAAAACATTTAGCAAATAACGTACGCACCTACAGCAAACAGCACAGAGTTGAATAATAAAGTTGAGAGGATTTATTTTTCTTTAAGTATGACACTAGTTGCCCAAATAGCATTAAAAGCTTTTCAAGGCAACAAAGATAGATGTTGGTTTACTGCTCTATGTTTTGACTCAGACCAAATAAACACGTAAATAAATTGAATTAGATCTGCCTGATGTTTCTGGCTTCTGGGCTGCAGTTCCCCACTGACTACGCTAGAAGACCCTAATGGCACGCACAGCTGAAGTGCAGCAATTGGAGGCTCATCCACAAGGTCTCAGTACAGACTGACTCATTGCAATGCTTCCCTATTACTAAACTCAAGCCAATATCTGTAATGCAGTATTAGACAGTGGTAATGCACACTCACAGAATCAAAACACAGCTTTACAATAATGGACAACAAAGTTATTTCAGTTTAAGTAAGTACTAGAGAAAATGCTTTCACACATTAAGTATTGAGGAAGGATTCAGATGGCCAATGGAAATCTCCACTTAAGACAAAAAAATTAACATATTTTCCTCTCTTTTTAAAGTAGATGCAGATGTCTAGTTGATTACCAAGTGGACTCAAAAGGCAAGAACAGAAGGTAGAGCTATGCACACCAAAAAGACACAAGAATTGTATTCAACTTTTACAAGCACCCTCTTGGGGTGATTTTTAGGGGATTTTTTCCCCCCATTCGGGCCAGACTTATTAAGTTTTGGTATTACCTCTATTTGGACATCTTCTCATTTTCTGAATCAATCCAAACAGTCTTATTGGGCTTTCCAGTTCTTGTGCTGGAAGAGAGGTTTATACTTCTAAAGACTGCTAATACAACGCACCTGTCTCTTCCAGGCTGAACCAAGAAGACACTCTGTGCCTCTGGCCATCCATCCTTGTGGATCCCTCTGACACTTTTTGAATGATGAAAACACAACTGCACTCAATGTTGCAGGCATACCAAGGATGTATCTAGCAGCATCATGATATCCCCCTCTTTTGTTCTCTATTTATTTAATTAATGTTTAACATTCGGTTTTCTTTCACAGTCCTAGGGAGAGATGAGCTTATATTTTCATCGGATCTCAAAGTCCCACTGAAGTTGGTCAGATCAGGTCTCTGCATCAGATATATGAAGTTAGGATTGGTGGTTTTTTCCAATCACTTTACATATTTATGCTTCCAGTCACAAAATGAAAGGGGGACAGAAGAAACCATTCCCCTCTGTGAAGGGAAACAGAACATGTTATAGAGATGTATGTCAGTATTCACTTAAAACAGTATCTGAATGGAGCTCGTGGATCACGTGAGAGGCGGCAATGTTGGAAGCACTGTGTTGATATGAATTTTGGAAATGAGTGGAAGAATACATACAGAAGATGCTCCAATCAACTTGTATCTTATTTGAGTAGTCCAACTACACAAGACTTGTAAAAACACTAGAGAAAGAGAAGTCTCTCCTTCCCCATCCCTTCTGCTAACACTTACCTGGCTTTCTGTCACAAGGAAGAACCAATGTCAGCTCTGAGTGCACGCCAGCCCATCATTAGCACTTTTGCTGGCTGTCACTTTGGTACTGCAAGTTTAGTAATACCTTGTATTTCCACACATTTTCCAGATAGGGAATACACAAATAGGAGGAGCTCGGCCTAATGAAATCTGAATAGGAGCCCGAGTGGCCAGTTCTGGTCTACCTCCTTGCCTTTGACACTGACCTGCAGCATGGCCTTGGGCAAGTCATGTAACGTTCCTATATACAGGTTTTCTAGTGCTAAGCGAGAAGTAATTATAGTGATCTTTCTTATAATGTTGTGGGAATTAATCAATCAAATTCCTTCCTAAACAGTAGATGTAGTAGAACTGAAGTAGAAGATGCAGCCAAGAAGTGGTTTGCTGCCATCCCCTCCTGTCATAGTACAGCTATAGTTTCCACATATTTTTTACTAGTAAGGAAACACTGTGTTAAATACTGGAGGACCTGTCTGCTGTCCTAATTATTTAAGAAAAATGATTACTGGGGAACTAAATGACCTTACGTGTCTGTAGGGAATTTTTGGATGTCTATTCTACTGTTAATTCTCAATATTAAGTTTTGTTTTCTCAACTCATCATAAACAGTCTCACTTCTTTAATAATAGTAATGACCATGAATTTCTATCTGCCACATAATTTAGCTTAAATGGTTCCAAGCCGCTTCTCTTTAGTTTATTAGTTTGGCCTGAAGCTGCTTCACAGAATCACAGAATCGTAGGGGTTGGAAGGGATCTCTGTGGGTCATCTAGTCCACCCCCCCTGCCGAAGCAGGGTCACCTACAGCAGGCTGCACAGGACCGCATCCAGGCGGGTCTTGAATAGCTGCAGAGAAGGAGACTCCACAACTTCCCTGGGCAGCCTGTTCCAGTGCTCCGTCACCCTCAGAGTGAAGAAGTTCTTCCTCATGTTCAGACGGAACTTCCTATGCTCCAACTTGTGCCCATTGCCCCTTGTCATCAAGACTACCAGCCACACTTATAAACTACTTCCTGTAGTTTTTATGCTCTTGTTGCTCCGTTGCTATTTTCAATGTGTTCACACTTGTTTATGAAACATAATACTTAAGAGTATGCAAGAGTGTAGAGATACCCTTCTTGATAATGCTTAAAAAGGAGGTATGCCCATAAAAACAAAAGGGGGAACTGTTTTGTGATTTGGTATGCAATTTACATACAACTTGTTTAGCATAACTTGCTTAACATTAGTAGCTACATTTGCTGAAGCCTTAGGCCTCAAGCTGTGAACTTTCACCTAGATATGTTGAACTTTTACCTAGTCAAGTAAAATAAGGCCCCAGAGCCGGTTCAAGCCAGAAGATAAGGAAGCTACATCCATTAACAGAAGCTGCAACCAATGAAAGGACCCAATGAAGAACAGAGAGACCCCAGACCCTAACACTACAAGTGGTCCGAACTGTCACATGAGGGCTGGGGAGTGTGGATTGTAAGGGTATAATTGCCCGGGATTTCTTTGTTCAAGATCCCTCTTCAGAGGCACCCAGCTCGAGCTGTAGTGCTATTAATGAAAAGGACTTTATAGAAGGATCTTTTTTCGGATTATTGATTCAGCGGAAACCCAGAGTCAAACCCTGTTATGGTGGCTGGCATGCATAATTTCCATAACAGTCTCCCCAATTTTATGGCCAGGAAAAGGAAAAACAGCCAGTACTTATTCCAGACTGAAATTTAAACAGCCAAAAATCATTCTACCGTTAAGCAGGAAGACAATACAAAGCAAGCAAACTAAATCCAAATATGTTTAAATTGCTGCTTTAGCCTGCATGGCCTTTTCATATGATTCATACAAAAAGAAAAAGAAAAAAACAAACTAAATTAGGATCACAGCCCTGACAAAGTGCAAAGCTTCATATTTTTTCCCATTTCTGAAATGTATCAACTGCAAAATGTCAGTGTGCTAGATCAAAATTAAAACCACATGGAGTGAAATATCAAACTTCATGCTCAAAAGAACTAAGAAAGTTCCCAAGACACAACCTTAATTTAAAGAAGCAAAATTACAAGAAATCATGCAGAGCAGTATTCTCCTCCTCTCCTTGGAAATGCGCAGCTCTTTATTATGGAAAGGCAGTAGCCTCTTTATGGTTAGGGTTACAATCAACTTCCATTATAAAGCCCTATTTTAGCCCCCTGTAACTTTGGCTTGAAAAATTGGAATACAAATTGCCATATTTTCTCCAAAAGAAAAGAAGAATAGATGAGGACTTTTTGTTTGTTTGGTGAGGTGGGAGGATTAGGTGTTGTTTTTACTTTTTTTGTGTGAAATTGAGGAAAAATTGCTTAACAGTTACAAAATTTAAGTCACTGAGAAAAAACTAACCCGAGCCAAAATTTTCACTTTTTTTGTTGCTGCCTTTTCTGTCTTTAGTAGTTTAAATTATTTGCAAATAATGTATCAAAACAGCCCCGTTACTTTTTCTCTATTAAGAGAGACGGGCCTAATTTTTCTGCTGGTGATGACAGTAGGAACATTTTGCTGATGACTTGTATGGACATAGGATTAGGCAATCTGACCAACATTTTCAAAAGTAATTCAAATCTGGCAGTGTGATATATACCTCAAAGTGAAGTATAAAGCACATGTTGATCTACCTGGAGTTTTTGAGCAAGTGTTTAGTCTCTGGAGCTCTCCACATATTCTTTGTTGAAATTTCCAGCACAGAGGGAATGACTGAGTGTTAAACTAAAAGACTGCTTTTAGAAAGCCCAGAAGAAAACATATACTTAGTTACTGAGGGCTACTGACTGCAATCCAAAGATTACCTAATGACACCGTGGTGAACACTAGCCACTCCCAGCATTCCGCCTTATTTATCATGCTTGACTCATTTCCTAGGATTAGGTCCAGAATAGCCTCTGGCCATGTAGGCTGTTCAATAAACAGTGTAAGAAAAGAAAGCAAGCGTAGTCCATGGAAACACACTTCCCTCTTTCTTCAGATAGTTGTTATCCTATTCTGGATCTAAGCATTTAAAATTCTTTATGATTAAAGACCTGGCATTCGTGCATCTGTGTGTTTATGTGTATATATAAAATACACATTTGTGGATAAATATGTAAAATCTGAGATTATTTTGCATATGCCTATTTATAGTGGTTTGAACAGCCCAAAGTTTGTTATAATATTAAGCATTCTAATTATTTAGTGAATTAGAATGGCATTTTAAATACTGACAAGATGCATCAGAATGTAAATTTAGATCCAGTTGTGATTATATGCACACAATATTACATATACAGCTGAATTTGACTTGGGCTTCTCTTCATGCAATGCTTAAGAAGTCCATAACACTGTGTGTCTTATGGTATTATTTGACTCTTTGAACATACTATAGTAAAGATTCATAAGACTATTGCAGTATTATTAAAAAAATGACACTATAAATCTAGGGATTTTAAGAAAGAACAAAATTTGACAAGGTTTTAAAAATGTAATAGAAAAATCTGTACTAGGAAGACGGTTCTGAAAAAATCAGGCTGTTTTCAGCAGGATATATCTATAAAATAAAGTCTGAAAAATTCGGAGCAACAGGAAAAGTATTAATCTGGTGCCAAAATACTTGAGAGTTAAAGAAGGAATATTACACCAATATTTTCTCTGTTTATATCCACACATGATATTTTAAATAATTCTTTTTTGAACTGGCTGGTTTCATTGTGATAATTTATGCTCAGACCCTCTTGAATTTTGCTTTGCCATTTGAACTTCTTAAAACCCAGGAACACTAAGATCACTGCTTCTACAACGTCATTAGCTTTGTTTTGGATAATAAGTATGTGCTGCACAAAAGTGGAGAGGAGAACAGACAATGATGTGCAGGATTTCCCTGAAGGCAGCAGCTGTCTGGGATCACGTAAGAAATTGCCAACAACAGCGGATGGAGTTTGTGTACGTTGCTGAGAGAGCAGCAGGAGAGGTTGCCTGGGCACTTTCCCAAGACATGGCTATCAGAATAAAAAAACTCCAAAGATCCACAGCTGGAAGCCTAGGGAGATCTGAGGACATGAACATAGGCTGAAAGTCAGGTGTTCAGCAGCTGAGTGTTCACCTGTTGACTTCTCTAATCTGGATAACGGTGGTATGTGAGCAACAGAAACAAAGACAGAAGCCTGCAGACAAGTACAGACCAGAAAAGGGATGTTTCCTAAAAAGAGCCTGGAATGCTCCTACTTGGAGGACCATACTTGGGCTTCAGTGAAAAGTCTGTAAGGAAAGATATGAAGGCAACAGAGGGAAAGACGCAATTGTTACAGCTCAGGATATTTATGCAACTATGTTGAGCTTTGTGCTTCTCAGGACTACATGGACAGTGAGATAAGTGAGCTTTGTGCTAAGATTTCCAGGATCCATTTGCTCTGTTAGAAAGAAATATTTTCCCCCAAATAAATTTAGTCTGATGCTACAAATAATTATGATGGAGCTTTCAGAGGCGAACACTGGAGGTGTTAGAGGTGTCACCCCTACTTATAACAACATTTGTAATGGTGTGTGAAAGGTAGGAATGACACATACAGACACAAATGTATAAAACAGGCAGCAATCAGATCAATCATTTAGAAGTCAAAAGTTCTCTAAGGTAAGACGGACCTAAAGAAAGTAGTTTTGCTTTTTGAGTCAAGAGGTCTAATATCTTGAAAACTACTAAATTATTACATGATCCAACATTGTGACCCAAAAGAATTTTCCCAGTTGATCAACTATCTAAATTGCAAATAAAAATCTAGTAGTATGCATGATAGAAAGTTTCTTACCACAACACCAATATCATAATTACTTTTTTATATGTTCATTTATTAATACAATGTTTAGGAGAAAGATGTTTTTGAGAATTTTTTTTTTAATTAGCTACAAGCGCTGAGAAAGTCTGTTACTCAATATTTAGCCTTATTATGGGATTTTTTTGAAAGACTTAATCCATATTTGATATCACCTACTTCTAATTTTCAGTGCTTATTAAATAACTACTTTCATTTACTTTCTAAGGCTATATATTAAAATAAATAAGACTGCAACGAGAAAAATATTTTCATTTCCCAGTTTTAGATCTGCCAGAATTTCATAAAACTGTAACTCAAAACAGTAATATTCCTAATCTTCCTTTCAGTGAGGTAAAACACCAGCAACAAAACCCATTAAGTATGACTTTTTTATATTCTTTCAATGGAGAGCTGTCCACAGCCCCCTGAGTATTTTCATAGAAAGCCTAGGAGAATTGAGTGCATGTCTGCACTAAGAGGTTTTGAGAAAACTCACCTGAAATGTCTGTTTCCAGCTTTCTATGGTAAGAATCTATTGTCAGGAAACGAGTACTCCAAAATCGCCTGGCTTTCTCTAGAGTACTGTTGAGTAAACATTCAATAAAAAGGTGGCTAGGGAGAAGACAAAATCTTTCTGTTGTTTCAGTAAATAGAGTATTTCATAAAGAACATGCTGAAAACCTTAACACTCCCATGAGCCAATACATAATTTTATTCCCTTGCCAATATTGGGTCAGGTATCTTTTCTTCCTCATCCTTTTTATTCCTATAAATTGACACGAAGCGTTATGTTGTGCAAACATGGTTAGTATATTTTTGAAATGCCATTTCGAAGTTGAATGCTTAATGACTTGTAGTTTCTCTGCTATGTGTGTATCTGGCAGTTTTCCTCAGGACAAGCCTGCTAACATAACTCACTCCTGGCTGATTTATGATTTTTATTCAACCAGGTGCTACATGGGTTTGGCAACTTTGGTAATGCTGTTGTCTATAATGACTCTGGGCTTGGTGCTTGATGATGCCAATGTGCACAATGAATTTACTGGCAGCAGAGAATACTTCATTCCCTTGTCTCTTCATGAAGAAACAAGCTTCATCTTCCATATTGCTTGTAATCTAGTACATCTCATGTAATCTCTTTGGTTTCTTTGATACCTCTCCATTTCCAGAGTATTCAGTTATGATTCTGCTGTGCTCATAGCTGTTCTAGAAATAAAAATATATCTGTTATGTTGAAGGTTTCTTACAATATTCTTTTCACCGTTGATTTTTCCTCTCATGGGGTCTCTTAAGAATCATAAACAAGTTTGTCTTTTTAAAATAGATCTGGAATATCATTTGGGAAGATGTAGGAATATGGAGGGTACATGTATTTCTGCAGAGGAATGAAAAATTTCTTTTTTTGTTATTGTAGCAGTCTCTTCTTCCTAATTGTGAAGATAAGTTAAATTCAAGTAAAAACATTGAAAATTTTAGCACTATATAATAAAATATTCATAGGTCTAGTTTTAAGTTCTGTGTTGTTTTTGAAGTTTCCCCTGAGCCAAATAACGGCTCTACCGTCTACAGGGAAGTTTTCTCTGTCAGTCTTTGCTGTGGTTTATCTGGCATATTACAACCATTAATTTACAATTTTGTTTATGCTCTTTGAAGAGGATTTTATTTATCAATAGAAGACTATAACATACTATAAAAAGTCTGGTACCTCAGCATTCATATTAGATCTGCACAATTAACTACCACTACACGTCTGAGTGGTAGCTACTGCATATTGCAGCACACATTTATTTCGTTTGCGTTTCTGCAACAAGTCATGATTCTCCTATTAGACTTCATTTTTTCTGAAGTGAGCAGTTTGAGTGGTAGTTGAACCCTTTCATTATCCTTTGCTTGTTCTTCTTGTAAACTTTGAACCTCCTATTGCTTAGAGCATCAAAATAGGATGACTGTTGCAACTTTAAGTTTTGCTAACTTTGAAGCACTTATATCCTAAGTACATATTTTGTTTTTTAAATGAATTCTCAACACAAACAATCCAGTCTTTGCCAGTTAGTGATTACTTACTGAATTGCAAGCCTTTCAAAAAACAAAGATGTGTTAAATCTGAACTTACTTAGCATTGATTTAATAACAAAGTTTTTTTTTCTTGCTTATGCATTTCAGTGGAATGTAAGAAATAGTTCTAAAATCCTTTTTTCAGCAAACAATGTTTAGTATCATAGCATGCAACTATTTAGATAAGAATCAGAGAGGAACAGATAATCTGTATCTACAAATTTTATTTATCTCCTCATCTAATGTTCTTCCCATGATGTGAGAGGATCTGAATAGCTTTGTTAGATGAGATGCATATTTAAGATACATGAGACAGTTCACAACCCAGGACTGTACTTAACACTAGAAAATATAAAGGCAGTGACCTAAATGCCAGTCTCACTCCATGATCAATTAGGGCCATGCACAGCAGATCATAAAAAAGAAAAAAAAAAAAAAAAAAAAACTAGGAAAAAAGCCCCATCGGGTTCAGAAGACAGTGGACAACCCCACAAAAACACCAACTGTTCCGAAAAAA
>Ga0181612_169986_pt1 | contig 27218 bp, 16 predicted proteins | sample HoacroProtozoa21_FD_119630 | JGI IMG/M metagenome (GOLD analysis project Ga0181612, IMG submission 119630) | Hoatzin crop microbial communities from Cojedes, Venezuel. Combined Assembly of Gp0051906, Gp0051904, Gp0051908
CACCGCAGTTTGCTGTCTGTCTGCTCCTGATTTTCATTTTCTTGTGATGAAGAGTTGCCTTCTGCGACTTTCTTTGCACCTCCATCCTCCCTGCAAGGAGGTGGCCAGTGCTGTTCCTATGGTGAGTCCTCTCTAAGCTCATGGCTACAGCAGTGAAACAGACTGTCACAAAACTCCTGAAAATAGTCCACTGTGCCGTATTCCATACATCCCCATAGTATTTAATACATAGACATTCATAAACATCCAGCTTCCAATTTTGAGTATCAGTGAATAAGCAGCAAAAGATCTCTGAAGAGCTCTGTATGCCCCTTACTCTACAGAGGACTCTTTCAAGCCACCCTAACAGCTCAATCAAGACACAGGACCATTTTATGCAGTAAAAGGAGAATGTGCATTTAAAAGCAGTTCCCAGTAGCTGCATTTCTAAAATTAAATTTTATAACTTGTGTTATGGTTCCAAATCACAGTGGCTCGGCATTTCTTCCTGTTGCCAGGCCCTTTGGCACAGCTTGAACTGTCTCAGATTCCACACTGTGCTGTAAATTATCCCAAGGGGGGGGGGAATTAAAATATAAAAAGACATTATATAGTAGTGGTTTCATCATTAAAGAGTCCCATTAAGGCTTCTAAATAAAAAAAAGAAAAAGGAGGGGAGAAGACAAGAAAGATGAAAAAGACTTTTATCTGACATTCTGGTTGGTCAAGAGCAAATGCTTCATTTGTCAGCAGTGCAAAGCTGGACGCTGCCTCAAGCCTTGGGCTTCTAACACTGGACCAAACACGTGAAGTCATACAAGATGTGTAAAATACCTCACACATGTGGATTATTTTAAGCTTTGGCAGGCTGAACCCACGGCTTACAGAGCCAAGAGCCAGGTCCTTCCAAATCCATCCCCCCTAATGTAATTTATTCCTAATTTCAAATTCCGCTCAGACAACTTCTGCTTTTAAGTGAGTGCACCGACGCCAAGTCTGACCTCCTGCTACCCTGCTTTCTCCTCCTACCTCCCCGGTGCTGCCCTCTCGGCATCCGGAGTTTTGCCTGTCCGGCACGAATCCAAGCGTCCCGGCAGCCCAGCTGGTGTGCGAGCAGCCTCACACGGAGGTGAGCGGGTTCCTCTGAAGCCAGCAGCACAAGGGCTGCACTGGGGCCGGTGAGGCAAAAATTAACTTTCCCCTTTGAATCTAGCTCAGGCACTAAATTTGTGTCGAGCTGGCACAATGATGGGCAGGGCAGACAATCCCAAGCTTGCTCTGCACAACCCAGCTCGCAGGCAACAAGCAAGGCAAATCAACCCAGGCGCAGCATCCTCCTGAGGTCACCACGGGCACACCGTTCCCAGGCCAGCTCCATCTGAGCTGGCGGGAGCAACTCTGCAGGTCTCCACCGCCCATCCACCAAGCAAAGCTCCTGGATGCCCCCGTGCCCCAGATCACCCTGCTGAACCTGAGAACTGCCTCATCCCTTGCGCTTCTGGGAATCCCACTCATGTCGATTCATTCAGGGAGGGAAGACCAGCGCCAGTAGGTTCCTTCTGAGGGGAACTCTGCAGTTGTTTTCGTCCGTATGTTGTAATTTTTGGTGGCAACTACCTAGAAACAACGTCAGGCAACTGTCTCCTCAAGATGCAGCTCCGAAAGTGGCTCCTCCCGCCCCCGCAACCAGAAGAGCTATTTCACCTTTTGTCCCTTGCTGACTGCTGAAGGTAGCAGCACAGAACCTGTTTTGCATGAAGGTCTGTAGCAGGAAAGAACGACTGTGTCAGAAAAATGTAACAAATATAAAGGGTTTTCCCAAGCCACTATAAATGCACGGGCAGAGCTTTACTAGGGTGACTTGCATATTCGTATTTATTAGCTTTACTTTGAAGTTACCCTCTAAACACCTTGCTTAAAGAGCAGGCAAGTTATCCTCAGCTCACCCCTGTAAAGGCTAGGACTATTATTATCCCCCTTTTATAGGTGGAAAACTGAATGACAGAGAAATGAGGCGACTTGCCCGTGGTCAGGCAGTGACCCTATGGCAGATGCTCTCCTCCCAGCTCAGCGCGGTGACCGCAAGCCCAGGCTTCCCCTCCTCAGGAGAGCAGCGTGATGCACCATGAAAGGGAGCAGCAGGAAGGCGCTTGGAAACCAGTGCGGCTCTACTGAGCCGGCGGTTTGGCCACCAGGATCTGCCACAAAACTTTTGCAAATCAGATGGGCCTTCATGGAAGTCAACCAAACATCCAGCTGCTGAATGAAGAAGGCCTTGGCCCAGAGCTCCCGGAGACAGATGGCTTGCCACGAGATGGAACTGCTGACCTCTTTCCCTCCCCACATCCTCATACTTTGTGTCAAGCATCAATTCGCAAGTACTAGCAGAGGAAAGAAAAGGGCAGCATCTTTTTCCCTTGGGTTGCAGGATCACTGTTTGGGACACTGGAGTAAATAGGACATCCCACCTGCTAGGCTAAAACACAGCTTCTGGGGCGTTTTGGATATTTTTTTAAATTATCCATTTCAAATACTGTCTCAGTGAGGCCAGGTGAATTTTTTTTGCACAGAATATTAAGCAAAGACAGCAGAGAAAACATTAGCTTTCCCGATACTTTTACAGCAACGCAACATGAAAGTGCTTTCCCTCTTAATGGGAGGGAAATGCCATTTTATAGACTTTAAGAGACTGTGGAGCACTCAGTTTGGCCTGCAGCCATCTGGTTGAGTCTCTGGATGTGGAAACAAGAAGAACAAAGTGCCTCGGCAGCCCTGGTGTTTGTGCACATTGGGCACTCATTGGGAATGGTTGCTGGGTCTGGGTTTCACACCACAGCTGGCCCCATGGAGATGCCAGGCTGCCTCCAGGTGCAGAAAAATGAACAGGTCTCCCACTGCCTTCCTTTTAATCTAACTTTTAAAAGTGTCACTAGATGTCTTTCAGGTTTGTCGGGAGAGAAGCAGGTAAAACAAAGGCTAAGGAAAGGCGTCGCTACTCTCTTTCTGCCAGCTGAAGCTACTGGAATTCCTGTGGGAACCCAGGGTGGTTTTACAAGTAAACACTGCTGGAACGGATTAATGGACATTTTTCTTCTCTTTTAATCAAGTCATAGGACGAGTACACCCTTCCGTTGCTTGCTCTCATTCACTCACAAATCAGACTACATGGAGCCGGTGCACAGGGTGGTACTGATGATCGCAAAAGATTCGGGCTTGGGGGACCAGGTATCTGACGGAGACCCACCAGCTCACGGCTGCTAGCGTCCCGGCCAGAGGCAGACGCGAGCAGAAACGCCACAGGTTTTTGTGTGTGTTATCCACAAGTTTTCTGCCCCAAATCAGTAGGTTGTACTTGAGTGGAGATAGTATAAGGGGAGTTTAATTGAGCGGAGCCCTTTGTCCCTGAGGGGAGCAGAATACCTCCTCCCTTCTTCCCTGCCCCCCCTTTTCCCAGGTGGAAATGGAAACTTTTTACACTCAAAAAGTGCATTATACACAGGAAAATACAGCATCTGGCCAGATGTTGCTGAAGTAGGCAGTGACTGATGAGACCTGATGCTTTGGTTTAACGAAAGCTGGCTGCTTTGGAACTGTGTTGGACCTTGATCCAAGCATCTCCTCTTTTCAGGGCTGTTTGTGTTCACAGCTTTGGTTTGGCTCCAGCTCTAGTGGGGTAGAAAATAAGCCATGTGTCGTTGTGTCTGGCTAATAAAGTGGTAAACATCATTTTCTGCCATGCAGCTAAAATAAATCCAATTATTTTGTACATAGTGAAGGATGAGAAGAAAATATACTCTTTCACATTATTCTCAGAACTGAGCACACTAGTGCAAAAATTGATATATTCTTGCAAACAGAAGTGAATTAAAGTATAGAGCTTCTATATTACTACCAAGCTGGGAAATGCAAATGCTTGAAAATCAGCTATCCTGCTCACAAAAAACGCATTTTTTTGCTATAATAGAAATAGTGCCTTAAGTGCATAAACCAGTAGTATTTTTCTATGTGCTAAATATCCCAGATATAAAATACTTTGAACACTCTGTTTCCCTGATTTCCTATCCGCACAGAAGGAGCAAGTAGTACAACTTTTCTAGGACGCAGTTTGCTGTATTTTCAAACAGACCTGACCTGATCTTGCAGAGATGTATGCACATGCTTAGTGTAAGGCACTAACCATGGTTACACGGGAGCCCCCGGGGCTCTAGGAAATCACACTTGAAAATAAAACCAATCTGCAGAGTGGTTTCCTCCCCAGCCTCCATTACTTGGGAAACGCTTATACCGCACACAGGCATTAGAAGGATCAGTACAGGACAGCGTCAGAGCTCATCAACCTCTTGTACAGTGTTAAAAATATAATGTGAAAGTTCCTAAAAGTGGAATTAGACACACTGTAGGATTTTATTCTCCTTCCTCAGTTAAAAATATTATTGCTGTGGTGAGGAAAAAAAAATGGTGATGGTAGTCAGAGCTTCGAGTAGACTCATCAGCAATTACATATTTTTGCTGTTTTCTTTAAGCACTGTACAACGCAAGCCTTCTTTCCAGACAGAAAGAACATCATGGTAGACAGGATATTATGCTAAATGTTTTCATGCTGTGTCTGTAATTACCAGCAGAATCAGTGTTGGTCATCACACCCGACCTGACCGTAGGCATGAGGTGCTGGGAAGCGTGTGAATGAGGCAGGATATTATGCGACTCGATGACCACGCTGACATCCAGCCACCCTTCAGAAGCTGAATGCTGAGCAACGCCAAGCATGGGCAGACTGACACTAGGAAGCCCTTGCAGATACAATTCTCCTATCAGCTCCTTGGCAAACCTCAACTTTTCTGTGTCGGAGCACTGGAACAGGCTGCCAGGGAGGTTGTGGAGTCTCCTTCTCTGGAGATATTCAAGACCCGCCTGGACAAGGTCCTCTACAACCTCTTGTAGGGGACCCTGCTTCGGCAGGAGGGTTGGACTAGATGACCAACAGAGGTCCCTTCCAACCCCTACCATTTTGTGATTCTGTGATTCTGTCTCTGTGGAAAAATCTGCTTTCTACTCGGAGTAACTGCAGACATACGAGACATTTCAGGTGGGACCCTTTGCTGAGTATTTAATTTTTCCATGAAGTGATCCAATTTGGCTGTGTGTTGAGCAAGTGTCCAGTGATACCAACAAGGCGAACACAGATTTACACAGCAGGTTCCCTGCTCTCTGGTAACTCCCTGCTTTGCCTGGGGAAACCCCAGGTAGCTTCTTGCACCTCTGCTGGGGGGGTTAGTCGCTCTCCTGTAACGACATGCGCCCTGAGCAGCTGGTGCATTTTTTTTTCCTGAGTGTTTTAACAGTAATTAAACCATATTTTGGCAATAATTTTTTCTTACCTCTTCTTTTTTAGATCAGTGCTTTTTAAAAAACCCACACAAACAGATGCTATAGGTAGAGCAAAATTTGCGATGAGAGGGAGTCCTGCCCTGTAACAAACAAGAGCAGGCAGGAGAGTCCAGATCAAGCCCCTCTTGCCTGGTCTATTCTAGAAAACAACCCCCAGTTTTCTGTTTTCCAGCTGAGTGCCGTAATTGCAGGCTGAGAGACCTTTTTTTCCACTGATTCACTATCCAGCTATGTCGGGGTAGCTCCAGCTGGGAATGTCCCCAGGAAAAGGGACGAGCGGAGGCTGTGGGTCTCCCTCGCTCCAGCCAGCATGCTGACTGCGAGAGCACAGGCTCCTCTGGGCTGGGTCCCTCCAGCTCTCTTCCTGCCTCAAGACGAACGTATGAAAAACTTCTTGCTTACCCGGAGGTACCACAGCCAGAAAAAGCAATCTTGACAGTTTTTGCAAGGCGGGAAACATGCTTCCTCTCCCCCCAGCTCTGCTGGTGAGGCCTGTGCTGCACTAACAAATAGCAATGCACAAACGTATTTCCACTTAAAACACAATTATTTTGCTCACCATGGATCCACCAAAACTTCTGATGAGTCTGACATATGTGTGTCCTCTATTTCTGTCATTGCGATGCAATTATTCTGTGGGTTCACCCCCAGGAGTTTGGAGGGAAGAAGTTGTTCATGAAAGTTAAATTAGTCTGCAAAATTATAACCTTTGCTTTCTTTTCCCTTTCCCCCATGTCAACGTATACACTTTAAAGATCCTGACTCCTTGACAAAGTTTGAATGACTCCCAACTTAAGCATCACATTGCCAAAAGCGTCTTTTGTTTCTTTATAGTTTGCATCTTCCCACACATACAAACCTCCATAAGAATACCCTCCAGCCATGGGCTGAGACATCATAGTTGAAGATATGTATGAGACAGTAGGTGCAGAATGAGGCACGACCAGCCAACCAACAGCTCAGCAAGCAACCAAGAAAAATACAGGCACAAAAAGACACCTCTGTCCAAAGAAAAGCTGCACAAAAACAAGGCTCAAGCAGCAAGGACTGAGCTACCATTTGAGCAGCCCTTGGGAGAAGCTTGCCTCTCTGCTGAACACAGGGGACCAGGGTCCTGATTCAGGCACCTTAATCAAATGTGTAAGCTTAGGTGGGGTGAATCTAGACCCCCTCCCTCAGCTTGAGTGGGAAAAGCAAGGGGTGATAGCATTTGCCACCTTTGCAGTGCCTGCGAGAGGACAAAGGAATGGGAAAGTAGGTTGCACAAGCATCATAGTATTGGAGGTCAGAGAAACAGCTTAGACAGAAACCCATCTCATCGGCCCACTGAAATATCTCTAGTTAGTGAAAGGTCTCCATCATCCAGCCTCAGACAGTGTTGAACAACGGACCTGCAACTTAAAGGTCAAGTCCTGTGGCTCGCTGTTTATGTAAACCAGGGGAATCTGGCAACACAAAAGTAAACTTACTCCCCGTGGATACTGACCATTCAGGCTTTGACAACTTATAAAAAACTTTGCTCCTGTCCAAAAAAAGTATATATCCAGGGTACGCGCTTCCCTTGAACTAGAGACCTTTGCTTTTGCCAAGTCTGATGACTGATGTTTCTGCACAATAGTAGTAAATACCTGTTTTTCCAAAGAAATGAGTTTGGATATTTTAATCTGTAGGTTATTAAGCAGTCCCTCCTCTGTACTGATGCTCCATTGTGCCTACACACGACTGCAGTTCACTGAAAGCTCATAAATTTCATGTGGTTCTGCCTAGTCTTTATTTTAGGTTCTTGAACCATTTTTTGCTTTCCTCATTTTCTTTGCAGCTGCAGAGAGATATAGTAAGCTACTGTATAGCATTTTGAAAGCAGGGCCTCTGAGAAGTTTCCAAACTGCATACAAGCAGGTTATTCTTTGGCTTGTTTTCTTTGGCTTGGTGTTAGCAGTACAGAATGAGTCAAACAGTATTAACTTTCAAGAGGGAAGTGGTGTGGTCAACCAAAACTGTTTGCGGCTAGATTGCGAAGATAGGTAGAGCAGGTAATGAAGAGCAGCCCATAATGCAGGGTGTAGGTAGGAGAGACAGACAGACTCAGACAAACAGAATCCTTAATAATTAAATCAACACTGTCGCCTAGATTTTTCTGCAGCTTTATATGCTAAGGTTATGACACAGCCTGGCTTTTCTGGACTGGTCAGCCTTGAGAAGACGGCCTGGTGCACATCGTGCTTAATGGACTCAAACTACAACACTCTGCAAGGGAATAATAAAGGTCAGGCGCTATTGAAAAAAAACAAACAGAAATATATCAACTTTTCATTTATGGCTGGCTAAATTCTTTCTTGTGTCTCCCCCCATTCTTACAGGTTGTTCCTTATCTGTTCCATGATTAAAGAAGACAAGCAAGATGTTTCCATCCTTCCTTCTCGTTAGGATGTGTTTCAGTTATTAGCAAGCACGTCGTGCCCTCATACAACAGACAAGTCCTTCTCTGACGATTCAGAAGCAGGGTTGGGATGGCCTTTCCCAAGCATTGCTCTGCCTCACGCTTTGCACAGACCCATGCAGCACTGACATAGGAACAGTCTGTCCAAGATGTATCATTAACACTAATAGAAAATGCATTTACTCATTACAATTCCCAATTGCAGCGGACAAGTGAAGAGCAAGGGCACAAATGGAGATGCAGAGCAGAAGTCCTTTTTACATTCTTCACAACAGGTGACAGGGGATGAAGCAAAAGAAAAGCCTGCAGTGTTTTGGTGTGGGCCTGCAAGGAGGAAACTGCTGCACCTTCTGATAATCCAGGGCAGGTGAAGCTGGGAGGGACGGCAGCGCAGATGGATTTTCACCCCTTCCAGTTATATTCCAAGAAAAAGATAGGCCTGTTCACTGGAAGTGCCGCACAGCTCCATCCAGCCTTTCTCTTGGACATGTGTTGTTTTGGTAAACCCATGAGTAGATCCTGCACTGCCAAAAGCTTGTTTGGCAAATGGGAGTGTCTGACTACTCCAGACAAGGTGAAAGTTTCCCTCCCACTTCTCCCAGGTCCCTGAGGAGCCTGAGGAGGAGTAAGCCCTCTCTGTCCCCCCTCCTGCGGAGAGCAGGGTGAAGGAAGCAGGTTGCATAGGTTTTGTGCAGTCGGGTCCTGCTGCCCTCCAGCCCGTCCCTGCAGGAAACTTTCTTATCTGCCAGCAGTGTGGTTGGTACGCGGTGGTGAACCTCGGAGGGGACATGGGGATTGTTGACCAATCCTCCAAGAGCCCAGCTTTGCTAGCTAACCTCCTTCTAGGAAGGGTAGGGGCTATACGACACCCTTAAACCCACAGTAGGCAGGTGCAACATGGGGTTTGAGCTACAAGTCCATCCTTCCCCCGTTCATGCAAAGCCCCAGCAGCCACCACAAACCTTTTGTTCATTCACGTTTAATGACTGTCATTCAAAAGTCCATCCTTGCTGAAGAAGCATGATGGTTGAAGGACCAGACTCAGAAATCTTTGATTCAGAGCTCCACCAGCTAACTTCACTGGAAAGATATTTGGCATATCAGCGAAGCAGCGTCTTCAGTGGCGACCAGAGTATAGTCACATCTCCTATGGCCAGTCTGCGTCCCAGGGTGCTGCATATTAATGCTTTACGTATACACACACACTACAAGTGGCATGTCTACAGTCTTTTTTCATATTTTTACAGAAAATGCTGCCCCCCGAAGACTTCTTCACCAATCTTAGCAGCTACAAAATCTTTGCAGGTAAGTGCAGTTGACAAAAGAAAATCAGACCTACTGACTGCTTAAGAAGCATTTGCAGAAGTAATATACATTCCCCTAATTCTGTTTTTGTCACAGTTACAGAGTATTTGCCCACTGATTTCAGCAGAGCTAGACAAAGGCTGTATAGCCTTTGAAAATCCCACCATGCAAATATAGATAAACATTTAAAAGTATTCACTGTAGTCTTTGTAGCCATTCAACCACGAGGTGATAGAATAACAAAGTGCAAAAAAAAAAAAAGGTTGACAAAGATGAAAAAAGTGAAAGAAATCATAAATAACTACCTACCTGTTCTCAATCTAAAATCACACTAATTCAAGGGGGGCGGAGGGGAGAAGAGTTGTGTGGGATAGTGACTCAAAAAAGGAGTTGAGATAATTTCTGTAGGACTGGGCCAGTCTTACCACCATCCCTAGCCCACACCATGGCAGCTCTGGTTTCCTGTTTACCTGCTTTACGTGAGGAAGGAACTTCTCTTGTCAACACTCTGCGTACCTCTAAGAAAACTGCTGAATAACTAGCCGAGTAAATACGTATGAGCTAACGCACTCGCAGAAAAGCAACCTTGACACAAGATTACATGCTGCACGTATTTGGTAATTTTACTGAACTAAAAAGGTGAATTCCCTGCCTCCTGTTACCCAACGTCAACTCTTCTAACGGACTCAGCAGTGGGGCTGATAGATGCCAGGGAAAATAAACCTGTTACATCTTTTCCAGATGGAAAAGACGCATCTGCACCATGAAACCTCAAGGGCGCTGGTATTAAAAACCTCTCGAGGTCCTACCTATCGAGCAGGACAGCAAGGATCCCCCCTATCCCTGTTACACCAGGGAGTGCCAAGCACTCACAGAAATTTCACAATCCTTTGCACATCTGATGGAGGACAACCAGCACTGTTTTTAGGAGCTACGGGTAGCTGATAGCCAGTTAAAGTCCACGCGAGGCAGGTCTTGCCCGCACCTTGCCTGCACCGAGGAGTCTTTGCACCGGGTTAGTTGCAGCAGCCACTGGTCTTTGCTTTTAGTGCGCTTTCCAGCTGACGGGCAGCGTGCCTGCCAGTCTGTCTGTGTGATTTCCAGTCTGAAACTGACTGCTTAAGAGCAGGGGCTTTGCTTCAGGTTCCTGCTGCCAGCGAAAGCCTCCAGGGTGGCCAGGCGAGGGGACTCTGAGACCTCAGACAACGGGCTGGTGCTGTGCCCCCGGCCAGCCGCTGCGAGGGGGCCAGTCCCATCCCAGAACCATCCTTGCCCCGAGGGGGCTGCTCCACCATGCCCTCGCAGAGGGGAAGGGGCTTGCCAAGCAGCCAGGGTGTGGGGCACAGAGAGGTCTTTCTGGGACACTGGGGACCCGAGAGCTGCAGAGGTGCCCGTGGATGCTCTGCAGAGCTGAGTGCGTACAGACAAGCAACCTCGGGTCCCGTTCTGCAGCCAAACTTTTAACATCCAGCATCACGTAGTCCTGTGCTACACCGTGCTCCTGTGCTCTACGGTCCTGTGCTAAGCCTGAAGGCCCAGGGCAACATCACTGGAGTAATAGGGGGTGGTTGTGTGAAAGTGCGTGCATAATGGAAACAGGCTGATTTCCCCCTCACTCTTCACTTTTCTTCAGAAAACACAAGTCACAAAGGGACAAACTCCTCTCTGCTTTTTCGCTCTTTGTGTACTTTCATTATGAAAAATGGGCTGGTGGCATGCACAGCTCTCACAGTGGGGGGAGACGCGCCCAACTGCAGGACACATGTTTAAGGCTGTTGTTCCCCGGCCGCTCTGGGGGACCATGGAGCTGGCCTGGCTGCTGGGCGCCTGCGAGGTCTGTCCTGCCTGTTCAGAAACGGCTCCTTCAGTCTGCAAGCATGCCCTTGCAATAACACACCGCTGTATTTTATTTAAATGGATTCAGTTACTCTTCTCTGCCTGACTTTTGACGAGACACACGCAGCAAGGAAACCAACAGCGATCCCCCACCTACCCACACCCATTTAGAGACAGCAACACATCGAGTCACGTCGTGTGAATTTGAGCTAGCGATGTTTTGTAACTTCCCCCAGCCGCTGCACGCTTGCACATACCCATTGCACAAGCCAACTACAAAAGTCCCCAGAGTGCACCCATAATTTAAGCACTCGTCCGCCCACGTCCGTGTCACCCAGACAATAGGACGCAGGGATGCAAACACACAGGCACAGACCCGGCAGCGCACAACCGTCGTCGGCTTCTCTTGCAGCCCATCCCTTTCTTTTGTCTGTACACGATCTATTTAGATTGGAAGCTCTCAGGCGCAAGTACCTTAGCCAAGATTTTTCAAGAAGCGATTAGTAAAGTTGGGTTGTGAGACTGAGAGGGTGGTGTGCTGAGGAGCACGCAGCTCCTGCTAGCACAGGAGGAAAGAGTCCCAGCTGCATTTCTGTTATATGGACAACCAACTTGCAAACACCACCTTTTCCCCTTACACCTTTTCTGCTAAGTAACTTTTAGGCACTGTAAGTCTCCAGGTGAATGGAAGCACCTGGTAAGCCCTCACTGAAATCTGTATGGTGGGTCTATTCCAATGGCACGATTGTTCATTTTTTCATGGTTTCTAAACTGTTTGTTGGTACACGTTAGTGTCAGTTGCCAACAGATGGAAGCACTTGCAGCAGAAAGCAAGAGAGAAATGGAAGCATTTTGTGTTATTTCAGCTCATTGAGATTAAAAGGTTTTTTGGAGAACCGTCTGGCTTTACTCGCATGAAAGGCTGAAGGTGGGAGTGATGGGAGACCCTCAGAGGAATCATCCCTCCCCACCCTGACATGTGCAGAGCCTTCTTCACTTCTGCCACGGGACAGGCGATGCTGGCCCCTCGCGGGCTCTGCCGACTCCCCTCCCAGAAGCTGCTCTGGGAGTCTGAGGTTTGTGGCAAAGGTTGGATGGGGCAAGGGAAAGGATGAGAAGGTCAGGTGCTCTGACCACCTCCAGCCCTTGGGGATTCCCTAAAAAAGACCTCAGGCCGGGCAAGAGGGCATTTGAAGATTTCCTTCAGAACAGCTACAGGCCATGGGCTTTCCTTGAAACTTAAAAGTGAGATGGGATCACTTCGGATCAGGGTCGGAGGGCATCCTTAACTGCGGTTGACCAAAGGTGTACCTGCCCCTGGCTAGCTTTGCCAGGAGGCAAAACGAAATTTCTGTTCCTAAAAACACACTTCTTGGGCCAGCAGCTTTTTAAGCTCCTTCTCAAATCCTGCTCAGCAATATTATTAGCTCTCTCTCTGCTCCTCAGAATCCAGCCTTTTGATATAAGGATGCCAAAAAAGCATTTGGGAAAACCACACATCCAACATGGGATAATCACATCTAATGGTCAGCTTAACCTTGGACATCTCAGGCCCCCTGGGGCTAAATCCATGTAGCCTTTTTATTTTGCGCCATTTTCAGGCAGCTGGTCCATTAGTGAATATTTCAGAACTATGTAGGTTAAAACAATCCAATAAGAAAAACAATAAGAAACAGTCAAAAGAAGAAAAACCTAATTTTTCTGCAGACATGCACAGTAGGTCAAATGGCCTAAGGGAAATATTTAATTTAAGAGTCATACTATTTCTACCAAGTTTCCTAACCAAAAGTATTTTCATCAGGAGCACTACTCTTGATCTGGTTACTGCTAATGATTTTCCCCATGGACTTCGCTCATAAAAACATGAATTGCTTTATGAATCATAGAATCATAGAAGTTGAAGAAGAAAATGATGGGTTAGGTCATCTTGCCCTTCTCTCTGACAGTGCAGTATTATTTCTTTTTATAAAAAGTTTTGAAAATAAGCATTTATTCAAAGCTGGAGAATGAAAATGCTAAGTTCAAAAGAGATTTGAAAAATACATAATGAAAGCAGTGGACTAAGAGCCAGATTCTTAAGTACCTTGGCGCTCTCTACAAGACATGACAATTCGATGAGAAGTATCATCTGGATAGGCACAGCCAGAAATTCAACGGCAAAAAAACGACAATGGTGTATGTCCTGCGCACAGGTAATTATTACAGTTGTAAATGCAAATCCAGTAGTTACATAGGCAAACGTCCTGCTAGGCAAAGATCTGGCCATCACAATAGCCATGACCCAATCTACAATGGGGTGTGCAAGAACCCAAAGTCTGGAGGCCTTTGTGCAGAGTGAAGGTGGCACATGTGATAATACACACCATATTATTGTCACCTGTCGCGACATCTCCACACGCCCCAGGGAGACAAAAACTCTGAGCTTTGCATATTTGCATTTGGAGCCTTTGGTTTGGGTATTCTTCCTTTTTCCAAAAATGGCTTCAAGTCCTGTTTTGTATTGCTTTTCGAAGTTTTAGTCCCCAAGTATGCCTACTTGAAGAGGCTGTCCATTTTCATTAAAAAAAACGCTTTAAGAACCTAATTCTGGCCCAGAAACTGCTCCTGCTCCAACATTCTATGAAGACAAACGAAAATCTTTCTTTTCTTACGTTCATCAATCTAAAGGTTAAAAAAAAAAAGAAGGTATTTCTACATCCTGTGAAATTCACTAAAAATTGTCCTGGTGTGAAGTTTTGACTTTTGCCTCAGATGGCCCCCATCCTCAGAAATGGCCCCTTACCTTCCAGCATTTTTCACAAAGAATGCAGGCACTTACTAGAATTCAGATTGTCTGAGAACCACTATAAACATAAAGTAAATGAATCAAAGACTGTTGCTGGAGTTGGTTTTAGGCTTCAGCATGTTTTTTTCTGGATTTCTGTAAGATGGCAGTATCTAATTTTGTTCCCATTACTGTCTTCCACAGATTTCTTTTGAATTGGGAAGTCTTAGAAAATACATTTCAGTATTTCTGTAATTCCTTTAGCTGAAGCGAGAGAGTGAATCATGGATCTGTAAGCATGAACGTTCCCAAATATTGATTACTGGAACTAGAAACACTCTCATCTACCAGTTTTTGTTTTGATTCTGGTCTGAATACCAGAAGGCTGATATAATATTAAATCCCTTCAGTACAAAGCGCGAGTGTTTTGATTTGTCTTGTATGTGAGTTTGCCCAGGTAGCAGCCCTGCAATCTGTTCTTGCACAGGCTACACATGTAGCTGATCTAACTGGACCAATGCAAAATAGGATACACCCATGTTGCCAGAGTACAAAAAATAAACATATAGGCCAAACCCGCCAGAACTGTCTCAGAATGGAGAATGCACTGGATACCACTTCTTTTTTCCTTCACGCCTCTGGCATGTCTCTGTAGGCCAACGTGTATCTCAGTCAAACGCGTAAGGAGGAGAGGAGGTAGGAGACTGATCGCAACGGCCGCTGCGGTTCAGAAAGCCTTGGTGAGGAGTCAAACCGAAGGACTTCGCAGCCCACTTACAAATGAAAGGAGCATAATCCCTTCTACGCTGCGTCCTGAACGATTTAGTGATAAAAGGAGCTGTGCATTCCTGCTGAGGGGGGAATTCTGACCTCTTCTCCTGACACGCATAAAGCCTCCTCCACTATGCAGCAGATTTGCCTACGACAAAGTGAAATTATTTACAAGGAAGCTTTTACATACATTTGAGTTGGGAAGATACGTGTGTTGCTTCAGAATGTATTATATCTCTACTTCCTTTTTAAAATGTAGAATCTTATTAAATATTAACTATTATACCAACTGAAGGATTGATTTAAAACAGTAGGCATGCCTGCAGGATGATTTTGTTTCTTACCATTCTAGCAGGCTCATATTCAAAAAACTAAAGCTTATTTGTTGTCTGCAAACTATGAACAAGCCCAGATATTTGCATATGCAAATCTTGAACTTGCATGTACAAATATCTTGTTTATGTGCACAGCTGCCTGGTTCACCAGGAATATTTTTCAGGGACAATTCAACCACAATTAAAAAAAAAAATAACCTGAATAAGAAGCCTTACGCTGACAGCAGTATTTGTTTTAAAGTCCGGCCTCGAATCCAAAAAATATAGGTCAGATTTTTCCACTAAATGCATGCAGAATCATGGTGCAACTCAGACAAATGAAGGCTCGAGCAGAAAGTGTATAGGCAAGGCATGAGTTTTCTAAGCTATTTTGGCTGAAGTTTCAAACCTTTCCATTCTTCCCCACCTCAGTTAAGCAATCCCGAGCTGCGAGTCTCATTCTCTAGTGGGTGTTTGAATCCCGCTGCTCTCTTCTCCTGGGACAACTGCACTTAAGCAACAGCCAGAACTTCTGCCAAGTGTGCGGGAGGAGTGCAAGAAGCTAACCACAAACCTCAATTTACATCAGGGCATTTTGATAAAAAGATGAAAATGCCCCGTTTGGGCTAGTGACTGATGTTAACGATTGCCTCTGGTAGCAGGCAGCGCATGTGCCGCAGAAGCATCTATACCTGCAGCTCTGCTCCACCCTCGCTCCGCTTCACCCTGCAGACAGCACAGCCTGCCCTCGCCACCCCAGCAAAACAACCGCCTGCGTGGAAGGCACGGGTATATTCCCCTGGAGATATCAAACCGTTCATCTCCTCCCTGTACTTAATTCTTAAAAAAAAGGAAAGGGAAAAAAAAAGAGGAAAGATTGGCTGTCAGTGAAAACGGGTGCGTTCATAAGCTATACGACAGCACGAGGTACAGTGAACTCCACAAGGCAGCAACCAGGTGTGCTCTCTCCAGCATTTATTTATTTTTGCAGGGTGGTTGAGCTTGAAAAATTAGATCAATGACATATTGGTTTCCAATGCTTTAAAATCCTCTTAACATTTGAAAGGCAAGACTGGCAAGAAACGATGTACAAGGTATATGCTGCCCACCTTTTACCAGCATCCCTTCTGTCAGCTTTTGGATATGATCCAAATCATCCCTGGGTAGATACTTTAGAAATGCAATGCAAGTCATATTCTAGATCAGCTGGACACCCGTGAAAAATATGCCTTCAGGAAGGCATAATTAAAACCATTCATAGGACAGTCTTGGCTTAAAACATCCCCATGGCTCCACATGCATTGGGTATTGCTGCGTTTCATTGAGGCTGGTGACGAACCCCCACCCTAAATCGTCATCTTGGCCTTCTGCAAATGCTGTCGTTAGCTCACTTACTTCTGGGTTCGCGAGGTCCGTCCACAGTTATCTTGATGGCTCTGTGGTATGTGGCTACTTGTGGTGGATTTGTGAAGACCGTGATAGTCAGTGTGAAGCTTTTCCCTGCAACAGGAAAAAAAATGTAACTGAGCAAAGGTGTTGAGAAAAAGTGCACTCCTCATTTCAAACAGCAGTCAGACACACCAAATGGCACTAAAACACTACAGCTGTCCGTATCTGAAGACAGATATGTGCCCAGAGAGCGGGGTGTATAACCTCACAGCTGCCTGCTGCTGGATGCATTCCCTCTGTGGCAACTGCTCAAAGGTTTGGGAAAAAAAAATTAATTTATATTTAAATGATCTACACTTTGTTCATAGAAAAAGGAGGTTACCCCTAACAGTTAGATTTTATCTGATCTACATGACTGCTGGTACGTTATCTGTACTTTCTAAAGGGTGTTAGTTCAGAGAGCCTTAGAAATTGTGGCTGACTCTTCTAAAACTGCCACGGGAATCTGATCAACAGCGCTTGTTAAAATTAAAGAGAACTGGGTGCTCAGATTCCCCAGGCAGATCGTAAAATCCCACGCTTTGTGGTTGCAGCTAGCATTAGATCAATTCCATATTGCGAACGAGAACCCTTTAAAAATCTGCTACTGCAATGCCAAGAAACAAGGGAATGGAAAAAAAAATAAATCCTCACAACTTGTCCACAGAGAATTAAAATATTTTATGAAGAGATAGAAGAGCATTACGCTTAGTTTCTCTGTTATTCAGTAAGAAAACTGTGAAGGCAATTTCAAAATTGTTATGTGCATGCCACGGCTCTAAGCTGGGAAAAGTACTCGTTTTGATGGCTGCTGGGGAGGGTTTCCTACCCACTTGTGGCTGCAATGCCTTCAGATCCTCCTACCCGTGGATCTGCCTTTGGCCAATGCCAGCATTTACTTCAGGCATTTTTTAAATAACAAAAGTAACGTTCTGCATCTTTGATAAGACCTTATATATGCATTCACTATGGCTTTGGCCTGGACAACAGTAAAAACATTGCCTGTCAGCAGGTTTAGCACGGTTATCTCAGCATCGTGGAGGACTCAGATACTGAGACGAATCTTCTTTATCAGTAAGAGACATCAAGGGACATCACCCCAAGTTAGATAACCAGGAACTGTTGTAAGAAAATTGAGGTTCTCCTCCTTTGAGCACATGCTGTGCGAGCTTTCCCATATAGATCGACCTGCCTCATTTTACCACCTGGCTTGTTTCTTCCCTTCCAAAACTTCCCGCTTTTATTGTGCTTCGTTTATCGATATAAATAAGTAAAAATTTAAATATAAATGCAAACATAAATGCAGCAATATTCCCCCCCTCCCTATGCACATTCACTTGCAATTCAGTACTTCTCTTAATGCAATTCCTACCCTGGTGCTAATGGTCTGTATCAACATCGCGGCTAGCACACACATGTAGCTGTTACTGGAAACTGTCCTCATCACATCCCTGTGAATTAGGGAGGTATTCTCCCTACTCTACGGATGAGGAACTGTGGGGAGATAAAGTGTCTTGGCCACGATCTCAGCGGAAGCCTGTGGCAGCGATGCTAACCGCTTTGGCTGCTGCAACTAAATCCGACTATAATCCTGAATCACAGCCCTGGCAAACCAGAAGCTGAAACACAACCCTTGCAAATCACAGGCCAGTGTCTATCCACCTCCTCTTCCTCGCTAGAAAGCAGTCCCTGAGGTCGAAAGAATTGTAACAGAAGCAAAAGCCATTTCAGATCCCTGTCTCAGGTCCTTCGGACCTCAACTCTTGGGTCCTGCATCTACCCAGACCAAGGATGGCTGTGTTCTTGACATTCTTTAAATACCAAATTACATGATAAAGCTTTACAGCTTTGCTGCTCATCCTCTGCCAGCACAACAGATCTTTCTATGAGGCGTCAGTAATAAAGCTCTATAAACTTCACTCCAAAAAACTTTATCACTCATAGCATTAGACTTAACAAATATCAGAGAGGCACTTGTAGATCTTCCTTCTTCTCAAAAATAATTTCCCTGTATATACAACACCTAGATCACTAAGACTGAAAGAAACTTTGAAAATATACTTTATTCTCTTTACTAATCTCCAGTATTTCCATCTTGCTTCCCAATTTTTGGGTTTTTTTTTTTTGACAACTGCTGATGCATTAGGTAAGGTGCTCCTGCTGTTCTGCTAGAATACGTACTCATTTTATTTCTTTAGAAGGCTCCTGTGGATTTTCCAGATAGAAAAGAAACGCAGAAAAAAATGTAGAACGATAGTGAAATGTAGACAAACGTGGCCATATTACCAGTCTACAAGACCACAATAAAGAAGAAGACAGAGGTGAAGTTACTTTCAAGATTTTCTAGAGAACAGACTAGATCTCAGAGCCTGTATAAGGTCGTGACACAAGTTGGCAAAAGCAGGAAGATACTTAGCTTACTTCTTGTTGACAGAAGACTATTCATTAACCACATACTGGTTAACCACAGGACTATATAACCATAAACCTAAACATCACTCATTGCTGCTTACCAATAATTCTGGCTGGTTTTTTTCTCTGGTTATTCTGTTTCATTTACATTCAGCTTTATTAATTTTATCACTTTTGTTCATACCTCCTACATTCTTCATCATTTATGTGTCTGGTTGACAAAGGTTGCTTTAGATTGGAGGAGCTGTTGGTGAAATCCATGTTTTATGGGTACACCTGTTTTGGGATGACAGCAGGACTATAAACGTCTCCTTGCTTTTGTGTATTATGATACAGATTTTTATCTTCAACTTACACTTGCATAATACACTTACACACAAGCATGTGCACAGACAGACACACACATGCAACATGCAGCAGATGAAACTGGTGGAAATAATACCAGATTAGTCAGTGGAGGCTGTATTCAGACTCCCTAGCACTGGAGCCTATATTAGATGCCATGATTTCTGATGCCTAAGTAAGTGGACCTCCTGACTATCAGTGGAAGACCTACTCTGAGCACTTCGCATCTCTGCTCAGCTCAGAAAGATGTGGGTGCCTCCAAAACTGAGTCAGACAGCCTAAGTGAAGGACTGACCTCTCTAGTGGCTCTAAAGAGGGACCAAACACCCCAGGAAGGCATTCTGAAGCACTGATCTGTGTTGGATGCCTCCAATAGTCAGGACGACAATTTGATGACATCCTAGCAGTCACAGCAAGCCAGCATGTAGCCCTCTGTTAGCTAACATCAAAATCTGAGACCCTTTGGGTTAAACCATCCCATAAATCTACAGAAAACCATACACAAACTATTTGGGGTCTATGGTGCGTTCCTCAGCATGTTGAAGCAAATCACCACCGCACCATTGTGGGAGTCTTTGCTGATGATGGAAGGGCTGAAGGGTGATGTCCATGTCAAGCTATGCCTCGCTGGGGTGCAAGAGTCCCTTCAGAGACTGTTGCTCTCTCTGTAACTGTCGCTGGCAGTTCCTATTATTGGGCACATAGCACCTCATGAGCACGAGGAGTAAATTCTGCAGACATCGGATAGGGCTCTGCCTTTGGAAACCCTTCCCGCAGACATCAATTGTACCGTCCTATGCGTAAGGGCAGAGCACAAGACTCACTGCTTCCATCAAGCCTTCCCTCTCAACTGGGGTAGGAAAAATTGCTTGGTAATGTTTATTTTTGCAAGAGCATTAAGGTCAGAACACTTCTAGAAAAAAATAATGGAAACGGTAGCATTTCTGGCCAAAATACAATACTGACTTTTGAAATGATACCTTGACATTCTGTGGATGGGTTTGCTAGGGACTGTGCTATCAAAAATGCCCTCAAGAGTCACTGCTAACTTCACAGCCGAAGTCAGATGGGTTAAACCAGTTGTCCCCAGCTCATGACTTTACAAGATTGCTCGTGAGATTCCTTGATGCTGTGCAAAGCTGCAAGACCTCAGGAGAAAGCACAAAGCATAATATTGTCCGCCGGCGACTGCTCAGAAGTACTGTTCCTGGCCCAGCAAAAGGTGAAGATCAGCCTCCAAGACCCAAGCATCTGAGTGTTGTGCCCATGCTCTACACTGCAATACAGGAACTTGAAGTCTGCATTCAGTCTGCACCCCATCTGACAGAGGCTGGAGGCAAAACGAGCAGCAAGCTCACATCCAGCACAACGAGTTTATTTCAGTGGTCCCCCAGAACAGCACTGAAGGGCTCTAGAGGGAGCAATAGGCTTGTCAGCTGCGGCCCCTGGGATTTTTTAAGAGGAACCAAGAGGGAAAAAATGAATCCCAAGTGACAACACGGTCACATGAAGCGCCTGTGTGCTGCTTTAGTCATCCCAGAGCAGTGTCATGACCAGATGGGTCTGGGGGTGGGAAGGCACATTTGAAATGTAAGTGGCGGCATGTGCAGACACAAAGGGGAGTGAGAACAGGCACGCTTCGGGGAAGAGAGGCCACATCTTGAACCTACCACTTCCTTTTAATCCACCTCTTTCTCAGGCAAAAAGGGACGTTCATTCCATTGATGAAGGTTTATCCAAATGAAAAAAATGGAGTTAAAGCTTCAGAAGTTTGCCTGTGGTTGGCAGGGCGGGGGGAGGGGAAAGTGAGGCCAACAGATCATGTGGTTACAATTACTATCTTTTGCTTTTGGGATTTATTCTGATGATCACAAACTACACATTAGAGTTTTGGTGTTTTTTTTAATTGTTACAGTAAATTATTAGATAACAAGAAGAAGGAAAAAGGGAAAGCAGCCAAGAACGCTTGTGCTGACAAGGACAAAATGTATAGATGGAAAAACATGAAATGTAATACAGAAATGCAATACAAATTATATTACAGACATTTCTATTATATTAGTGAGAGACTTCCAGGTTCTAGTAAGAAAGATTATGATACTTTTTTTTTTTTTTAATCCAGCTTCTACTTCTTAGTGCTTATGTACTTGCTTTTATTAAACCGTGCTAAATGATCAATTTTATACATCTTAACAATTTCTCACAACATCTTACTGGGTATCTGCCAAAGTGAGGATGTCTACTGAACTTTAATAAGACATCTGACTGTATTTCTGGGCAGGATGTAATACACACACAGACTACCAACACAGTTATTCTCAAACGTTGACTATTATACCCTGGGGCCAAATCTTACCATTCTTATCATTTAAGATGCTGAATAATCCAAATGTAATCAATAGGACGAGAAAGGGAAACATAATTTGACCTTTCATTAGTTGACTGCTACTCGTCATGTGACTGAAATATTTAGTAGGTGTGGAGTTGCTTTTCCAGTTGCAAAAAACCTGCACAATTCCAAATTCTGTGCTCTGATGGTGACTCTTTTCTCCTGCCTCTGGTGACAGTTTTGTACAGTCAGGATATAACTTTGCCTGTTATGTTTGGTCCAGTGGCTATTTAATCAGAAAAAAAAGCTGCAGCTGAAGTACCCAGCATCAAAAAAATAATATAATTTGTTTACCATCAGCACCACAGATACCACTTAATTTAAATATGAGAAAAAACTGTTGTTCGCCTCATCCGCTACCACGCTGCAAATGGTTTACAACTTCTGACCACCACAGACCAACGCTCCAAACAGATAAATGCAAACATGGGGGGATGTCAGCAAATCAGGGTGACTGCCCAAAGCAATGCAAGAACTGCCCATGCAAACCAGTTGCAAGGGCAATGGATCTGTTTGTGTATTTATATGGATGTTTAGCGGGTATAAGCGTGTGTCAAGTTGGAGATTTGGGACATACACCCACTTGCCTGCTGCCAGACCAGCCTGGGTCATCATAAAGGTATACTTTTGAACATTTCTGTTGAGTGTCTCCCTCCAGGAAGTTCTTATATCTGTGTTTACACAGCATCCACTTACCCAGAATGAAATCTCCATCACATTAAATCAATAGGTGTTTTGTTCTGTGTTTATATGGGGCCAAGACGTCCTGCAAATGGCCAAAAGTGGCCCTGCTGCAAACTCGGACCCAGCTAAGAGCTACTGAATTTGCTTCGCAGTAAGCCTTGGAGGAACAACTCGCTGCTGCGGGAGCATGGCGCCGGCTGCTCCCCTTCCCTTTCTCTCCCAGCTCCCTGCAGCACTACTGAGTGCCTAAGCAAGACCAGCACATCTCTCTCTTCTCCTCCCTGCCCGTTCTCCAAGTTTTTTTTCCAGCTAACAAGCCCAATGCCGTGGTGGAGAGCAGCAGAGCCGCTGGCCTCTCCTGCCATGGCTCCGGGGATTCCCGGAGCTAGAAGGCTAGAAGAAGGCTGTGTCTGGAGTGGAAGAGTTTCAAGGCTTTATTTTGGTGAAGCGTATGCACGTTTAACCCAAGACAACACAGGAATTATATTAAGCAACCAAAATTACGTAGCTGAAATCAAACAACTTTAATAGAGATACTGTCAACCTAAGCAGGCACTAAAACTGAATTTTACCTTAAAACCACTACGTGGTAAGACGTACCACTACGTGATAAGAGCAGTCCCTGACACTCTCCTGGAAATTGTCCCTGACGATATTCTAATTTCCTAAGTCAAAAACATAACCCTAAGTCTGCACACTGTGGACACGAAGTATTTAAACAAACAGATGCAGGAGCTGTTTCTACACTCGGTGTAACTTCCAGCTGTTAACATCAGGCTGACTCAGGCCCTCAGCAGCTATCCCAGCAGACACATATTGGTGAGGCACAGCGATGTTTTGTGCATGCCCCTTGCCATTGGGTGCACCAGGCATGCTACAAGACCTGTCCCCTGCACTACACGTTTCCCTTCGCACTGGAGAATGCCCGTGCAGGTTGCAGGTCCTAAAGTTGCTTTTCCTCCCTGCTGCTGTGCTACAGTGGCACCAACATTCAAATCCCCCTCCTTAGGAAAAAAAGAGAACATCTTCCTCCTGGAATAAACAAAAAAATGCCAGCACCGAGCATCCCAGAAACATGTCACCACCAATTCAAAAATCATGCATTTGCTTGAATGCTGCTTTTTAGCCACCACAGTAGCAACTAACACCTTTAGTGTTTGATCTGAAGCCCTCAGCAGAGTGATTCTTGCACAAACAGGGATCGCTCACATTCTCAAGTATTGCAAGGGTGGGGGACTCAGCTCACTAAAACAGCCACCGTTTTTCTCTTTTTTTTTTTTTTTGGCCAGATGTTTACATTTTAATTTGACAAGAGTTTGCGTGCAGCCAGTTTCACTTCTGCGCTGATGAGCGGTTTCACTTCCCAGTTCCATGTGCTGTCACGATGACACCGTCCACCGCCTCCTCCAGCCTTGCAGGGGCCTCTGTGCTAATCCCTTCCCCGACAGCCTGACAATGTGTGTAAAAGTGCAGCCGCTGCTCCGCTGTCTGCCTGCGAGGCACCCGAGGCACCCGATGGCCCTTCTCTGCTTAAGAAACTTGGCTTTGAAATGCACTAGTTTGAAATGCTCAGGTGTAGAAGGCATCCGTCTCAACTGGACTCCTTCAGGTTGCTTCCCTCAGCTCACTGCTTCTACTACCTTCCTGCTATTTTTCCATCACACAAATCCTGTGCATGTGCTTCAGCAGAGATGCCACTAAAGGACGATTACTTCTATCTGAAGAAAAACCTACGGCAGTGGAGTAGCAGGAGATACCAGGTGTGGGCACCAAGCGGTCATGGCCATAAATCCTGCCATTTATCAGGAAGGGAGCTGCAGCAGAAGGTGGGCAGGAAGACGTCTCTAAGCTTGAGGACACAAATGAACTAACTGAGAAGAAGAGACATACGGTCAAGAGTCTTGGGACCGGACTGGCAAGAAGTAGGTCTCTGAAGACAGGGTATCCTACAATAGTCATCTTAGGGTGACACACAGTAGTTAACGTCAACATTAGTCACTTCTGTACACCAGCACCAACAATCCAGAAACACACAAACCCACCAGGAATCCCCCTGTATTGTGATGTTGTCTAATTTCAGAAGAGAGGCTATTTGAAGCCGTGGTAGGAATTTGGCTCGCAGGAACATTATTTGTACTTTAGCATCCTTAGGTTTCTGTCCTGTGTAAATACCAGGTTTAGGCTTTGCGATGGAGATGTATGTGCTTGCTTGAGCATGTGCACCAGAGTAACAACAATGTTTGACACTATGAAAAAAAAAGTGAGTGGGTTTCCATTCTGTTCTGAAAGACAACCCCAGTGACCTGTTTTAACTGAATTTTTGGGGTGGGACGCTTTCTTACACTGAAAGCCTGCAGATCAAGTTTGCAAAATGGATTAAAGCATTAAAAGACTGGGATGAGGGGAAGACCTTTTAATGGAAAAGCCAAGCAGCCTCTAACTATAAGTGGAGTTGCTGCAGTAACCACTATAAAATTCTTCTGGACTCGGGTGGAGACAATAATTACAGCACAAGAAGAATGAGATGCTGTGGGGTGCCCGGCCTCTGCAGCACAGGGAGATTACACTTGGAGTCTTAAAATGCAATTCTTACTGTTAAAATCTTTTAAAGACTCAAAGTGTATATACGCAATTTATACAAACGTACATGTCATTGATGTTTGAACACAGATTTTGAGGGGGTGGACTTGTTTTTCCTCAAAGATGACTCTAACGGACATCTCTGATGCTCCTATGAGTGGGCTACCCCCAAAACTGAACCTCTGCTTTCAAGCTATGACCTACTACATATCAGGGAATTTTGATTTTTTTCCTCACTGCAATATCATTTTAGTTTTAAATGAAGTGCTTCTCTGTACCAGAGCTTGAGCTGTTTGTGAATAAGCGTTCAGAAATTACTTAGCCTCCACAAAGTGCATACAGCTCTAGGGCAGAACGAAGAAATGATCATTCAGCAAACTGCTGTGTCACTGCTGAATGCTTCAGGGAAAGGGAAAAAAGGCACCAGGAACACCAGATGGAAAGGACAGTTCAAAATGAAACACCTTCAATGCAGAGCTACCACCTTCTCACAGAAAATGCCTTGGGATCTTTAAGCCTAATAATAGTCCTTAACCCAGCTATAATTTCAAACCATTAAGAAGCCTTTTGAGGTAGAAATTATCACCCGCGCTTTATAGGCGACGAGAGAGACATGAAAAGGTTAAGGCCCAGATTCACAAGAGGATTTAGCTGCCTGAAGTGGGATTCAGGTTTGATTTAAACGCTTAAGCCCGAAATTACACCTCTTAGCCCTCCCACCCCCCGATCCCGGTGGAGCCTAGCAGCAGACGCAGGGGATATCTGAGGAGGCTTCCCCTGCTGAAGACCCCTGTGCCCTCACGGCCTCTGGGAAGGAGCTGCTCGGCACCATCAGCCCAGTCTGGACCCACAGCCTGAGACGTCCTCTGCCCCTCTCCTCGGGGACATCTGGGCTGGGAGCTGCTGCTGGGGCCTCACCTGATGTCTCAGCCTCTCCTGGTGGCCCCTTCACCTGCTCTAAGAGTTAGGGAAGGTCCCTGCTCTGCAGGACGTGCCTCAGACATGCACTTCGCACCTCCACGAAAACACCCTGGCCAGATGGCTGCGGTGGGGTGGCAGAGTCCCCAGCCCTGGTGTTTTCCCGCCTGGAGGTCCTTTGGGTGGAGAGGTCCTTCAGGCATGCCTGGCTCTCGGGGCTGGTGCTGCAGCACTTGGGGCAAGGGGAGCGCCTTGTTCCAGTCTCTTCTCCAAAGGCTGTTTTTGTGTTTGAACCCCTCAAAGCCCTGTTCGCATCCTTTGCCTAATTTTCAAACGGGGAAAACCTTGGTGTAGTGGGTGTTGTGGTTTTTGGCAGATCCTATTCTGAGGCACCTTCACTTCATGATGCGTTGTCCTGTGAACCTAGAAAAACCCCTCTGAGACCTGGATTTTGCCTCAGTCCCTCTCCCTTCTTCCAGCCTGGCGTTAATTTGGGACCATCCCAGATGCTGGCATGCCTTAGTGGCACTGGAGCTGGAGCTGGGAACAAACACGCTCCTTGACCTGTGGAGCGATGAAGACAATGACCCCTCGGCAGGGCCACAGGCAGAGGCACCGGGTACAGGGAACAGGAATGTGCGGGTTCAGCCGAAGAGCGAAGAGCGATGGGCTGCTCTGAATATGAAAGGTGAGGAGCACCTTCACGAACATCAGGGCCATTTTAACAAGCGAGGGACTTCCTCCCGCAGTGGCCTGAAGCAGGTGAATGCCAGAAGACAACCTGACAAGTCACTTCTTCAGTAGCTGACTTAGCGTGGGAGTGTGCACTGGGACTGTTTACTCTGAGTTTATTTTCTCAGAGGAAGGACTCCTCCATGTTCTCATTACACTAATGCAATGCACATTGATTTCAGAGCTTGGAAGAGTTCTGGGGTCACTCGATGGATATCCATACAGTCAGTGATGGGGGAGATAACACTGCCATTACGAACTTGGAACCTGCCAAGTTCCACCAGAGACAACCTTCCAACACAGAGCAACCTCTGTGGCCTCAGATACGGGAGCAGCTTTGTTAGAGTCGTGGTGCATAAAGTCTAGCCTGTGGAAATTTTGTGGTCTTGCCAAAGCATTTCCTTCAGTTCCTCCCTAAATTTCAGGGAACTGATGTGCACACACACTGCTCCAAGCACCGCCCCGCTGAAGTGCTCTGATGGCATCGAGCCTTCAACGCAGCTGCTTCCCTCCTCCTCGCCCCGGCCCCCTCCTCCCGCTCCCCCCCGCACTGCCCGCTCCTGCACCTCATGGCAGGTAGCTCCACGTCCTCGGAGGGAACGGTGGGAAAGGGCAGAAGGAATTAGGGATAGTTCCTAGCAGCACAATTTGAGGCCAAAACGCTCTCCTGTGATAAAGGCTCATGTAGGAATCCCAACCTGAGCTGAGAGGCAGCAGCTCTCAAAGGGAAAGGGCAGGAAGAGCATCAGCAGGGGAAGGAGAAGAGACAGAGGCTGATGCAGGACAGAGATGGAGACAACAAGGTCGATTTGGAGAGGCTGAGAAAACTGTGTTGAAATGATATGATGGGAAAAATGAGGGAGAAGTAGGATGGGAACAAAAAAAGTGTACAGTCACACAGCATTGAGGCAATACAAAAAAAAAAAAAAAAAA
>Ga0181612_146310_pt1 | contig 27216 bp, 19 predicted proteins | sample HoacroProtozoa21_FD_119630 | JGI IMG/M metagenome (GOLD analysis project Ga0181612, IMG submission 119630) | Hoatzin crop microbial communities from Cojedes, Venezuel. Combined Assembly of Gp0051906, Gp0051904, Gp0051908
AATTTTTTTACGATGAAGGTGGTGAAACATTGGTACAGGTTGCCCAGAGAGGTGGTAGATGCCCGGTCCCTGGAAACATTCAAGGCCAGGTTGGATGGGGCTCTGAGCAACCTTGATCTAGCTGATGTCCCTGCTCTTTGCAAGGGGGTTGGACTAGATGACCTTTGAAGATCCTTTCCAACCCAAATAATTTTGTGATTCTATGAAATTCATGAAAGAAAAGTCTTTAGCAATACTAAGCACAAATACAGTGTTTCTGGCATGAATCACTAAAGGGAGAGATACATACGCTGTTCTTATACTCTTCCATATGTATTCTTTCTTGGCACCTCTTTGAGATCGGCTGTTGGGTTCGGTAACTCTCTGGTTGATTAAATAAGGCTACTCTTGGGTAATAAAAATAATAAAATAATAATAAAATAAAAAATAATAAAAATCAGTGGGGTTGCATTGCAGCAAGGAAAACTGAAGTTGCGCTTTAGGAAAAATGTAACAGCAGCTGGCTTGTGAATTGATGGAGTAAATCCCTGGGGAAGTTGTGGACTCCCAGTCATTAAAGGCTTTAAAGAATAGGTGAGACAAGCTGATTCAACGATGCCTCCTCCTGTCCTTGTTCTCTGATGATTGTACATAAATGATTTGCCAACAAATCAGTATCAGCATTAACATCTGGGAATTCCAGCTCTTCAGCTTGATTGTTCATATACATTTTTGAAACTAGAAGGCTTGAAAATTTGCCCCTCTTTGTAAATGAACCTCAGTTTTGAGATTTATGAAAACTTTGTTATTCTATTCTGTTTTCATTTCTTTTGCATTTTGTATGATATGAAATAATCTAGTAAAGCTCATTAATACAAAACTTTCTCCTTTTATCAAAACTAGACTGTACCTTTAATTCATTATGAAGCTTTGCTTTCCAGGGCAGCAAGGTTCAGAGAGGACCCTGCCTGAACTTTTGAGGATTGCTCATTGAAATCTCTATATACACTCATAATATAAGCTTTCTCTGTTTTGTGATATTGTGACGCATAGCATATTCCAAGAATGCCTTTTCTAAAGAGCAAACTCAATCTGTATTTACACTGAAAGCCTTTATTTGTTAAGAAAATTACACATCCTTTTGCAATAAAAGATCTCAAAGCATTCCAAAGGTGGCTAAAACCGTTTTGTATTTCCGTGTTTGCAATTTTACAGATAAGGAATAAAAGGCAAAATAGTTGAATCAGCCTTTACCCACAGTCACACAGGAAATCAGTGCCAGCCCACCTTACTTTCAGCCTGAGGATGTCTTTAACTGTGCTTCCTATAGCTTCTGTAGCACATGAGTAATGCTATAGTCATAAAGGCTGCTTAGAATGGTACAGTTTCTTTTGCTAAAAGCAGAGTAGAACTGTTGCAACTCAGCAGTCCATACGCTCTTACTTGTTTTCTGGAACTCCCTTTCAAAATCATTCCCTGATGTCTGGCTGTTCTGTTGAAGCTATTTTTAAACAGAACAACAGCTCTTTCAGTGTAAAGAACAAAATAGGCTTTCTGTAGAAACAGCTGTGGATCATTTTTAAGCACCATTTTATGTGTGGTTTTTTTTTTCTTTTTGTTATTAAACAGAAACGCAGCTGTCACTAAAATCCCAAAACTACAGCCAGTACCTGTATTCATAAGTAAGTCTAGGTTTGGTTTTTTTTTTAGTATTATTTTTGACACAGAAATGTGTTTGTATTTACCTGGAGTATAGCTGTTACGCACAAAACCAGGGCTGACCACTGCAATGCCCTCACTTGCACTATTGTGCTCATCAGGGCCACCTTTTCTGTACAGGTATTTTGCTGGAGTCAGAGGACAGGATGAGAAAGATTCTGCTATGAGAAGTGGAAGTGCTATAATAAGTCTCTCCTATTAAAACTTAATAGGTAATTTCCTGGAAGCATGTGATTTTATAGTGCTCACAAGAAGGCTTCCTATGGTGAGCTTCAGAGTAGTGAGGGTTGTCAGATAATGTGTATTGGACAGGAAGGACTTCTGATTTGATTTCCATGGCACTGAAGCAGAACACGTAGTTTTGATAGGAAGAGAACATGTCAGAGATGGATTATTATTTTTTTTTAATTAACCTTAGTCTTTAATTGGGGTGTGTGTGTGAGTTGTACATGTGTGGCATTTAGGCATCATGTAATTCACATTAATGGAGTCTTTGCATATTCTTAATTGGACATTAGTCTAAGATCACTGAGGTATGTAAGCCTAAATTTATGTAAAATGGATGAAAGTTGTAACATATGGAAATTGTGTAATTGTAGTACACTTCAATGACCATGTTGACATGGGACTGCTAGCTTTTAAGCGTATTTGAAAAGTTGCTGAAGATTCTAGACTTTTTGCTTTGTGTGAAGCTTGTAAATGATCTGGGATCCATCACTCCAAGCAAAGAGTTGCTTTTCTTTAGGATTGTAATGTATAGTGGAATGGCTACCCTGACGTTTTGGAAAATGCAATACTGGGATTTCATGAGTATTTACAGCATCCAAAACGTCATAAACACATTGTATGCGAGAGGTGCCTCCACTAGGAGAGTTGTAGACCACATAGAGTATGTTGCATGCCATGAAAGCTGCTTCAGCATCCTTGCTGTTGCATGATGTTTCCCAAGTGTACTCTACTGCCATGGTTATGTGGTTGATTTTAGTAATTACAATGTTTCCTCCAGTCTCTGGTTCTGCATGGATTGCCCAGAGTCCTTGCTCATCAATGGCAAGATCTATTTTTGTAGATGGAGAAAGTTGATAGGCAGGAATCCTTCCAGCCCCTGGCAATAGCATTTGGTCAGTTATATTTCTTTTCTGGATATTGAATTTAATTATCTTGTTTAGGGAATTGTATCTGTGAAAGAAGAGGAAACCCTGATACATGATGTGGCCAGTTCCTTCCCAGGGAAATGGCAAGATGACTCTACGAGCTTTTGGTGTATGATTGCTTTCCATGAATGCCATGATATGTGCAAATTCCAAAATAACATTATTTGCAGACCCATTTAATAAATAAATCTTTGTATGCTTTTTGCCAGGATCTTTCATCCAAGAGCCATGCTTATCTCCAGTCTTCTTAACTACCTTTAGGGACTTAATGCCTGCAAGCATGTGGTCACAACCTGCAAGAAAACACCCAAAAGAAAAAAAAATTAGAATATCTGTGAATTTTCTAGTTTCCTTTCTTTGAATTACTTAGTTTCCTTTCAATCCAACTGTAAGGCCAGGGTCAATATATCAGCAAAAGTGCCAGCAGAGTGGCTATGGTAAGTAGTGTTGAAGCTAATTTTATACAATATATTCAGCATCTCCTGCTAAGGAAACTGCGTATCTTCAGCTACACATAGTGTGTTGTTTTCTGCTCTATTAGACCAGTGTGATCCAAAAGGAATTCTGTTTGCATACCCAAGAGCAGACCAAGGGCAGTTATAGATTCTCTGATTATTCTTGTCTGTTCTTTTACAGGGCTGTAACTTTTACTTCAGAGAAATGACTTCTGTTTTAGATCAACACCGTAAAATAATCAAATTTATTTCTTATTGGATGGGTACAAATTAAAATCCATTTTCCTGATACACCATGTGTATAGTACTTTTGTGTCAGGAATTCTCTGTTAGCCTCTTTTTTTTTCATTTATAGTATAAAGACAAGTAAAAATAGATAATTGTAACAGAAAGCTGCAACACTGGGTTACCTTCCCATTCCCCCTCCCAACATCTGCAGCACAGAGGAACTAGAAACAATATATAGATTACAAAATTGGGAATGCCCATACATTAAGGTGGTCTTTAAGCAAACTGGTATGATCTTTGTGTTATCAATTCTTCTGCTAGAAGCATGGCTGGTGGAATGACATAGTTGTTTACCTCACTATAGGGAATAAATTGGCATCAGCAGAGAGCGAGTCATAGTTTTGGCTTCATTACAATTTGTATGCACTTTGCACAGATGTTAAAGACCAAAAAGCACCAAGCTTGTGAAGACTCAAACATTTAGACTCTAAGATCTTTATCAAGGACCATCCTTTCCAGGAAAAACTCTCCTGCAAAGCATATTAACAAGCTTGTTTACCGAATGCACTCGTAAATTACAAGGGACACTATTTGAAGTTTAAAGACTTGCCCTTAGTGAAGTGCAGCCATTTCACTCTAACCAAAGCATTTGGATACTGCTACGATGGCATGGATTTTTTTACTGGAAGTCCCCACTCTGGATACACCTTCCCTGAGCAAGCCACAATAGCTTTCCCCAAACTGACATTTATTGATTAGATAGATTCTAAAAGCTTAAAACTTGAATCAAAATACCTAGCCAGATTTAGCAACATCTTCCTCTACAGGAGAAATAACCTGGCCACTATCTGAAATCTATGAATCGTGTCTCGAGAGAGAGGATTTTTAACTCTCCTTGCCTATCAAAACAGCTTGGAGGAAGGCTGATAAACTGACACATTCACAGAGGGCAAAAGGTTTACTGAATTTTTTCCACATTTTCCACAATGATACCTTCAAAGCCCACTGTTTCTTATCGTACCCCAAAATGTGCAGAAGGTAATTTCCCGTTTCCCACCCAAAGCAGGGTGAGGTATCAACTACTGCATGTAAAAACAGTGATTCTACTTGATTTTTATTTTCAAGCCTGTGTGAACTTGAACCAAAACCACTAATAAAGTCAGACTTAAAACATTGCTTGCAGGAGTTTTGGAGTGACTCAGAAAAAATAATCATGACTTCCATTTAATGTACGGTAGCATAGAATCAGAGCTGCTATTTGCTAGAGGGGTTCTTGCTACATTTTCTAAGTGTTGTAGAATCTACACAGGGACTAGTTTTGCCATTGACTTCAATGGGAGAAGCGTCTGACTAGTACTGACAAAAGTAAAGTTGCTAAGAACTGCTGAAATAAAATTAAAAGTAGTAATTTCCAACAAGGGAAAATGGAAAGTAATTTTTTCCCTTCTGAAACTCTCAGAAAGATATAATTTTCAAAGTGTTCTTAACACAGTCAGTTTAAAAATCCCCAAATTTTTCTGCCTTTCAAAAAATTCCTAATGTTTAAAAAGTCCATATATGGAAAAAATAAATCTTGATATTCAGAGGACTCAATTGTGGTGTAGGATTAGAGCTTAGAAGCAGTATAGGTGATTACTTCTGTTACCATCTGCCTTAATATTCTTTCGCTGGAAAATTTCAAGGAACAAACTGTAAAATTAAATCAGTCTAATTTTGTTGAAGTTAGTAGAATGCTATTATTGATAATGCTAAAGATCTTTCACCTGGCTTTTTAAAAAATGGCATTTTATATTTCTTTTTTGTGTATTTTTCATTTCTGACTACTTTTGAGTGAAAATGCAACAGACTATTTAAAGTATGTCTACAATTTGTAATTTGCATCTAAAACTCAACTTTCTTAAGGTAAAGAATCTTATAAAACTTAATTTGTTTTTAAAAAGTACAGATTGTGACTATATTCTTCATAATAGGTGCCGTAACACGTAATTTTCAAATCAGAGCTGAGCTTTGCTTGCAGCTAGCCAGTGTGCTCTCTTGATAAAGTACATGTAGAGGAGAAGAAGGACAAACAGAGGAGTACAGTAAACCAGATGGAAACTGTAGAAGTGAATTTTGTCTTTTTATTGACTCCTGAGTTCACTTTAGGGATGAGGTTTTGACCCCTGCCCACTCCAAAAAGCAAAGACCACCATTAATTCCTTGGTATAGCTGCAATACTCAGAAATACACTGGCATTTTTTCTGGGGCTTTGCAAGAGTATACCTTCAGAGGCTTTTTACATTACTTTATAATAAAAAGCATCTTCCAAGGAATCAATATGATATCCAGTAGAACATCTGCAAAATAAATGTTTGAATTGTACTTTCTTCCTTCCCTTTCTCATACCTTTTTTGTAGTTTTTTTTTTTTTAAAGTCTATTTGCACAGCCAAAACACCATGCAATTGTCTGTGGTATTCACATAACTTGTGAAAATCTGTTATCCCTACATCAGCATGCATTGGCTGGGGGACTGGCTCGTTCACATCAAAGTTCTGAAAAGTAAACTGTTCTTACTTGCATTAAGCATGAGTTTAAGTTTCTTTTTTTCTTCTGCTTCTTCAAATAGCTGCTGTTTCACCAGGTCTTCATGTACTTCTATACATGTATTAGAATCTGTGACAGATCCAAAATAGTCAATGTCCCTTTGTGCTCGTTCAATTCTTGCTAGCAAATTCTCTACTTCACTTTTAACCTCAGTCTTATAATTGTTCAGTCCTGCCAGGCGTGACAGTACCATCTTTGAAAAGTCTCGGAATTCTTCCACGTAATCCAGTATGTCTTGGTTGCATTTTTCCAGCCTCTTCTTGAGTTAGAACACAGGAAGAAAATACATGGATATACACGTATATTCTGTATAGATTACAACCTCATTAATGATTACTTTAAAAACCATGCTATTCTCTCCTTTCCATTCCCCCAGCCCCCCATCTATTTCAGACTGATGGTCTGTTGCTGTAAATCTATGTGAAGAGGACATATTTGACTGGCACTAACATTGACATTTCTAGACAAAAATACTGCTTCTATAAATATAACAGGTGGCCTGAAAATAGAAGCCCAACTGCCACTTTGGGATGCTGAGGAAATTAAGCCAATATTTAAGCCCAAACACAAAATCATAGTGCCAGACTGAGTGTTCTGATTTGGTACTTTATGCACAGATTTCAGGTGCTTTGTTTTAAGGTGGTGTTTGACCAGGGAATGTCTGAGTTTACTGGATTATAAGTGCAGTATACCTGTGTTCTTTGCAAACTTGGTGGTGGTGGTTTGTTTTGCGAGGTGTGGTTTTTGTGTGGGTGTTGTCCCCCATCCCCCCCCGCCATTTATATTGATCATAAGTCCCCAGGAAGCTGTTCAATTACTTTCTACAAAAAACTTGATTTTAAATGTTTACAGATGTTCACTTCAATATCTGCCTCACCCTTTTTCCTGTTCTTTGTTTGGTGCCCCTTGCACCACATGCCACAGGTGGAATTGTGTCATTTTTAATGTGTGCCAAATGAATGGAAATTACCATGTGAAGTTATTCCTACGGTGGATAATAAAATTTAAATCTCAGTCTACACAATGGGAACAGAATACCAGGCTAATCCTTCATTTTTTTGTGTGTTGTGAAGTTAAGACCAGTGAGAGCTTTGTACAAAAAGGGAATGCAAGATCAGACAAGTTAAAGCTGCTGTAAAAGTCTACCAATGCAAGTCAGGAGCGAAGGACATGTTAATGTTTTAAGATAAACTATCTGTGATTACAGCATGCCAATACTGAAAAGGTATTTTGCAGTACTGATGTTTTTTTACTGCAGAAAAAGAAGTAGGTACTGTTATTTTTATATAATTAATTGAAAGCAAATATTTATTTCAGTTTCCCAGCCATATGGGTCTTATTTCAACTCCTAGTTAAAGTGCGGAGACACTGCTAGTTTACACAAATGTGTCTTAAACTACTCTTCCAGGTAGGTTCATCTGTACAAAATAAAAATAACTGATAAATTTCTATCTCCTTGTTAATACTTGGCAGCAGATCTACTGGTGACAATATGGTTATACTGTTCCCTAGAATGGACTGTGACAGTACTATGAACATTTGCATATTTAGCTAAATTCACTGATGTCATAAAAAACCACAGGTAATAACAGAATAAAAATATAATGTTCTGAAATTATATCCTGCAATAAATAATGATGTCGTGATTAGGAATCATTATAGTTAAAGATTTAGTTAGAATTTTACTTATATATTTGAAAAAGCTGGAAATTTATCCTCCTGATATTGCTTAGCATGCAAATTGTTCTGTGTCTACACACAGAGAAGAACATTCATACATTTTTCAAACCTCTTTGCAGTTAGGCAGTATTACAGAATGATACAGATCGCACATACCTCTAAAGATAGGAAACGACGGTCAATGTAGTTCATCAGTGCTGCATCTTGCATCGTATATTGCGCCGCTCCCAGGACGCTTGTGAGGAATGGAACTAATAACAATCGGAGTTGCACGACTGCCATTGTTTCATAAAATTTTGAGGCAAAAAAGTAGTGAATTATTTGTGTGTGAATAGGGAGGGCAATTCCAAACACCAATTCCAGTCCAGGATTAAATGAAATTTAACAGTTGACTGATGCCACAATGTGTAAAAGTAATACTAAAAATTACTAAAAAGTTAAAAATACTGTGGCTGCAAGTATTAAAGACTTAAAATGGGTGTTGCAGTTTGTCATTAAAACAGTAAAGTTGTGGGAAAGGAACTGAATGTGTTTATTTCTAGAAGCCAGATGACTGCTTTCCAGTTTGTGATCCTATGATCAGTCCCAGATGTTCAGTACTGAGTCACATAAAGCCTTTAGGCCAAATTTTATTAAATACAAATAAAAATAATTTATTTTCTCTCCTTTCTCCTCCCATCTGCCTTCCCATGTGACTAACACAGTGCAGTGTATACTTGGTGTAAGTCAGCATGGATTCAAAGTCAGTGGAGCACTGGTCATGCTTTCATAGGATGATCTGATGCATAATGTCTGTAGCTATTTCAACAACCACACCTATTACTGTAAAACAATCTAAAGCAATTGTTTTCACTTCCAGTATTCAGCCTATTTACAGTAGGACTGAAAACCACAGATTTAAAAAAAAAAAAATAAAATTCCTTCCCCTGGTGTCTTGCCAGTAAATCTCTAGCTAAAATCAACATCCTTAACACAGTTCTGTGTCAGTTTAACAGAGTCTTTGTTAGATCTCTTCTTTCAGAATAATAATTCAACTTAGGATGACTTAAAAAATTAATTGTAATTAACTTACATGACTCTATTGCATTTAAGGCAATTTTTATTTATTCTTTTTCATAATTTCCATGACTGAATGCCTTGTCTGGAAATATATGTGGCTATGCTAACGTTGTATTCACTAGGAAACCACGTGTTAGGATGTTAGAAAGCTCCCTTTGTATCCAGCCAAACTGGATATCTGTTTCTTGGAATTCTCCACCTCTTCACAGTTTCTTCTTACAGTATTTTTCCTCACATTTACACAGATTTCCTTTTCTTTCTGACTGTAAGCGTGTGACTTGTGACATAATTCATGAAAATGTGTCACAGCAGGCAGATTTTTACCTCCTTCTGCTTGATTGTTGCGAGGTAAAGTTATGCGTGCTTTACAGGCAGATTTCATAGAGGTGCACAGGTAAGTATTTTTTCTTTTAATATTACTTTATCCTAAGAGGTGTAAACAATCTTCCAGTTCCTATTTAGAGGCAAAGTCAATGATGCACAGAGAGGCTAATATCTGGTCCTCCACTCCAGTGGCATTTCACTTTACTCCAGAACTCTGGCCTGGGAGGATGGAAAGCTTGCTTGCTTGGATCCTTGAAGGATTATGCACTGAGAATAGACAGCCTAGGAAGTGTATAGTCTTCCTTGATTATGTCCTATGGAACATCTTGATGAAGTACACTATCTTCTTTTCTACAAAATAATCAGCTTTGACACTGGGGAAGAACACAGAAAAATAATCTCTTTTCTAACCTCCTAGTGGAACGTGGAATCCTTCAGAGCTGTTCTCTGAGTTTCGTATGTATATCACAATAATCTAAGGCAATGATCAGGAGATGAAGATTATGGGATTCAATAGGTTAATTTCTTCATTTAGTGGAGGGAGAAATCATGCATATGTATAGAACAAATATCATGATTTGCCTGGAGTTTGGAACATGCTTGACCCAAGTTATGTCTGCAGGTCCTGTTTTAAAGTAATATGAAGTAGCATCTTAACTTTATGACTTTTAATATTCTTTTTCATTGCAGTCTGTAGTCTGAGTTTCCCTCTAAAATCAGGCAGTAGCCTCTTTGGATAATTTTATTCGATTATGTCAGAGCATTAGTCATAGCAGAACTCCTTACTGAAAGTTTTTCCTTAGAAAGGGTGTTACAGGTTGTGTCTGAATTTTTGATAATCACACAGTTGTTCAGACTTCACTCTATGAAAGCTAGCATTTATCAGTTTCAGAGTAACCTTATTTCTGTTTGAATCCAGACCCCTAAGCATTTAAAATATCCTAAGCAAAATATTACAAAAATTGTTATCAAGAAAGTATACTTAAAAGTTAGGATATAGATATGTAATTTTGTAATTTCTTTCCTTCATCTTAAAACATGGATAAATTTTCTACAAAACAAAATATCTTGAACTGCTAAACATCCTGTATAAGCTTAAGCATGTTGTATAAGAAACTGGATTTTGTAGTATTGCTCCATCATTTCTCAGAATTACCAGCAGCTGAAAGACCAGAAGCTTCCAGGGATTTCTTTTAATGAAACATTTCCATGCTTATTAAACCGTAACCTCATGGTGAATGACAATGATGCTCATGTCAGATGCAGTATTCTGGGAGGGCATGGTATAGATTCTGGTTAAGAATTGAGCTTTGTTTGGTTTTGGGTTTTTTTTCTTTAGTTGTTATGTGTTTTCCAATTCTGTTCTGCCTAGATATATACATGTGTTTTTTCTCAGGTACATATTAGCTGTATATGTAATGAATAAATATATATATATATTTATGATAGTGTTTTATAGCAGGTTTGCTTGGCATGCATTGGGAAGACATTGGTCTCAGTGCACAGGTTGTTATACACTAACAGAGTAGAAAGATTGTTCTTGTCTCAAGGAAGACTTTTTCTCTTGGGAACTGCTCCTGGAATAGGTTTCCTACTACTACCTTTATTTTACAGACAAACCTCTAAAACGAAGCAAGTATGTTGGTGTAAATGTACATGCTTTTTCACTGTTCTTGTCCTTGTCTCTATGGGTAAGACGGTATTCATTCTTTGTCAATGCCGCTGCTTTGCTGCACTTATCGTATATTTTTACCATTTGGTGTCTCTGTTCTGACAGCTGTTTGAGGTTTCCAAATAAAAAATAGGCATTTTCAGCTCCTCATCTGTGTTTGCAGTTTTGATTTCAAATGCTAGAGGAGTTTTCTGTGTTTTAAAAGTGACGTTGAAATAAATTCAGAGTGGATACTAGATTTGGGGGAAAAATGACATTTCTTTGAGATATTATTTCACTCTTATACCACTGCATGCTGTGTTTTGTTAGGCTTTTTAAAGTCAGTTTCCTTCCGGCATTTCAGTTGGTAAAGCCAGAGCAGTGCCACAATGTGTCAGGCTCTTTGCAGTAATTTGCAGCACTCTGTTGTACCTGCAAACCCTGTTACAGTCAAGGAGAATGGGTGCAAACTAAGTGGATGTACACTAAAAAGTGTACTTGATCACAGAAACTCGTTTCTCCATCACACTCATGATGCAGAAATCTTGTCTATCATGAGATAGGACCTCAGTCATGGAAACCTTGAGCTTACTACCACATCAGCACTGTAGCTTCCTGTTCCAGGTCTTCCGCAGTTCTTTGACTTGCCTCCAGTCCCACTGTGGCTTCTTGTAGGCACGCCTTAGCTCTTTACAGGAATCATGAGATACATTTGTTGTCCCACCAGAGCCTTAACAAAGAAACCACATTGTTTCATTGCTGTGTCTGTCCATACCTGTGACTCTAATAGACTCCCAGTGTGCTCTGTAAACCCAGCCGGCCATTTTTCTTTCTGAGCTTTGGAAACATCCCTGACTCCCAAGCTCCATCACCCTTCTTCCTTGGCTTTACTGAGCAACGGATGCTCTCTTAATGCTGTGTCCTGCACTATTACAACCCTGAGATGGTGGGAAGCCCTCACTTTTGTAGCTTAGTTCTAAGTAATACACGTGTACATATACATCAGATTTTACTCCTGAAGTCCAGACTGGCTTAAAACAGGGTTGATTATGTTTTTCATCTTTAGTTAACTTCTATGTGTAAAGCAATAATACATAGATGAAAAGAAAATATCAGTCATAGTCTGATTTACAGCTTTCTGCATGACTGATGTATATACACATGCATTAGAATAACTATTACTCAGCCTCACGCATCAGTGATACATCAGTGCATGTATGCATTGTGGTTTTGCATCTCATGATCATTAATCAAATGTATTATAGGCAAAAGAAGATGAAAATAGATAACTATCTGATATAATGGGATTTGTTTGTGATTGCAATTTTGTTTAGTTTATGGTTGCCTAATTTGGTAGGTTTTGGCACTGATGAATAATGATGATCTTTTATATAAATAATGTATAGTGTATCGTTGTATTCTTGTGTATTTTCTAATTTTGTTCAGACTTGGGTCTACAGATTAAATTCCTTGTTAGTACAAGCCACTACCTGATGAGGTTGTCTAATGCTGAGATCTCTGAGGTTAGAAAAGATTTTTGTCGTAGTGGAAAATCAACAACTTTATTCCAATTCTGCCTTATTTTTTAAAAACTGCTTTCAGTTTTATATCTTAGACACCGATTCGCACTTCTGTAAAAAAGACAAATGTATGAAATCCGATTGAAGTCTTTGTGTGGTGTTCAGCTCTAAGAACAGTGTCGGGAGTGATACCAGTAGGGGATGTAACACACTGTGATAAAAAGGAGACTTCGCTGAATGTTGGGATTCTGACAGAGGCTTCCACTAGGCGGCTCTCATGTCCTTGGAATTATAAGGCAAACTTCACCGAAACACACCAATTCCAAACTCTCTGACTGAAATAAAACATACACACGAAAGCACGGTTCAGATGGTCCAAAATTTTAGAGACACACACGAATGGAAAGCTAATAGAAAGTCAGGTGCTAGTAAGCACCTGGCCAGATTGCTTTAGCAACCTGCTGCTGCAGTGACAAGCATACAAGCATCAGGGGTCTGTGCCTTCCAACGTGGTGAAAGGCAGCACTTCCTGGAATCAGCAGGAGCTTGGGATGTCCAGTAACTGCAGGAAAAATTAGTCATCTCATAAGGACTGGAATGAAATCACAAAGGCAAAATTAATCCCCATTTTATTTGTACTGATTTACAGCTGGAGCTAGTTGAATCATAGAATTATAAAATTGTTTGGGTTGGAAGGGATCTTTAAAGGTCATCTAGTCCAACCCCCCTGCAATGAGCACGGACATTTCCAGCTAGCTCAAGGTTCCTCAGAGCCGCGTCTCACCTGGCCTTGAGTGTTTCCAGGGATGAGGCAACCTGTGCCAGTGTTTCACCACCCTCATTGTGCAAAATTTCTTCCTCATATCTAGTCTGAATATACCCTCTTTTAGAGTAAAACCATCACCCCTTGTCTTATCACTACAGGCCCTATTAAAAAATCTATCCCCATCTTTCTTATAAGTCCACTTTAATTTAAATAATCCACAGAACTTCTTCTGGGACAGATCACGAAATGGTCTGACATAAAAATCAACCACATGTAGCTATTTTGAATGGTCTGTTTGTTTGTTTGCTGTAAAACTCAGACTTACATGTTCTGCTGATCAAAGACAATTCCCTATACTTTGAAGCCTAAATTTGTATAACCCTGAAACTAAACCAACTTCTAATTGTACAATTCAATATAAACTAATATTAAAATTTTTGCTGCTTTTGGCTTGTTTTACAGTGTGAAATCTGCTTATGAATATTCTCACTAAAATTTGTTTTGCTTGAATGTTCATGTTCATTAAACCTATTCGCGGGAGTACAGTAGCCAAAATGACATTTTTTTGAATTTAGAGCATTTGCAGGAAATTATTATTACAATTGCCCAGCTCAGTTCAGTTGACAATGCCAACTGTGATTTTTTGGTAATATTTATTTTTGAAGCAGATATTTTAGGTGTGATGCATGACTTCTGTGTATAAAATATCATATTAAAGCTTACTAGTGTGGAAGCCTGAAAAGATATTTTTTAAATTTTAAATGCCTACGATGATATGTTTTACTTTATTTTGTTGGGAGTAGTAGACACTGACCTTATAACACTTCATCATATTTCAATGTTGTTTCATTTATTGTTGCACTGAAGAGATGGATTCATAACCTGTGTACCTACATGTTGCAAATAAGAGAGAAGGGATCTGTATGTGCCTGGGAAAGCTGTTACAGCTTAGTAACTTCCCCTTTGAGATGACTAAATGTCACTAACTAGTGGAAAAATATATGTTTACTGATGATGAATAATGCATACTTTTGTAGTTCACTGGCAAATACGAAGAGAGTTTGTAACAGGGTGATGTTCTCTGAGACTACAGCAGTGAATTCAGGACTCTTCAGTTATATTGTTTAAAACTAAAATTATGACACTACATTAAATTTCCAAGTGATCGCTGATGACATGTTCACAGATTAGAGTGATAGCTACAGTACCAGAAACTTGAGCTGAATAGAATGGAGTTGTGCTAGCAAATGTCTAATTAGATCTACCCAAAACCTAAAGGATAGGAAATTGTCTATGAACTGGGGGAACTAGGACAGAAAAGGCCCTGAAGGGGCCATGCAGAACTTGATGAAGTTGGTTGAGATTTGTTGTGCTGTTTTTTTCACTTTACCAGTAAAAAAGAGCCCTATAAAGGAAGAGGGGCCAAGCCCAGACTCAAGAGTTGTGCTTAAAAATAAGTTTTTTTTCTTATAAATAAAAATAAAGATCAGAATATGATTAAAAAGAAAATATCCGTGATTATCTTTCTTGCTATTTATATTTGCTTGGTATCAGCTGAATCCTGGTCTCAAGGTAAGATTAATGAGGCCTGCTGTGTTCTCAGATTTCAACACGAGAGTCTTGAGATTTCTACTTCTGGAAATGTTGGTTAAATTTTTACAGTGTTCAAGCATACTTCTCTGGATGAATTAAAAATTAAGAACTGCATTCAGACATTGAGGCAAAGAGTCATACCCTGACTTTAAATGGAGATCCACAGTATAGATTTCTGTCTCTTTCCAATATGGTATGAAAAATAAATTTCATCAACCTTTTAAATTTCTAATTTTTATTTCTGCCAACCTATTTATGATCTCAAAATTATCCCTGATGCATGGCAGAGAGTCTAAGCAAAATAAACTCTTAGAAACTATGGTGTAAAGCAGGGGGATCTGAGCTAATAATACAGAATAAGTACATAATAGGAGAGCATGTTTTTTTTAATGCACATTAATCTGAGCATAAGCTCAGAGGAATCTCCTGACAGACAAGCTCCAGGTCAGGAGAAGGTGTATCAGGTGGACCTGCAAAGCAGTCATCTGTAAAACTTTTGAAATTGACATTTTTCAAAGCCCCATCATGTCGAGACACTTTCATATTTTCATTTATTGTAGGCTTCATATTATGCTGCACCCAATCTCTGAAAATGAATAAAAAATAAGACATTCACAAAAGTCTCCAGATTAGAAATAGTATCTTCGAAACCAACGGAGAGTCAACTCTAAGCATGACACATATGCAAAAAAATGGATTTTGTGGCCTGTATTCTCTCTAAGGTTAGAGCTATCACATTTGAAAGTCAGTGTACTAGAGGAGGTGGTCATAGGGCCAGTCCATGATGAATAATAAAGCACACGCGCTACACTGATTGAAAAGGACATAAACATGTTAAGCTGTCATGAATAATAGATAACCATTTCTTTAATTTTTCTTTAGAAGTCAGCCTGTTGTTTAGCAGTGCTATCATTGTTATACTGAATCTATTCCTCAAGCTTTGTTATATGACCAAAATTAATTATCTCCATCCAGGAAAAAGGTCACATATTTCTGTGCACAGGGTATACATTCTGCAATATTGTATCAAGTGGATTTGATCTGTTCCTTTTGACCTGTCAGAGCTCAGTGCACACTGAATTTGTGTAGTTTGAAATGCATGCTTCTGCTCAAGACAATTCATCTTGTTATAAAAATATGCAACCAATGGAGTCTTCTCTTAGGAAAAAAGCAGAATGCTTGTCTTAAGAGGAAAGCTGAAAAGGACTGAATCCATTCAGTAACACATTATACGTGGTAAAATTTTCCATCTCTCTAGCCCTCAGTTGGCCAGACAATCAGAAACTGTTTCTATTAACTGATTAAAATAGAAATTCAGTGCCACCATCATGGCATTTTACTGGGTTGTGGAGAAAAAAAAAAAAAAAAAGCTGTTCTGCCGTGCAAGCTATCCAGCCTGGCTCTGTTTGTTTCTCTGAGTAGATAGGGCATGACTAACTCGTCCATATGTTCAAACATAAAATTCCTGCTGTGGTTCTCTGCAACAGAGGGCAAGCAGCATCTGTACATAAGGGATATCTTTTCTGTGCTTGAATCAGTGTAGTTCTCCAATGGGCCATATTTATTCCCGACACTTGGGAGCTAGCACACTACTGTATCTTTTAGGCCTGCTGGTATAATAGGAAGACATTTCCATTTCTGCGCATGATATGTGAGTATCGCATCCAAATGCTTTACCACAAACTCGCTGTCTGCCCTGTGCACTTCTACCTCTCGCAGAAAGATTGTACAGTCTCTGCAGAAGTGTCATTGTGCTGGGCCCATGAACACAGCTGGCTTAATTTTAAGAACAGTCTGGGGTGAGCAATCACTGCAGTCAGTCTCATGTGCTGTGCTGCTGTGGTAGAGTGAGGCAGAGAATTTGTGTGTCTTCCTGTGGGCTGTGTTAGTGTTAATACATGAATGGGTGTTAGATATGTTCTTTGATCCTTTGACAAAATTATCTATGTATGTCTGCTTGAAAGGTGATTTAAAAAGATGTTACTGCCTGCTATGGTATAAGTAACAAATCAGACTTGGTCCCTAGCTTCTTTTTTGTGACTTTCTTCCTGGTCTTTGTTACAAGCTAGTTCCTGGTCCTCTGAACTCTCAAGTCCATCTGTCCTTTACTAATGTCACACCAAATGAAATGGCATAGGAGCTATGAAAAATCCTATTGCATGTTTCTGCAGAGAATTTAGAGAAAGAAGCTTCAATCTTAAATTTTGGGCTTCATGTTTTTGGAACTCCCTCTTAAAGAAACACCATAATTTTGTCCATGTTTGACATATGCCAGGTATTAGAAAGTATAGACATATATATAGTATGTGTATAGTATATGTATATGGTGTATACATAGTGTATGTATAGACAGTTTTGTAATCTGTCTTGAATGATAATCCTTGTATACTACCATTTGTTACATGTATTATTCTTAGCTCCTAAGGGCCAAAGTTGTTACAAAGCTGAGGATGTGCCATGAGTTGTTAATTATAGATTAGGATCTCAGACTGCCTTTTCCTGCCTCCATGCAGGACCACATATTTCCTGCTTGTGTATGTTTCATGCAGGGAACAGGAGCTGTCATCTTTAGCTGGCTTTTCTTACTAGCTAGTTATTCTTTTTCTTTCTTCTTTCTTTTTTTTTTTTTTTTCTTTCATGTAATGACAGTTTTACAAATAGCTTTCCCTTTCAAAATGACTGAATCATGTTTGACTCCAGTTTTCTTTTTCTCCATGTGTTTGAAATATCTATACCTATTATACAGACAGGAGACAACTTGGACCAACTAGAAAGTGACGTTGGTACGGGAATTGTTGTTTTACACACCTGTTGGAAGCTAAGGAGCTCTTCTTTCTAGTGCTAGGCACTTCCAAAACCATCTCGATATAATAGTTTCGGCTCAGTTATCAGGTGGATGAATGTGATATAGCACATATGAAGAAACACATAGGATAAGCTTTAGCACCTTATTATACCTTTACCAAATAAATAGGCTCTTACATAGACTTACGAACAAAGGAAACACTAGACAGTTAAATATTAATTAAAAGAAGGCAATGCAAGAAGATCTGGCAGCCTAGATAACGCATCTGTAGCCCCACCAGATAACAGGCCCAAAGCTGCAAACACACTCCTTTTTGTAGAGAAGTCAGATGCTGCCACTGGAAAATGGCTCAGTTTGACATCTATGGCCAGATGGTCAAACCTGTGCCCTCTGTATATTGTAATGCATGCAGCTAATTCTGCCAAGTATGAGAAAATAGGAATATGATCCAGTGATTGTCAGCAGTTAAACAGGATTACAGCAAATGCTCATATATGCAGCCAAGGTACATCAAGTTGTTGGTGATTGTTTATGCTGCATGTGTGGCCCGATTGTGATATCTAAGCTTTGGCTCAACAATGGTCCTGACCTCCAGCAACTGTTTCAGTTTAGGATGGGCAGGTACTTGTCTCAGCAGGAGGTAACAGACACTGGACCACTAGTGTCCATGGCCTCTCATCTGCTACTGATAATGCATTTCTTTGTTTCTTGTTTGTTCTGCTCCAGTGTACAGTCAAAAGACTGAAACTATCCACAGATTAACCTGTTTGACCTTGAAATGGAAACAGGAACAGTTTGTGATAGCATGTAGGGGCAGAAACTAAAAGAACTGCCTCTTAAAAACCATTCACTGCATAGAAACTTGAGCTTGTGTTGCTGTCTCCTGAGCAAACAATAAAGTCAGCAGTGCACTAAGCATAGCTGCCAAAGTGGGCTGTGAGTTAAGGTACAAACCTGGACTCAAATCCAGGCTATATAAGAATGTGGATAACCCCAGTTATTTTAAATGGGGATATGCACACCTGTAAACTGTCTTGAGCTGATACGGCACCTATTAGGGGATGATATGATATCGAAAGAGAGAGCTCTAGGATAAAACTAGTTGACTAGTTAGTGGTAATTACAGATCCAGCTATAAGCTTTTTAACATAGAGGGTGGCTCCAGCTGGATGGTCCGGTAAAAGCAAACTCTTCAGAATTTCTTTTTTCTTGAAGTTGCCATTGACTGAAATGAGTTGAAACACATTTTCCTTTCTCCCTCTAAACTTTATCTGTTTGCTTGGCATTAGTAAGCTTTTGTTATGTTTTTCACAGTTACTGCATTTCAGTCGTAAACGTGATGGGTGAAATACACTTTGGATGAAAGATGCCACAGACCACTGAGTGCTATTATGGGACTAGTTTCCAAAGTAGTTATCAGGAATGCAATTGTACCCTTGAGAGTCTTTTTTACCTACCTAATTACCTAGAGTTTCTGTCTACAACTGGGCTAATAAACTTTAAAAGCCATGCAAAGATTTTACAGTGCTAGTGATACAAACAGAACAGTTGCCTGTATTCTTACTGCTCAAAAGCTTCACAAGCTGTGCTATCCTAATTACCTTTTTTCAATGAACGTCATCCCATGAGAAATTTCAAATCCCCTACAATCTAACTGAATGTAGGCGAGATGGAAAATGCACATGGAAAAATCAGTTTGCCCAGCAGGATTCTTGCACAGACTAATTCTTAGAGAAGATTTTTAATTTACTCCAAAACACCTAGGGTGATTCTTTCAGGTAGCAATTGCCAATTTATGCTCAATGAGAAACACAGTTTCTACAACTACCTGATTAGTGTGATATACTTATTTTCTCTACAGCAGTATCCTTGATACTGTAGAATAGCTGTAAACTACCCTTTTTTCCAGGTTGTGACATATGGGTGATGGCTGGCTGCTTTAATGCTTCTTGTGACAGTATCAGATGGGATTTACTTAGAGTAGCACTGGGGTGGGGGGAATTTCTGCAACCTCGTAGTCGGGGTTACAGTCAGGCTTGAAATGAGGATGGTATTCTACTGTTTTAAGCATAGCATTGCAGATTACAAGCGTTAATTAGTGATTAGTTATTCAGAAAATATGGTTTTGTATCATAAATGTATGTGCATAGTGATTAATCTCTGGTTTGAACAGTTCACATGCATGTGGAAAAAACTTCACCAACTGGTTTAATATAGAACACTGTGCAGATAGTCTGTGCTTAATTTAGATCCTTAGGGTAAACAATCCTTGCATGGAATTGTATTTTTAAGTAAGAAACTGTCTAGAGTTAGGAAACATTCCTAAGATGGTAAAGTAGTCCCCAGAAGTCTACAGGAAAGGTGACTAAATTTGGATTTATTTACATGGATTCTATTCCACCTCTACTTTTTCAGGACTAGTGTCCCATTAAGTTGAAATCTATTCCTCTCCAACTTCATTCCTGTTTATGCTGTTGAAATAACTGGTAATTATTGCTGGATCTGGTGCTGTTTACAGTTTTTTTTTTCCTTTTGGCTTGAGTTTGACCTTTTTAGGTGATGCAGTTTAGTCAGACTGCTTTGATGTCTGCAGTGCTCCTCTCCTGCAGCTTTCTCCAGTCCTTTAGTATCTTGACACCCAAGTTAAGGAACTTGTGCAAACCTGCCAAGGTTTCCATCTTTCACTTACTTTTGTATTCACAGAACATGTTCATGAGAAAGATGCAGCTAGAAATGGTACGGGAAAGAGTGTTGATAACTACGAACTGTATCATTATGTCAATATACTTACATTGTAAAAGTATATTTTTTTACTCAAAAGCAGCACATTTTCTTTTTCTGAATAGAATCTAATACAGAATAATTTTTCAATGGAATGTTAAAAGCCTCTTTTTGAAATTTATGCCTACCTATTTTGGAATGTCCTGATGCTTCACATGTTCTGATTTCCTTTTTCTTCTCTTTCATAGCTACTTGTTATATTAAATGTATACTCATAAATAAAAAAACATTTTTCTTGCCTGAAGGAAGTTTATTGTGTGTTTGTAAAAGATTGGTTCAGGAAGTTGAGTTCCACTGGACCACACACACTTTCAGGAGCAGTCATAAATTTTGCAATTGCAAGCATGTTTAAATCTTTTATTTATAAGTTAACATACTTTTTATACTGTCAGAAAATAGTGAGCAGAATGTACGTCTGGTGCATCTGTCTTAATGTCAGGAATGTCTGCCAGTTTACAATTTTCAAACAAATAGTTTGTTGTAATCTCAAACATCAGTCTTCAGCATGAACTCCTGGGTACTAAATTAAACAAACGGAAGCTGTGTCTTACTATAAATAGAAGGCAAACATGTTTTGATAAATTAATCTTAAAAGAACCTGAATTATATGCAAAATATTGTGGAGAAAATATAAATTGTGAAGGTCTATTTAATTACAACTGGCAAACAGAGGGAGCTGGACAGATTGTGGCTTTTAATTCTCAGTGCTGCCTATGGGGGCTAAAGAATCGGTTCTCACAAAACTGATTATAATACATCTGATGTGGCACTGCAATCTCAGAGATTTCTGAAAGATGTGAATTTTGCAGTAAAATTGGAACAAAAAAGACTAAATTTGGACATAGGTCTGTGTTCTGTGTTTTTTTAACTCCATCTCCTTGGCCTGTGAGCATATATATATATATATGCACACTAATTAACTTAGAAGTAAGTTTTGTGTGTTTGAAAACTTGCTTGTTTTTTTCCAGCTGCATCACTTGATCTAATAAAAGATATTATGTCTCCCAATAAATCTTGCCTGGCTTGTATCCTCAGGCTATTGTAGCTACAACAATGTTAGTTAATTTGCCAGTTTTTGCACATATATTGCAGCCATGTTGTGGAGAAGTGTAACATAAGATAGACAGAATTTGATGCATTAGGCCATCAACTACGTGTTAGTGTTTAGATTATTTTCAGTCTGGCTCCTGTAAAGAGCTGGCAGCCAGGACAGAGCAGGAATAGCCGAGGAATCTGCACAACAGAAGTGACAAGTAGCAAGGCTACTTGTTTATATCTTAGCAAACAAATGTGCATTTTTGCAATTTAATTTTGCATTCTGCACATGAAAATCAAATTCTAAAAGGCTGTCTCTTTACAGGTTTCTGCATTGAGTTTTGAAATTATTAATTAATAGAATAGAAGATGTTTCTGGAATGCTTATTCGGAACAATAAATAAGCAGAATAATTTACTGCTCACCCTTTGCTAAACACAGTCTCGGCAATTTCAGTTATTCTGTTTCTGTTCAGTGAAGGCTGTATTATATGATGTTTTGACAATAAGAAATAGCAGCAGGAGATTCAAAAGTCATTCGGTAGCTCCAATTTTACATTACATACATTTATTGTTTTACTAATAGCATTTATAGTGAAATAACATAGAAGTCCACCCAGGTATTAACCTTAATGTCACTGAAGACAAAGGCAGAATGGAATTTAATTGTTTGGTTTCATATATAACAATATTTATAATATTAATTCATTATTGGCTGAAGTGAGGGATATCGAATCTTGCCCAAGATTTTTAGATCACATGAATTGAAATGTAGTTAACAGCACAGTATGGAATCAGTGATACAGTAACTAAACAGTAATGGGCTTTGGCAGGGATGTTTTTCAGATTTATAGGAATGCAATAATTTTTTGTATCAACCTGTTTTTTTTTTTCTTGTTAATGTATTATTGGGGAACAAGGACATACGGTGTAAGAATTGGACAGCAGACACAGCCCTGAAACAGCTGAATAATAGAGAAAAGATTGCTTTTGCTTTCTCAGGGCTGAATGCCTAATTGCTTTTCTTTATTACAGCTTTGTTTTGGCTTTGCTGCATAGTTGATTATCGCAGCAATCTTTACGCTACCTGCCAGCATAGCTTATCTTTTCTAGTTGTGGAACTGGACCTTGTTCTGGGCTCTAGGCATGGGCTGCACCATGACGTTCTGGGTCTGAGTGCTTGTTCATGGACTGCCACTATGTGTTCTTCTGTTCAGCCTCATCTGCTACCTTCCCTCCTTTGAGACAGAGTTGGTGAGCCAAGCTGGGCTGCCCTGTGGGCTCTTTTGGCTACCACTTGGACCAGCCTGCTGTATGAAAGTGATTCCACATATGGATTTAGATTACTAAAAGCATGTTCTGTTGTTGAGCCAGGAAGAACAGCCACTTTCTTCTCCTCTTTCTTAAAGTTTTACCACAAATCTCCAATATATTTTCTCTTTTCTTTGATTATTCAGGGAATGCCATAGAACAAATTAGAGTAGAATATCCATCATGGGATAAACCTTGATGAACTTTTACCTCTCAGATGTCCTTCAAACTGATATGGGCAAAAATAAACACTGAAATGTTCTGTCCTGAGTGCTTCAGACATGATTGATCACTGACTACCTCAAATGGGTATTTTGTCATTTGGCTTCTTCAGGTCAGGAGGATAAAAAATGTATACTGTCAGTTGAAAGCACTCTAAATAGCTTAATAGCCATTACCTTAGGCAGTACCTTTTACTCTCCATTTTGTCTTGATTCCAAAGTATGACTTTATCATTTGTTGACTACTTTTTCAATATGCAGCCTCAGAAGATGAAGGTGCTTTCCTGTACCCAGAATAGCTCCCACAAATCTGTCTGAAAAAGTGTTTTAGAAATGCATCACTATAAATCATTAAATACTTGTACCAGGGGGGCATACGTAACCACCCATTAAGTGAGTGATACTTCTTTTCAGTGTCTGGTATGGAAAAGATAGGAGTATACTGATGATGTTAAGTGGAGTACTGATCTTTGGTTTCTACTCTTTTCACTGTGATATATGCAAATATAACCTATTCCTTCAAAAAGTGAATGCATAACAATGTGGTTAAAGGTAGTTAGTATCTGAACATGTTATTTTCTCAGAATCTCACATGGTATTTAATAACTACAATAGACTGCACATAAGTGCACCATGTGTCTGTCCGTTTATAGCCAGGGATCTAAAAATGTTTTACAGACAATAGTTTGTGAACAATATGCAATAGCCCATATAGGGGAAGAAATTTGATTTTAGTTTTAATTCATCTTTCTCTGAGTTTGAAAATCCTTTTATTTTTTCACAGGCATCTGGAGATATTAGGAGCAAGTTCTAGTGACAGAGATATTTTTTAAAATCTCTGAGGACATAAATCACCTTGGTTTTTAATTTGAAAGTTAACATGCAAGACTTGACTCTTAAATCGTATTTTAAAAATTAAATAAAAAATATTTTAAAATATTTATAAAAACTGGATTCCTAATTTAAGACACTTTGCCACAGATTCAAGAGTTCAAATAATAAAATTTCATAGTTTTATATTCTTATATTTCTAGTAGTATAGTTCCTTGGTAAAAAGACTGAGCACGTAAGAGGCCTTCCTGAAGTGCTTAAAAATGACAGGAATTAGAGCTGCAATTCAGTGATAGAAACTGCTTTTGAGAGACTGACAGTGTCCTGGAAGCTGTCTTGAGCAAGACTTTCACATTTTAAGCTGTACTAGCCTTTTTTGGACACTTACAATGCACAACCTCAGTGCTATTCTGTCAGATCCTATGGAATATTGCAGAGGAATTTTCTGTGCTTTTCATGCTGAGCTGAGTAACCTACTACTTACCTTGGACATGAATAGAATAGAAATGACTCTTTTTTAGTTGAAACTGTAAAATGGGCTGACTCACAGGTGCACCTGCGTGAGCAGGCAGGTGCATACACTAACAGATGGTTGGGTGGTAGAGCTCTGTGTGGGCATACATGGTCATCCAAATCATCCTGTGCAGAAGTGCTAGGACTCCTTATAATAGTGCAGAGTGATTTTTACCAGCTTACTCTGACAACTCAGTATTTTCTCTCTATACAAAAGTAACAGAGCTGGCATTGCCAGCTGAAGAAAAAGAAATTGGGATGGTAGAGACAGAAGATCATTGAGAAAAGGCTAGGGTCAGTCAAGCTTGAAGAATCTGGTTTTATTTGTTTCTTGTGATTGTTTGAGGGAGTAGTTTGTACAGGCTGTGAAAAGGCAGTCTGTACAAAATCAGATGTATAAATGTTTTGTCCAGTGCAAGTTGGGACTTGCACTAATTTACATATGAAACCAAGAAAGGGATTGAGTGCCTGTACATGAAGCCCAGAAAAACATTTGGCTGAACATGAAATGGATATTGTGTATGGGAACAACAGAGACAGCAGCAGCAGACTGTGCTGTATGTACATTATCTGCAGCAATCCTAGTGACTTCATGATCTGTATACCATTAGAGGAGTGAGTGATTGCTTCTGTGTATGACCAGATGTTTTGTTTGAAGACCATTAATCAAATTTCCCAAGGCAAAAGAAGCATTCGGCAATTAATTAAGATATAATACTAGTCTTGTAAGATGTTTCTGACTACACTAATTAATCAAGCCAAGCTGGAAGATTTTGTTCAAGGAGCTCTGAAATACTTTCTGATATATTTCAGAGGAAGCAGCTCTGAGTATTGCAGAAGAAATGTGAACTATTCAAGACACCCGTTTTGCACTCATGTCCGCTGCTGATGTGATAGCTCGTGTGTTAGAAAGGCATGGTGAAATCAAGGTTTTTTTTATAGTCACAAAGGCCTTTGTAATGAGCTGCAGTTGAGTGAGACAAGGAAGCTCATCTTTCTTTCTGCTAAAATAGAAGAAAAATGCTTTGAATTTTTAAGGTAAAGCCAGGCTGGTGTTTTAATTATTCATTTTGGGGGAGTATGGAAAGAATATGCAGTTAGGAAGAGCTATAGCAATCATTATGCTAATTATTTTTAATGTTTAATGCAACAGCATGTAGGATCCATAGGTTGAAAGCCCTTTGTTGTGGACATTGTACGCTTTCTGATGAAGGAAATGTTCCTGTGTCACTAACAGAATTTTAAAACTGCAGAAGATTCTGGAAAAGGTAAAAATCAGACAGTAGTAGAGCAGTAACTAACAAAGACTGCTGTCTTGAAGGACAAACCCTTCCTAGATTCCTCTGCTGCATGACAACAGGAACAGAGGCTTTGTATGATGGGAATCTGTTCACACCTTGCCATATTATAAGGATGTTAACTTCAAGAGAAAGGAGGCATGTATCCACTGCTGCATTTTCTTTGCAGTCCTGCAAGCAGGAATAGTGTTTGTGGCTGCTTGAGAGTCTGTGGGAACTTCCCCATATGTATTGATAATTGAAAGTGACTTGTCAGTTGTTACTTGAAAATTTTAGCCTCGGTGATGTAGAATGACACTGCATGCTTTCTCATAATGGACACAGGCAGACTCTTTGAAGGCCAAAGTGAGAGGTTCTTCAGGTTGATAACAGCATGATAGCAACCTTCATCTGGTGCTGCAGGTAACAAGGACAATTCTGTTACTTTTTTTTAATTTGAAAGCTTTTGAAACCGGATCTAATTAGAACTCCTGTTCCTCAGTATGTTCTCTAAAGGGCCTGGACAGATAAGTTTATGAGAAGCCTCCTATGGTTAGTTATGCAGTAAATAAAGTAATTGGAAATAGAAGATCAGATGATTTGAAGACTATGTTTAAGAAAAGTAGCAATTAGGTATGAAAATAAGGATGAAACGATGTCTTCTGACACACTATCAACTATAGTAGTCAGGAAAATTAAAGAAATATCATTGTAAATTTTCCGACTAAGTTAATAGACAAATGGATGTACTTGTTTCCTTGGTTATTGAAGCACATGGTGGTTGATACATCAAGTGACTTTGCAGAAACTGGCCTGTTTGGATAGGCATCATCTGGATTTATTTCCAGAGAATATGCCTATGTAGGAGGTAGAGAAATAATTAATTGATCAAAAGTATCTAAAGCACTTAAAAATTGAAAATGGAGAGCCTGCATTTATTGAAAAATAAGAAGTAAAAAGATTCAATGTCATAGAAGATCTTTGACAGCTAAGATAGCAAAATGGATGGGTTTTTGACAGACTGAGTCAGATAAGAGGTTGGGGACTGTATTGTGTGGCTTCTGTGTGATGAACTGTGACTGTCAACCAAAAAGAAATCTGCTGTCTCCATCAAGATTGAGAAAGTTTGCTAACTCAATCAAGATTAAGCAAATACCAATCAGAACTAAAGGGCAGATAGTGGCTGTAGCATAGTTTATCCAAAAAAGACAAGCCTGAGAGTGAAACATCTTATGATGGTTAAGGGGAAGATACCGAAATAAAAGAACATGACTGAGAGGCTAACTTGACTAGTAGCTTGGGAAAGCTGCAAGATATATGTTTCCATAGAAACAAAAATGACAGATATATTTAAATGGTTGCTCCATGGGCCAGAGTCTTTCCTTACTGCCTAGACAGCATTCATTGGCAATGGTGCCAAGCTTATGAAATCATCAGTGGTAATGAAACCACTGAGGTGGAAAACTTGTAGGGGAAGGTATTACAGTATCTGATATATCAGATATATATATGATATAGAGTAGCTAATATATATGGAAAAATAAATAAACACGCTATCATGCAATGCTCACCCTTCTTGTCCTTGTGCCCAGTCCTGTTCGACTTATTCATCAAGGACCTGGATGAAGGGACAGAGTGCACCCTCAGCAAGTTTGCTGATGACAGAAAACTGGGAGGGGTGCCTGCTACGCCGGAAAGCTGTGCTGCCATTCAGCGAGACCTAGACAGGC
>Ga0181612_127791_pt1 | contig 27213 bp, 46 predicted proteins | sample HoacroProtozoa21_FD_119630 | JGI IMG/M metagenome (GOLD analysis project Ga0181612, IMG submission 119630) | Hoatzin crop microbial communities from Cojedes, Venezuel. Combined Assembly of Gp0051906, Gp0051904, Gp0051908
AAGGCAGGCTGTTAACCACGATGTATTCCCCCGTGGTCTTAGGTGCCTTCTCGTACTTGAACACTGGCACATCTTGCGCCCCTGCCAAATACTTTGCCATTGCCGTAACTGCTGCCGCTCCGTTCATTTTCCTTGTAATGCTGCTATTTCACGTTGAAGTTCTACGCGCGTAAGATGTAACACGTTGTAGCCTTTGGCCTCGATATATTCTGCGTACGGAGCACCCGCGACAATCACCAGTACATAGCCTTCGTCATATACTGGATACTCATCGAGAGCCTCCTCGGCATACTTCACACCCTCGCCTTCGAACCCGAATGACACAACCTCTTCACTATTGTAATACAATCTCCCCGCGATAGACCCTCGCAGTACGCCCGTGTCGTCTTTATACTCGCCATTGGCGCGTGCGTGGTCGCACATGCGTTCCCCGATAGCCACAAGTGCCTCGACAAGCTCATTGTGTGACGCGTTAAGTTCGCTGCAAACCATGTCGCGGAGGGTGTTGAACCCGAAAGCTTGGAATTTTATACCCATATCTTCTCCCACTTTTTCAGGGTTACAAAACCTCGGACCGTCATGGTCTTATCGATTGTCTCGTCTTTCTTGATGAAACGCACCTTGTCGCCCTCTACGATGATACGCGCGGGGTTGCGCACGAATATCTCGTAGGCGTAGATGTACTCGTTCCCGTCATTGCCGCGCACGCGTGACGCTGCGGTATTAGGAAGTATCTTGCACTTGCCGATGTCGATAGTCGTAGTAAGCTCGGTGGGGTTCATATCCTCATCGTAGCCATTTTCGGTTATCAGCAGTTCCAAGTGGTCGTCAAGTCTCATAATACGCGAATGCGGCTTGTACTGGTTTCATCTTCATCAAGCACAAGCAAGGGTGATAGCCCTGCTCTGCGCGCTATCCCCTTGATTGCTTGAATAAGTTTCGCTGTGTCGTAGCTTTGAGAGATGCCTCCGATATTCTCATTGGTGAGTGTACGGAGTCGGTTCAGGCACGACATCGCGGCCAGTGCCACCACCGAGTGCATCGATGCGGTGTAGTCATCTTCACCATTGCCCGAGGTCTTGAAAAACGCTTGGGCATCGATGAACTCTTTTTCAAGGGCCTCATCCGAGACGGAATACGGCTCAATGGCAGCGGCTATGGCCTCGAGGATTGTCATGCGTCAAGGTTGCTAAGGTTGAACGTGGTGATAAGATGCGGGTTCGTGATTTGGGGTATCCACTCTGCCGTATATTCCATGTAACGACCTTCCTTGTCGCGGTAGTTGCTGATGAGCATCTGACCCTCGCCAGTAGGAACATAGTTGCGATTGGGCACGGGGTCTTGGCTCTCGTAGGGAGTGTGGTGGCGCATGTAGCCCACTTGGTCTTGCGGCAGCAACGTGATATGCCCATCGGCATAGATAGGAATATTCTTGCCCGTTTGGTCCTTCACATAGTCGTCTTTGATTTCGATAGCGGGCAGGCCGATACCACGGAACACCTCCGATGCCAGTGCCGAGCTGATGAGACCAGTTGCAAGGTACATCTGATTGCTCGAGAGTACCATTTTGAACTTGTCACCGAACTCGGAAGAGCCGATGATGTTATTGATGAACGTCTTGCGCGACATAATCATTTTTTGGTACGAACCATAGTCAGGGCGGAGCTCCTCGAGCTTGTTCTGCAGGTAGGTGATGAAGTAAGACTTGTCATCAACTACGATGTCGCTCTTCTCGGGGGTGATTTCGTTCACGGGGAGCTCGATGTTAAGCACCTCGGTAGCGTTCTGCTCGCTCACGGCAGCATCCTTGTTGCGAACCGATGCCTTGCCAGTCATCAGCAGTGACGCAACAACGATGTCCATGCGCTTGTGGGCCGCGAGGGTCACTTGGCGGTAGTCATCGATGAGGAACTCAACGATTTCACGCAGTGCGGTTGACTGGTCGGGGGTTTTGGCTGCGTTGTACTTGTCGATAAGGTCGCGCAAGTCGCTCAAGCGGTCGAGCGACAGCTGATAGGCATCGCCAAGGTAGGCCACCTCACCATATCCCGAGCCCATGTTTCGGCGCTCGCGGATAGGTTTCTCGCCAAAGCGGCTGTTAATCGAACCGGCGGCTACACCCTCAATCGTTCCGATGTAGTCCTTGAACACGCGGGTAGTCGTTTGGCGGAACGTGAGATATTGCTGCCAATAAATGGTGTCTTTGCGCGTTTGGTTCACGCGGTTGATGATTGCCGATACAATGTTGGCATCATTGAATAAAGCGTCAATAGTCAAATACATTGTCGTGTCCTCCTTTCTTACTCGTTAAACTCAAACAGCCCCTGCAGCTTTGCCTTGTCGGCATCGCTATAAGGAATGACCAACTTGTCGGGGTCAATCTCTGCAGCGTGGCGCAGCAATGTTACATTATTGATGCCACTATCGACTTTCCAACGCCCGTAAAGGCCGCTGTTGGCGACATACTTTTGCGTGGTGCCGCCCTCTTCCGATGCCTCGGAGAGCACGTCATCGGCCGCAAGTGCGCCCAGTGCTGCGCTCAGATTGAGCACATCGTAGTCATCATTAGACGTGTCTACCGATGATACGGTTGCGCCTTTCGTTCCGTTGGTTACATACATGCCTGCGTACGCGGGAGAGCCCTTGGCCACCTTAACTGCGGTATCGGCCTCTTCGGCAGCTGCGTACACCTTGATATTGCGGACCAAATAGGCCTTGCGTGCCTTGAGGTCTGCGTAGATGGGAGCCAGTGACGGGATAATCGCGCCAGTGGCAAGGTTGGTCGTGTCAAGCACGAACAACCCGATGCGGCGCTCGCCAGTGCGAACGGCATAGCGTTCCTCATTCTCCACTTTCGGGGTGAGGTCATAAACAAATCCTGCTGACATTCTTTAATCAGTTTTTATTTTCAACAATTTTTTTCGTGTCCTCGTTAATCGCGTTGGCGATAGACTCGGTTTCTTTCTCGATTTTCTCATCCGCGGACTCGGGCTCTTTCACGCCTGCAAAGTTGTTGTTAGCCTGCAATTGCGCAAAGTCCTTCATGTACGCATCGAGGTCCTCGTCTTTGGATGGCTTTAAAAATTTCATGTATTCTTGCGAAATGCCGTTATCAGATGCAGCCTTGAGCACGCGTGCGGTGAAATCCGCTTGTTCTTTCTCGTCTTTCATCGTCTCGACTTGCTGCCGCAGCGTTTCGTTGTCATTGCTGAGTTTCGTCATTGCGGCCTGCAGGTCCTTGGCCCATTTCGGGGTCTCATCGGTTTTAGGCTTTGCCTCTTCGGGTTTCGCTTTCTGCTTTGGTTCAGGCTTGGGCGCGGGCTCGGGAGTCGGTACTGGTTCAGGGGTCGGCTTTGGCTCGGGCTCGGGCGCGTGAATAGGTTTGCCATCCTTGAGGTTAAAGCGTTTCTCATAGTTGGCTACCGCGGTTTGCGTTGCAGCTCCTGCGCGGAAATCACCATAACTTTGTAGCACGTCTTGAAAATTGATGCCCTCTACAACCGAGTCCAACAATGTTTCATCCGTAATTCCAATCGCCTTCTTGGTGGCGATGCGGTCTAAAATCGAGCTGTCAACTCCGCCAAATTTCGTTTTCAACAACTCAAGTAATTTCGCCTTCATTTTTTACTGGGGTTAAAATTAATATTAAGTTTTGTTTTGCTCTTGTTCCTTTTCCTGCTTTTCGGTGACTTGATTTTCTTTGTCACGATTTACCTCGGCAGGTTGTTTTTCGGCCATTTCCGCCTTGATTTCCTCGAGTTCCTCCTCGGTGCGTTCGATGTTGCCGCAAAACATCACGCCCGTTCTACGCGACCACACGCCACCCGACACTGCCGCCACCGCGGTCTGCACCTTTTGGGCGATGTTATCGATTGTGTACGGCTGTATGGATACATCGATGTCGATTGTCCGTGCCGACTGGGCGAATATCGGACTTATCGAGCCGAGTGCCGAAACGATAAAGTTCACGCGCCTTTGGAAGAAGTCCCCCATGACCTCGGCATGGTTCTCTACCGCCATTAGCACGCTCATGAACACATACTTGAACGCCTCGCCACTGACAGCGTTTCCCCTGCCTATTAGGTAGTCAAACGAAATGCGCGGTGTGTCGGTCATCGAGTAGGCTTGTGCAAGCAACTGCTCCACCTCGTATTTCACCGTCTCGGGTACTTGGTTCCACGTTAGGTAGGATGCGTTCGCACCGTCACCAGTGAGCTGCATGATGCGGTTGCGCATGTCACCGCTCAAGTTCGGTATGTCATCGCAGTAGAGGAGTAGGATAGGGAAGAAGTGGTAGTCGATGCAGTCGGCATACTCGCTTAACAATTTCTCGAGACGGACACGCAACGTGCGCACCTTGTCGCATAACGCCTCGCGCCTATGTGCGTAGATTACTGGCAACTTGCCAAAGCCATGATTGAACGCCTCCTCCTCTTTCCATTGCCCGTCAAGCACCCACTTGTGCACGCGGGTACTGGTTATCGTCATGAAGTAATACTTGGTTATCCCGTCAACTTCGGTGCGTGAGTACTCGCGCGAGAAGGCCACAAGGTCGCCATTGTCGTTAAAGAACGGGTACAACTTATCGCCACGGAACGGAGACCACAACGTAGACCGCAACCTACGCGAGGGCGTAACGTTGCCAAAGCTGCTGCCGACTTTGTGGCGCATCTTGTTCCAAAAGCCGTTATCCTCTACGGTGTACCAGTACTCGGCACATTCGGTTTCCGAGAGCCACGAGCGCACGATGCGCCTATTTTGATAGCGTGTCTTGTTGCTCTTGAGCACTTGGTAAATAGCGTCAAGAAGATTGCGCTCGCTGTCATCGGGGTCGCAGCTCATCTTCGGTTCGTTGCCTACGGTGAAGGCCGTGTGGATATTGCAGATGTTCTGCTCAAGGGGTATAGCGATGCGGTTTGGCTCAACCTTTTCCGTCTCCTTGGGTACATGAATAGACTTACCAGTGTCGGGGTCGTATGTCGTTTTCTCGGGTGACTTGACCACCTCGATTTGCGGGTACTTTTTGCGGTCCGCCACAATCTCGTGCAGTGTCGGTTGCCAGTCGGCCCATAAGCGAGCGCGGTCGGGCAGGGGAAATCGCCTGCCGCGTTTCAAATACTCTATTTTTGTGGCGGTGTCCTGCAACGCCATAATCTCATCTATCGTCATTCGTTTATCGGTTAAAGTATCCAGTCAAATCCTTTGTCTGCTGTACACGCCCCAGTATTGCAGCAAGCACATAATACCGAGACGCGTCTATTGCGTGGTCGGCTTGGTTGTCGGCAGGTGCGTTGATGTAACGGCCATCCATGTCCTTGTCCCAAATGTAGTTACGCAGTTCGTGTTGCAAGTTATAGCTGCGCTCGGTGACGAAGATATTAAACTCCTTCATCTTCTCGAGGCCTGCAACCACTGAACCCGCCCCTTTCGCAACGGCATAGATGTTCGCGCCCCCATTGTGTATCTCGCGGATAAGTCGCGGGTCTGCACAATCGGCATACACCTTCAAGCCAGTGAAACGCTTTAGCTCTGCGATGATGTCGCGGGCGAGCATGTGCGTTCGGTAGCATACCTCATCGAGGTAAAGGTTGTCATCCACAACGCCACAGCGCACGATAGCCGTTTGGTCGTTGGTATATCCGAAGTCCAAGCCGATAGCCACCTTCTTGCACCACGAGGGAAACTCTTTCACTACGCCCCATTTCTTGAAAATCGCGCCCTCGGCCACATCGGACCACTGGCCCATGACAACGTGCGCATAACGGGCAGGGTCCTCTTCCTTCATCCGCTGGATATCCTTCAGGAACTCCTCCGAGAGGTTGCTCAAGTTATCGAGGTATGTCGTGTGGATATGCAACACATCGGGGTGAGTGCTTATCTGCACTGGCACACCATCGAACTCCACCATTTTGTGCGTGTTTCTGATGTACAGCTCATAGATGAAGTGGTTGCTGTCGGTCGGGTTCATGATGATGATGACGCGGTTGCGGATGCCCTTTTGACGAATGGAAAGCCGTATCTTTTCGTAGTCGTTCGGGTTCACCCACTCCTCCGCCTCGTCACACACAAAAGTAGTGAGCCCATATATCGACTTGAGCTTTGCCGTTTGGTTGCCGCTACTGGTGTTAATGCCTCGGAAAAGGATACGCGCCCCAGTCAACGTGTTGATGATGTCGGTTTTGGTGGTGCGGAAAAACCTTCCAGTGCCATCGCGCTCTATCTTCTCCTTCACCTCGGGAATGATAGACATGTTGGCACTGACCATTGTGTAGCGCGAGTAAAGGATAGTATGGGTTATATCACCGAACTTCTCGAATGTGAGCCGTTCGATGAAGGCAGATGCGTTATACGATTTTCCCGATGCTCGGCCACCAGTGATAAGAATGATAGGCTTTGTCGTGTCGGTGTATAGCGGGGTGTATATGGGTTGTGTTTGTATCATGTGCGCCTTTGGCAAAGTTACAGCCAAAGGGCGGAGCAGGCCGTTGCGCAGGCGTGCTAATCGGTGACATCTTGTTGCTTGTCACCATTCTCCGCGCTGTCGCTGTCCTCTGATGTATCTTCGCGCATTTGGATGTTGTCTAATATCCACCGCTCTATGTTGATGCCCTGCGTGATGTCACTTGCTATCGTTTGCTCCGATGTCTCCTCCCATGTGTCGTCATGATTGCGTAGCCAAGTAGCCAGTGCCTGAATATTTGGCGGGAGTTCAACCTCGGCCTCCGAGACAACCGCCTTGCTTGTCGATACGACCCACCCAGTGCCATGGCATTCAGGACAATTGTTGTCCTCGCCATGACATTCGCACCGCCACTTTGCATACACGAGGCTCTTGTTTCTCACCTTCTTCCCGCCCAGTGCTGCAGCGAGGTAGGTGCCGCGGACTATTGAGTTAATTTTCCTTCGCCCGCGCGTTAAGGCTTGACAAATACGAGTGCTATTTTGCTTATTTTCATCGTCATTCCACCCCTCATACTTGCCGTTTTTCATACGGCTAAATGTTTCGGGTTTTAGGGTCTCACCGAACTTGTCAGACAGTCCATCGGCTATCTCGGCATCGGTCATTCCACCCTTGGCGAGGGTGTATATTTCCTCGTAAAAAGCATCACCGCTGTAGTCAAATTTTCTATTTGCAGGCATTCGGCAGTTATTCTATCATCGACAATACTTCTTCACCCTTGGCAAATTTGCTATCCGCATCTATGCCTATCAAGTCGCAGAAATCTAATTTTGACTGGTTACTGGAGAAGGACAGCGTAATGTAGGCCTCTGTGTTATCACTGTCGTTCTCTATTGCTTTTGCCTTTGTGGCTTGTTTCGCGGCAATAACCGCCTCCTTCTTCTCGTCATAGGTTGTCGCGCTTTCGGGTTCGTCTTGCGGTTGCGGTTGCTGTCGTGCGCTCACACCCAAATCAATCTCCTCCACGGCCATCTCGGGCAATTGCAGGTCATGCTCACTTAATGCAATTATTGCGTCAAGCTCGTTCTTATCTACACCAATTTTTGACACGTCAATATCATTGATGTAATCGGCAACGAGCGAATAATCGGCCTTGGTGTTTCCCAGTGCCATGTAGGTCATTTGCTCGCGTTCTTGTTGCTCGTCTACATCGACACGTTCAACTTTGACATCATAGTCAGTTTCAGGTGTTCCGTCATAGCCAAAGAAGTCATCCATGGCCATAATTCTCCGATGTCCGTCAATCAGGTTGTGCGTTCGAGCGTTCCATACGATGCCACCGACAAAGCCAAAATCTTTCAAATTGCGTTTTTGGAATTTGATTTTATCTTCGCTGTGTCGTTTCGGGTTTAGCGGGTTGAGATTGATTTGCGACCGCTTAATCGTTACCGTCTCGCTCTGCTTTAGCTGTTTTGTAGTCGTGCTCATATAATATCCTTTCAGTTTGCGGAAAGATAGAAAATACTTTTTTCAGGTCATCGGGGAAGTTTTTGCGCAACCACATCAAGTAGTTCACATCAGCGATATTAGTCCCGCTCGATTGCCCATTGTCATAACGCTCAGGGCAAATCAACCCCTCGCGCTCGATATATTGGATAACATCCTTGTTCTTATAACTGGACAGCGGGTAACATTTTCTCCCTTTGCGGTAGATTGCATTTTGCTCATATCCTTCACTTCTTAGCATCAACCTGCGATTGAGCGAGTCCGATTGTTTGAACCCAAAGAAGAGCCAGTCGATGCCTATTTGTTTGCGTACGATTTCGCTAATGTCGGTTAATTTCCATAATCGTTGATTTACATTTTGCACACACCCAAACGCCCCGTTTTTCTCATAGGACAGCCGTGCAAAATGTTTTGTTTGGGTAAATCGCACGTTTGGATATTTCTTGATTGCGTAGTCGATATATCGGTTAATATGCGCGAGGTCTTTAACCATATACATATACACGCACACAATTTCCCTGAAATACGGTGACATGAGATGAAGTAGAGCGATACTGTCTTTTCCTGATGCGGAATGGAACAGTATCGCTCTTTCGTTCTCCTCAGCAACTGCTTTAATAATCGTCAGTGCTTGTTCCATGATTTAAACGACTTTGCCATAGTGGGTTTTTACGAAGCTTTGCCAAGGTATCTATTCCTCTCATTGCCAGGGACTTTATCTTCTATTCGTTTCCTTGTGGCGTTTGCTGTTGCGCTTTTTTGCAATCGCGCTTCTTCATAGTCCTTCTTGGTCCAGTACTCTTCGCGCTTTCCCGTCTTTTGGTTGATGCTTACTGCATAGGGTTCAGGCATTGTCGATAAAATTTAGATGTTAAACAAAGGGGTTATTTAATCAAGCCCCTCGTATTGGAGTATGTCTGAAATGTGAAGGTAGTAGAACATTGGCTTTTCGTTAAATGGAAGGTCATTGAACTGCTGCCATTCATTGTCATAATCATGAAAATCATACTCGTCATTGAGGAACTTTATATCTTCTTCGCACATCGTAGCGATGCCTATCTCGTCTATTTTCACGTCTAAAAACCAAGGTGCACCCGTGGAATAGAAGTGCACTACACCGATGTCACCGCGGCAGGAGCTTTGACATTCATCATCGCGCCCTTCTTCGCGGAGTTTTGCGTTCTTTTCGACTTGTTCAAAATCGGTGAACATCTTAACGTAGCGGTTGCTAAACTGGCGGATTTCGAGTGTCTTTTTGCCGCTCAGGATAGCTTGCGCGTTTGGCTTGCGCATGATTAGCGCGTAGGCATCGTACTCATTACCTTCAAATTTTATTTTCATTGTCTCGCTGTTTTTTTTGTGTGACCTTTGCAAAATTACAAAGGCCACACTGGTTAATAAAAATTTATCGCTGTAAAGTTAGTGACTTTTGGGCAATTGTCACCATTTGAAATTCATAAAGTGCAGGTTGCTAAATTTGCAACCGTCAACATCGTACCATGTGCCCGAGAGCCTTACCTCGTCACCCTGCATGAAAGCCAGTCGTGAAAAACCGCTATGCGCGTTTATTTGACGCGTGAGCGCGCGTGACCATAAACCCGAGCGTTGTATCGCAGGCGCGAAATAACGTCTAAAAACGGCCTCGCTATCGGTTATATCGGCCGTTACACCCTTGGGCATCGGCATCACACCGTTGTGCATGAAAAACGTTTGTGACTTGTTGTCAAAGAAAGGGTGACAGTTGCTTTGTCTGATGCTGCCATTTGTCGCCCATCTGAAATGTATCAGGCACGGCTCGGTGCGTTTTACCATGTTTAGGTACATTCTAAACTCGTCAAAGTCTAAAGACTTGACCATGCTTTGCGGTGTACACAGCCCACAACCGTCATGATTGACGGTTGCGGCTGCCTCGATGATACGCTCAGCGGGTAACACCATGCCCGCAGGCTTGTAAATGATTACACACATGTTAGTTATTGTTATTTAGTTGGTTTGCGCGTGCTTTGTAGTAACGCTTGACACCCGCACCGATAAACGGCAGGCTGTCGATTGACACGACCTCGGCATCGGTGAGCTCTCGGTCGTACGATACCTCGATGAGACCACGCAAAAACTGCAGCCAGTTTTTGATTTTTTCGTAGTTTGTTGTACCCGCATGCTGACGAAACTCGACCGTTTTGTGGGCACGGTATGCCAGTGGGTTAACGGTGTAATACCGTGACACCCGCAGGGCATAAGCAACGTCTTCAACGTCACGGCAGCCCTCAAGGTTGTGACCTATCAGGCTGTGGCAGTATTCACCGTCATGACGTGACCGAGGCATGAACTGGCGAATAACGGGCTCGCACTTCGCGTAATTGCGAAATATGCGTACGATATGCTCTTGGGTGAGGGTCTCTGCACCGATATGAACGTGCAGGCCGCAGCTGCGGTTCACGGTTGCACCGATGCGGTTCAGGGCCTCACACATGCGCTTGAGGCTGTTTTCACCGTTGCGGCCCTTCAAAATAGGGCTCACGCATTCAACGGTATCTTGCCCGCAGAGGCTACCGTCTGAAACGAGACGGTACATAACGCGCGAGTCGTTATGATTATATGATTGAGACTCGCACCGCAGGCCGAGGGCTTGTGCGGCCTCGATGACACGCCACCGAGGCGCGTTAACGACCTCGAGCTCGACCCCAAAGGTGAGTTTGAAGGCGTTGAACGCGCTTGCGACCTTTGCCGATGCTTGCCCGAGTATCAATCGGGCCTCGAAGTCTTGCAGCCCCAGTTTTACGAGGGCCGCGTACTTGGCCGCGCGGTTTTGCTTGGCCTTCACGATTTCGCTAATCTGTTCATTCAATGATTTCATTGTCTCTATCATTAAAGGGTTAAACATGTTGATTGTGCTGTTAGACGTTGCAAATATAGTGCCAATTACTTTACTAAAAAAGTTATTATCTTTATTTTTAACAAGATTTTAGCTTTATTAAGTAAGTTGTACACTTTATTTCGCTACTGTCTTTTTGTGTTACTTAAATCACTGGTGCAAAATTAAACTTTTCAGTTTAAACGTAAAAGTCAAAAAGAATTAAATTTTATTAATTATTTAAATTGCAGTTTGATTTTGTCGTCATTCCGTGCTACATTTGCACAAAAAAACAATCCGATGAGAGTCAAACAAATTCTTAAAGAAAAAGGGCTCACGTCAAAAGACGTTGCCGCAAAGCTCGGAATGACCGAGACTGGGTTTAGTCTGATGATTGGCAAAGACGGAAACCCACCATTGAAAAAGTTGATTGCGTTGGCGGAAATACTGAATGTCGACATCACAGAGCTTTTTATCCAACAGCGCCCCGAGTACACTATCTGCCCTTGTTGTGGCAGGAAATTGTATCTTTCAATTGAGTCATAATTTCTAATCAGGACAAAAACCAAATTGCTATGATGTTCCGTATAAAAGAAATCCTCACTGAGAAACAAATGTCATCCAAACAGCTTGCCGAGTTACTGGGTGTTTCGCCACAATATGTATCGGGTTTAATTCGTGAGGTTGATAACCCGTCAGTTTCCATGCTCAAGAAGATAGCTGATGCGCTTGACGTTCCAGTATCATCGTTGTTTGCCGACTATCCGTCACAGCCTCGTGTGGTTGACAATTCATCAGTTTCCTTGCTCAAGAAGATAGCAGCAACGCTTGATGTTCCGATGTCATCGTTGACAGCCGAGTCTGCTCGTTGCCCACATTGCGGCAAGGAAATCCGCATCGAGTTGAAGTAGGTTTGCATTGTTCCGCTTGAAAGAGCGCAACCTATCTGCATTGTTCCGCTTGAAAAAATGCTCCGCGCATTTTTTGTGGGAATAATATTTTTTTCAAAATTATGCACAGAATACTTGTGTAAGTCAAATTTGCATTATACCTTTGCATCGGTTAGGATGACAAGCAACCAAAAGACATCACCACGGCAAAAACGTGGATAGCCGCAACATCCATCCCCGCTTGTTGTTCCTAACCAAAACACCTGCGATGTTGCGGTTTTTTTTATGTCTTTTCCACATAGCGGTTCTATCCGTGGCTACCGTGCAGTTCGGGAAACTGTGAGATAAAAAGCCTCAGGAGTCGAAACATGTAGAACTCACCATTCAGTCCTGCTCTGTCCCACCGACCGACATCAGGCGACCCATGGAACAAATAGGATGGCGAGGAGTAGCTAAGGCGTACGGGGATGCGCTCATGTGTTCGGCTTAGCTGTACAAGACGACAGCAAGACCACATCAAATTCCGCGTCACCGGTGCGTGTTATTTATGGGGAAAAGGGTCGGTGTGAGCAGCCAGTAACAAGATAGGAATAAAAAACCGCGACAACGCTCGAAATTGCATTGCCGCGGAAAACAACATTAGAGATTTTTACTCACTGGTCTCAACCTTTTCAAGACGTATGGAATGGTCGTATTTCGTGAACATCCTTTGTGGTGCGTGCCCAGTTTTACCGGTGCTGTGGCCGTGTGGAATTATGCAGGCCCTGAGCAGGTCACGAGTGCAAAGGTAGCGATGTTTTGCGGCCGTGTAACGCGTTTAACGTGCTGTAAATGTGACTTTGTGCCAGTTGTCACGCAAAAAAAACGCCACACCTACGCTCACGCGCCAGTGTGGCCAAGCCTTATGAAAGATGAAGGGTATTAATCGGTTATCACTTTTAATTATCGGTGCAACGTTGCGAGCACGCGAGCACGATACTCGGCATCGGTCATGTCGGCAGGCCGTTCAACGAGGTTGTCAATAACACGGCCGAGCTCGTCACAATACACGCCCTCGCGCGTTTTAATTACGCGCCCTGCGTTATTGACGAGTTGCACGTTGTAAAGGTCGCTGCCCTCGTCTAAAATCACGTTAACACGGCCCTTGTGCATCAGGCCGTTAACTAAAAAGGTCAAGCAAGGGTTTTCACCCTGCACGGTGGCGCGCCAAGCGTGCGCACCCCAAGAGCACACCACAAAAGGGCCTGCAGCCTGAATTTGCTGCACCATATAACGGCAAGCACCGTTTACAAATTCTGAAAATGTCATATCGTTGATTTTTTTGGGCTTGTGGTGGTTAAACGCCACCACAAGCGGGTTGATGTATGTTTGCGGTCTCAAAGCGCGTTAAACGCGCGTTTTTCGGTTCAACCGATGCTCAAAAGGTTTGCACGTTTAAAACATCTAAACTCGGCCTTCTCGGTGTCGTAGTAGGTTTGCACCGAGTCGTTTGCCTTGCGGCTGCGGGTACTGGTGCAGGTCGGCATGATGCCCTCGGCAAGCGTGCCGTAGGCCTCACGCACACTACCGTCAACCTTCACAAAGTGAAACTTGACGATGCCGAGTCTCATGTTTGCAACGAGCTTCGCGTTGCGCCATGCGATACGCAAGGCCTCGCTCATGCTCATGCCGTTGCGTTTTACAAACTGCCATGCCTGCGTCATCAGGCTCGATAGATTGAATTTCGTTTTCATAACATTAAGTTAGGGGTTAAACATGTTCGTTTGCTTATTTGACTGCAAATTTAGGTATTAGTTTAATTCTATCAAAATTAAAAAGTGTTAAAAAGAAAATCAGTTAGTTTAATTTGTTGAGTTTTAGCAGGTTTAGATTTTAATTTTTAATTTAATTTTTTTACCTTTGCAGCCGTTAACCAAAATAATAACATCATGCAATATAATATTATAACTATGCTACGCGCGCGCAATATGACACAACGAGACCTCGCTGCGCGCATGGGTGTGTCTACCGTTTCCCTGAACAAGATGCTCAAGGGCAACCCCACAATTCCACGTCTCGAACAAATCGCGCAAATTTTGAACGTGCGTGTTTCCGACCTGCTCGATGAAGGGCAACCAGTGAATATCCCGCAACCCGAACGGCCCGCACTAAACATCATCGGCAAGTTCCGATGCCCAAAGTGCGGTGCGCAGTTGAGCATTATCCCCACGCCCTCACGGCGCGAGAAATAACGTTTTCCAAGTAAGGCACCCATGTCCAGTACTGGCTTACGACCTCACCTTCAGACTGGAAAGCACATAGTTCACCGCGCCCTCCACTTCCTCCATAAAATCGCTGTAATGCGTGAGGTAGAAAAATAGATATGATTTGTCGTTCGACAAGCTACTGGGGGAACTGATGTCCAGTGCAGCGCACAACTGGGCACGCATGCCGTTTGACATCCTTCCCTCGGCTAACGATGACGGACAAAACAGCAACAGCAGTGCGCAGAGTATCTTCTTGCGCACATGGCAACTTTTGTCCTCTCGGAAATAACGCTTGCACATCTCTGCGGCACTGGGGAGCAGTGTCATGTCGTTGATGGGCGGGATACATGCTCGGTGCAGTTGCTCTTTCGACTTGCGCAGAGCAATTCGTGCGGAGAAGATTTCCTCAACCTGCCTCGCGATGATAATAGCCTTGCTCCGATGTTTCATTGTCTACCTCTCCATGTTGTGTTCCACCCATACCTTACGCGCACTCTTGATAGCCTGAACAAGCGGCAAGTCGAGCTCGGACACTTCGAGCAGGGGTTGCCCCTCATAGCAAAAATACAAAGTTCCGTTATATTCTTGCGCCTGAATGATGTGACGCGATATGCGCTCGAGTCGTTTTCTGCGCGATTTCTGCTTGTGCTCCTTGATTTTATTTGTTAGTTTCATCTTCGTGAAATGCTAAAGTTAAACTAATTCGTTCCGTTGCGGTTTGGAAATACACTGGGCTCTGCTCGATGCCGATGAACTTCCTATCGCTGAGTTTGCACGCCACACCAGTAGCACCAGTGCCCATGCAGCAGTCAAGCACCGTGTCATGTGGGTTGGAGAAGGTGCGGATTAGGTACTCCATTAATGCCACTGGCTTTTGCGTAGGGTGTCGCTTGATGAATGTTGACGGGTCGCGTGCTACGCGTATGATGCTTGTGGGATATTTGCCCTCTTTTTCGGTTTGTATAAAGCCGTTCATCTTGCCGTAGCAGTTATTCTTAACCTTGGCGTGTTGAACGCGTGCTCCGCGTCTCTTGCCCGTGCGTTGACTGAATTGAGGGTTATAGGTGGTGTACCCTTTCCCGCAAAATACGATGATGTCCTCGTGCCTGCGCAACGGCCTGCGGTTGGCATCGAGAAACCCGCCACTCGACACCTTATCCCATATCAGATTGAACCGCCACTCGCGGGTGTTGCTCATCATCATCGTTGCCGTGAACATACCTTGCGCGAATAGCACAATTGCCGCGTGTGGTTTGCGGATGCGTTTCCACTGCTCCCACAATTTATCAGGGGGGATGATGTTATCCCATTGCCCGCCATTGCTCGAACGCGCGAGCATGCCGTAGGGCAGGTCGGTTAATATCAGGTCTACCGATGCATCGGGGATGTCTTTCATCAGCTCCAAGCAGTCCCCGTTCCAAAGTGTAATATCGTCTTGCATGTTTTTGGGTTAAATAAAAAAAGCCGCGACCTTCTCAGGCAGCGGCTTGGACAAAATTCTTTAGAAATACCTTAAAGGTCCGACTTCTTCTGCTCCGCTGAGCTGTCGACACAAAGTTGAACAGATTTGCTACTTTCAACCTCCACGGGTTGAACAATATACCACCTCTATACTGGTGGGTTTATCTTATACACGTTGTGGAATTTGTTGAGCAACCCCTCTACGCGTTTTTGTGATTTCTCGGTGAGCAGGTACTCCACCCCGTTAGCGGTGAAGAGACGCTCGCCCTCGAGTGATATGATGTATTGCGTATTGATGTACGCGGTTGATACCTCCTCGCGCCACAATGCACGCGGGTAAAATTCAATCTCTATAAATTCTTGTTGGATTACTGTTGTCATTTGTTGTCTCCTTTCTTTTCTTGTTGTGCGAAATACAACGCACGGATGATAGACTCTTTTAATGCCTCGTCTGAAATCATAGCCTCAGCCAGTAGCTGCACCATTTTACCCTCGTACGCGATGCGCATTTTGGTATCATGCACGGCAAGGAGCATAAAGCCATAATCTTCGATGTCGCATATCGCGCGGAGCGCATCGACTATTTCATTCATTTTGTTGTCGGTCATCGGTTTCTTTTTCTTTGGTTTTTTTGTCACAACCAAGCGACAATAAATCGGTTACATACGCCCAAATGTGCGGTGTCGCGCCAATTTGGGATAGACTGCGTTCTTTGCTATCGTGACACACGCGATATTCAATTAACACGTCATAGTAGTTCTCGGCATAGCAAAGGAAAACGTCTACATCAGTCGCCACAAGCACCTTGCGGCCATCTTCGGGGTGTTCGGTTGCACGATGCCAAATGTCGGTCACGCGGTGATACGCAAGCCAGTAGTCATGTCGGGTATCAGGGGAAACATGCCACTCGTTGCGCAGCACCAAATCGCCATCTTCGTTGTCAAGCGGAATGTATATCTTTCGCGCATATTCAGGTAACTCGCTCATACTGGTACAATTTCGGTGTTACTGAGTTCTTGCGCCTGATAGGTTTTGCGTTCATTCGATGCTGTAATTAGGGGTGATTAATACATTTCCACATAGGTAATCCACGCTGCCAGTAGACGCACGGTAAATGAACGTTGCCTGCTCGTTGAAGGGAAGCCTGCGCAATTTGCCCTCTTCGTTGACGACAGCTACGCGGCCATGGCCGAGGTTGATGATTTGGATATAACCCTCAACCAGTGACTGGAGCTCTTCGAGCTGCCACTTTTTGCCTTTGGGTTTCACCGCGCGAGTTTCGCTCGGTGTGATAAGGATTGGTAAATCTTGCATGTTGTTTTTTTATTTTAGATGAATAGTCGTTGTTCTACGAAAGGTAGGATGCGTTCTTTCGCGGCTTTGCAAAATTTCTTGTTCACCTCGAACCCGTAAGCACGCCTGCGCAAATTTGCCGCAGCGAGGAGGGTTGTGCCACTGCCCGCGCAAGGGTCTATCACCACGTCATTTTCATCGGTGAATATCTCGATGAGACGCTCCAGTAGCGGGACTGGCTTTTGGCACGGATGCACCTTTGCGGTGTTGTCATCGTAGCCCCACTCAAAGCAATTGAAAACCATGCTGCCGCGATTGTTGAACTTGGGCAATTTGTCGCGGTAAAGGATAAGACCATACTCGCAATTACCCACTACCCGCATGTTTGCCTTCAGAACCTGCGCACTGAACTTCTTGCGGAATACGAGGTTAATGTAATTCTTGAGCCCATATCGCTTGCCGAGTTCGATGAACTGGAACTGCTGCTCAAACGAGCAAAACAATATCATGCACGGTGCTTTACCACGTTCTTTCGGCTCTTTGACGAGCATCTTGGAACAGAAGTGCATGAACTCGGCAGGGCGGAACTCGTTATCATTGTAAAAGAATTGGTTTTTAGCTCTGTCGCTTTCGCCTTTCTTGTTGTCACCGTCAATATACCATGACGGGTTACTGCCGTAGGCATCGTCACCGATTGCGTAGGGAACGTCAGTCAGGATGAGCTGCGCCTTCGGTAGCTGGTAGCCCTTGTAGTTTTGGAATGAGTCGTTATATAATGCTATTCGGTCCATAATCAGAATTAAAAAATGTGGGGGATTATTCTCCCGAACCACCCCCCACCACCTAACTTAATAATGATAGAGAATGATTGTTAACCAATCGTATTTATAAGTCGTAGTCGTCTTGGAAGTCTTGCGTTGTACCCACGAGATGCCATGTGTCGATGTCGTAGGGGTAGCACTCTTGATACACCCGCACGTTATCGGTGTACATATCGCGGACCTTGTGACCGCCCTCGGGCAAGAATGATTTGCCTTCATAACGGCCGATGCGCCACTCGGGATGATACTCGAACTCGTCATCATCACGGCACACAACGAGCTGCCCTTTGCGCAGGTCGCTGTTGCAACGTTGTGACGCGCCTGCGGCATACACGGCCGCAGACAAGGCCTTGATGCGGGCGTTCATCTTTTCTTGGCCCGCCTGCAGCTCATCGCGCAATGCGGTGAGCTGCTCGCTTATGGTTTGATTGTTGACGTTCATACTAAAATCTTTTTGCCTCGATGTCGAGGTATTTTTGTAAAGTTAGCCATGCCTCTTTAGAAAGTGGCAAGCATTCATCGGTCTCGCCATTGGTGGGCCAAAATTCGACATCTTCAAGGTATATTGATACATAGCGAAGATGCGTTGAGTATAGATAACCATCTTCATAATCGCCACAGACCTCAAATGTGGCTTTTGCCTCTACGCATAAATATGCGAAAAGGCTGCAGTCAGATGAAAACCATACATCGCCTTCGCCAAGGTCACAATCAAGTGCTTTGTCGGCTATAACTTCAGCAATTACTTCTGCAATTGCCTTCAAGTCGAGGTCGGCCTCGCTCACTCTGATAATGTCATTCTCTATTTTCATAGTCTTATAAATTAATTAGTTTAATTTCGTGCTGCAAATTTAAGCACTATTTAAATAATACAAAAGCCAAAAAGAGTTAAAATTAAACTTGACCGTTTTATTCTTTGATTTTTTGCCTACATTTGCAGGAAAAAACGACTATGATAGATTTTCGCAAACGTGTAAAGGAATTGTGCGCAGCTCAGGGCATCACGCAAATAGAGCTTGCGCGGAGAATGGGTATCACACACATCAGCCTCAACAAAACGCTGCGCGGTGAATATCCACAACTCAAAACACTTGAAAATATCGCTAATGCCCTATGTGTCGATATAACCGAACTTTTCAATGTTCCCGAACAAAAGGCCGAGCCAGTCGTATGCCCTTACTGCGGTACGGAACTGCGCATCAAGGTTGAATGATTTTCGCGCCCTCTGCGGCCAGTCTCTTCCGTAGTGGGGTAGTTGGCCCTACGCGACACAAACAGCCCGCACGTTCAACGGGAACGCTAATCTCGTGCCTTTCTAACGCACGCTTGAACGCGTAAAGCTTTCTCCTGAATTTCTTGTCGTTCATGTATGTGTAAATCTTCTTGTCGAAGTAGTATTGCATGATGCGACTCCGATTTATCAACGGCACAATCTCGCTACCGCTATATCCGCGGCAACGCATCACGATGTAGATGAGCATTCGTGCCTCGGCATTGCGCATGTTCCTGCGCTTGCCCATGATTTGGGGGATAGTCGTGCCAGTGGTGTTAGCCGCTGTCGCGATGATTGTATCATTTGTTTCCATTTTTCAATGCGATGTATTCGTCATAAGTTATTGCTGTTTTTTTACGTTCCTCCAGCTCACGCGCCCACCGTTCTTGCTCGCGCTGTTTCTCGATGCGGGATATTTCATTATATCGCCACTCGAGAAACTCGCGCAGGGCATCGGTGATACGCTGCGGGTCTACCGTGCCGTAGAAATGACCATACCTGCCCGCCTTGATGTGGTGCAGGAAGAGCATGATTTCAGTGACCTTCAAAAAACCATACTGCGCGATAATCACGCGCGCGGCCTCCTCCGTTTGTTCGAGTCGCATTTTTTGGCTGACCCCCGCAAATTCGCCCAAGTTCTGCAACTGGATGACGAGCCACGATAGGGTAGTGTTCGGCCCGTAGGTTTGTGAAACGACCCCCAATGACGGTGCAGTGCCTTTTAGGCAACGCTCCTCATTGCCGGCTGCACAATAGCTCGTCTGACATGACGGATTGAACGTTACAAGAAAGTTTTGCGCGTCACCGTACCTCTGACGGGTTTCCGCTATTGCTCGCGAGTTTTGATGCAACGTAGTAGGCAAGTTCGCGTTGCCGCTCTTCATAGCCTGCGTTACCATTTGTCCAACAGTCTCCATTTTGTTTTTGTTTTTTAAGTTCGTTTGCTTTGCGTCTCATCACGTTGAGGAAGTGGAACGCGGTCCACTCATGCTCGCCGACATTGGCGAATATCCAGTCGTTGAAGACCTGCTCCGCCAGTGTGTGATATTCTGCAGTGCTGATGTGTAAGTTCATGCACAGCTGTTCCATGCGCAGGTCGTTAAGCATTTCGCGCTTGAACGCCTCGCGCTTGGCATCGGTCATCGGTTTTGCCACTGGTGCATAAACTGGCTCATCGCTCACGCGCATACGCGCGCGCGTTTCACCCACAAGATTATTTTCTTTGTCTTTGTCTTTTTCTTTTTTGTCTTTTTCTTTAAAGGGGGTGTGGGGGGAAATTTCTTTTTCTATTTTTTCGTTTTCTATTTCTATTTCTTTTTGTGTGCGTTGCAAACTGCGTTGCAAACTGCGTTGGAAATCGCCATAATACTCTGATTTTGCGATTGTTAGGTGCGTTACAAACTGCGTTGCAAACTGCGTTATTTCCACGATTTCGCCCTCGCTTTGTAACCGCGCCAAGCAGGTTCGCACTTTTTGGTAGCCGATGCCCAGTGTGCGAGCCAGTGACCGCACCGAAACGTCAACTCCCCCCTCGTCATCCGACAGCAAGAGTAAGTGCATGAACACGCGGCAGAGGTCCGCATCACGATACCACCACGACCGCAACACTTTCTTACTGTCTAATTGCATGCTCATTTGCCTCTCGCTGTAGGATGTTCAACAATTTAGTCACCTCGCCCTCGCTGAGGGTGATGCGGTGATGCCCGATGCTTAACGCCCTGCGGTAGCGCGTCACCCGATTGATTTGTCGGAGCGTGTCAATCAACAACAAACGCTCGTGTTTCGCTGTCGCTGTCATGTCTCCAGTAGTTTAATGCCGTGAACATGTAACATCAGCTTTCTGCGCAGCACATAGTCGGCTTGGTTGCGCGTCATCGGGCTCTTCACATCTTCCACGATGTACTCGTCACCTTTTTTGTAGGTGAAGTCGGCCGTGTAATATGCCGCTTTCTCAATCGTGAACGCGCGGGTGATTTCCACTTGCTCTTCCACTGGTGTAACATCTAAGCCAGTATCACGCGCATACCGCTCGGCAAGGTCGCGCCTCGTGAAGGTGGAATTGCCCACATTGTACTTGCGTATCGTCTTGTGGCCAATCACCCGTACCTCGTGCGATGCGGGAATGAGCTCGAACTTCACCTGACGCTGCAGGCAGTCGATTTCACCCGCACGCTCTAATGCCCGTAAGGCTCGCCACCGCTTAAATTCTTTTGTGCTGTCGAACTCCACGGCACACGCCTTATCAAGGCCGAGCGCGAGGCACTGCTTTTGCGCCTCGGCTCGGCTGCAATACATGCGGTCCGTTCCATTCGGGAACAAGATAGCATGTACCTTCTTGTTGTGGAACTTGTTATGTCTCATTGCTTAATAACATGGGGTCTTTATTCAGGGTGAGCGAGGCCTTGTATTTGCCTTTAATCGCCAAACTGCGCATCGCATCGATAATCGCGTTGCGCATTGTGGGATGTCGCAAAATCTCGCTATATGTTGCCGACACTGGATGCCTTGCGTTGCGCTTGGCAGCGATGATGTCATCGGCAATCGTCTCTATTAGTTCAATCGTTGTGTTCATTGTGAATATCGGTAATACATATCATCGTAACCAGCCTCACCATAATACGGCAGGATACACCCAAATTCGTTAAGCGCCCACGCCTTGAATTTATCCATGAGCTCGCTCATGCGTGTCGCATCGAGCAGGCTCGTGCGGAAGTCGTAGGTTTCTATCTTCCCAGTAGCGGGATTGAGAGCGGTGTACTGACCGAGCAGGTGGCGTTTGATGTCGATTTTGCATTTTTCTACATCTTCTTCACCGATTGCATCGGCAAACGCCCTCACCCACAAATGGAAGAGGGCGTTTTGCGGCAGTGACCTCGGGCGTCTCTTCTCGGTGATTTCCACCGCTTGCGCCCCGCGATGCACAAGGTCTGCAAGGTAACTTCGCGCCTTGTTTGCCTCGTCTATTCTTGTTAGGTTGAAACGCATATCAGAACGGGAGACCTTCGTTATTTTGCGCGGGTTGCTGAGGCGTTACTGGTTGCACTGGTTGCGATGCACGCACTGGCTGCGCCTGCTGTATCGGCTGCACAACTTGCTGCGGCATGGGTCGGGCTACTGGTTGCTCGGCCTGCGGTGCGAATTGCGCACGCGTCACAAGAGGAGCCTCGAGTGGGGTGATGCCCACGCAGCGCAATGTTACAACGTACTTTGTCTCACCTAAACTGTTAGGGTAGCTGCGGCCCTGAATGCCGAAGGAAACGGACACGCGCGTACCAACGTAATCGATGAACTGGTCGAACTCGGCACAACGTGCACCTCCAACCTCGAGGCCTATCACGTTGTTATGGTCCTCTCCGAAGTCATCGGTGTAGGAACAGTCTAATACCACGATGCGCTTGAGAAAGCTGTTGCCGTTGCGCAGTTGGATTGTCTCGGTGGGTGTGAGCTGCTTGAGCAGCCCTTTTAATTCTAATGCCATGTGTCTAAATGTGTTTGGAATGTTGTTTTTTTGTCTTTTGTTGGCAATTGTCGTAACGTGGCAATTGCTGTTTATTTTTCATCGCGTATGGTTACGCGCAATGTCTCGGAAGTCTTGCGCTCTTTCTTGCAGGCCTCGTACACATCAGGATACTCGGCTTGCACCTTCGCGCTGTCGAGTATGTATGTGGCCTCGCCAGTCGGAATGGTGCGCGTGAGCCGCAACCTGCCAAGGTCGCAAGTCTTAATGTCGTGCTCTTTCATCAGGGCAAGCAGTCGGGAACGCAATTCGGTTTGTCGCGCCTTGAGCTCGGCTATTTGGCTCTCAATCGCCACCACCTCGTTAACCGCATCGGTGGGCAATTGCAGCGCGTTTTCGGTGCTCTCTATTGCCTTTGGCCGCTCGGGAACGTGACCTGCCGCATCGGCATCAAGCAACGCCTTAACATCGCTGTCAGACCGCCCCTCAACGTCTACGAACGCGGGAAGGCCGTATTGCGCCTTGGGCAACCATACGCACGCCAATCGGGTCACAAAGCCCTTGAGGTGGGGGTTTACGATTTCAAACAAGTACCGATATATGGATAACTGCCAAGATACATAGTCTCGGTCGAGTTTGCTTGTTGTCTTTATGTCGGCCAAGCACAACGTGCCATCAGCGTTGACGAGGATAAGGTCTATACCGCTCGCGTAATGTTCGTAATCGGTGACGATGTACTCATTGCGGAGGGTGGTCATGCCTCGTGTCTTGAGCATTGCTCGGTATGCCTGATAGTTGGCATCCGCATTGTCATAATCGCCAAGTGTGTCACACAGCTCTATTGTTGAGTGAACACCCGTGCCGTACTCGGCAGCGTGGCGGAGCACGGCCGCAGGTATATTGGCGTATTTGTCTTGGAATAGTTGCCTCGACAACACACCAGTAATGCCCTGCAGCTCGCGCCCCTCGTAGCTGTATGTGTGCGCAATTTCATCGAATTGCACACCGCTCGCGTTAATGTTAAAGTGCTTGTGCATCTTGTAACTCGTGTTTGCGTTGACTCATTAATGCTTTGAATGTCGCGTCAGCCTGATAGGTTGCGGACTCGGACCATATTACGCCAAGTTCGTCAACCGTCTGCGCGTTGGATATGCGTGCAACCAGTTTCGAGGGCAGTGCGCCTTCGTTGCGGTTGTCTTGTGTGTCGGGGTCGCGGGTGTCATCAATTGCGAAAAGCGCGTTAAGAGCGTACTTTCGCGCGTAGGATGATGTCGCGCCCGTGATTTGCGCCTCGTCATAGCCTTTCTTTACAGCCTGCTCGCGGGCAAAGGCGTTGGTGGAAATCTCTCCATAGGGTGTGTACAGCGTTACTTCAGTGCGCACATATACACGCCCTGCCAGCTCATACAGTGTATCTGCGAAGACAATTGTGGAATGATGCTCTGCCAGTAACGGCTTGAGCGCAGTCAGGATGTCCTCGCAGCTGCGGTAGTTGTAGCCGCCAAAGCTGTTTCGTTGGTTCTTTGGCGCTTTAAGACGTGATTGGATGTCTTGCAACACGTCAAATGTTGTCTTTTGTGGTTTCTTGGACTCCATTGGAATAGATAATTGAGTTATACAAATATGATTAACTGTGTCCAGTGGAGGGGAGTCGAACCCCTCTGCGTGCGTGCTGATGCGCACACGCCCTTTCACTGGAATATGGGGTGCCTTACTTGACCCCTACGCTCTCAGCCGCTATGTCTTACTTCGGGTTCGGACAGTTGCCGCGTGCATCTGCTTGCTCGGGTATTTCTCGCGCCCGCTATGTTCGGTGCGGGTAAGCGCCAAGACGTATTGGATGAGCGCATTTTATGTCTGCGCGGTGACAAGTGTGCTGATGCCCGCTCTCGCTGCGGGATGCCAGTCATGCTGTCACATCAGCGATTGGCCGATTATGATGCCCAGTCGCTCGGCTTTCGCAGCCGCATCGCATTCGGCACGGCTGTAGTGGAGCTTGCTGTTCGGTGCTGCGCTATGCCGTGAGCGGGTGATGATGCCACGCTCGTACCAGTCGCGCAATCGGCCTGCACCGTACAACGCCTCGGCCTCGCGCTTGCTCAGGATGTCGCTCTTCGGGTCGGCATGCCGCAGGTATTGCGACACCGCAACCGATGCTGCATCGGTGAGCAGGTCTTTGAGTTGCTCAAGGGTGAGTGGAATAGTCGTCATAGCACACCCTCTTTTGATAAAATATTACGAATGCCCGAGGGGGTGAGTCGATAATCGAGCTCAACGCTCATCGCCTTCAGGACTACCTGCACATGAAGAGCGGGATATTCATTTGTGATTTGCTTGTAAAGCGCGATAATGCAGTCGTGTGACAGCGGATGCGCTTTGTACGATGCACGACCGAGTAGAATATCTCGCGTCTCGGGTTTAAGATTATTCGCTAACATCGGTGAGAATCTTTATTATGTATGTGATTGTTGCGAAACCTGCGGCTGCAACATCGCAGCCGTGAACCGCTTGCGCCACCGCAATGCACGCTGGCAAAAGCCAAGCGAGAGAAATAATTTTTTTAGTCATATTTGCAAAATTCATTTTTTAGGTTTATTTTTGTCGGTGTGAAATAATTGACGTTGCAAAGGTAAGTCATATTTGCATAACTGCAATACACTCATGCAAGATTTAACTATTATTAACCTTTAAACGACTAACGCAATGAACGAACGAATTAAAGAAGTGTTGGAACACTACCGAGTAAGTCAAGCGATGTTTGCCAAGTCTACGAGGTTATCCCAACCGACAATCAACCGTGCAATCAAAGGTGACGTGCCTATCCGCGCTGAATTGCTCGTTGCCCTGCTTAAACAATTCCCCGAGGTGTCGGCCGAGTGGCTCATCACTGGTAAAGGAGAAATGCTCATCAAGGATAATGTCGGTGACAATACCGCCCAGTCATCGGGTGACAACGCTACCTCTATCGCAGGGCACGGAAACACCAACATTGCAGGTGACTATAACGGCTGCGCAGATAACAAGGCCGTTGAGAAGGCTATTGACGAAATCACGCAAATGCGACTCCTCCTCGCTGATGCTATCAAAAACAACAAGGAGCAATCGGACAAATTCCTCGACATCATCTCGCAGTTGTCGAAGTAATATTTATCCAATTGAATACATGTGAATATTTAACCAATTACCGCTTTGTTAGAACATTGTTAGAAAATTAGGGTTATTTTCCGACTTAAAACACTGGTAATCAACGCGCAAACCTATATTTCCCAAGCTGAGGGCCGCGGGTTCGAGTCCCGTCTACCGCTCCACTTGATTATCAACACGTTAACTCCAAAATTGCGCCAAAAAAATACCATTTAAAGGTCCGGAAAATTCCCAAAAATCGCAAAAAATAGCCCTTTTTGACGACAAATGTTAGAACATTGTTAGAAAATCGGCCTCCACAACTTTATTTGTACTATGGGAATTTTATTTAAAGCGGTTGTCTTGCAGAAAAAACGGCAAGACGGAACGCGCAACGTCAAAATCCGTATCACCTACCAACGGAAATCAGTGTGGCTCGCTACACCTTGGTACGTCAACGCAAAAGATGTTCGGAACGGAGACATCAAAGACCAACGCATTCGAGACTACTCGAACGAGCTCATACATCGGTGGCGCGTCATTTGCGATGATAACTGGTTCGCTATATCCCAAAACGATGTGCAAACCATAGCGCAATTTATCCTGCGCAAGGAACAAGAAAAATTGAACCCTTGGGCTCTTGACTTCGCAGAATATACCCGCCAGTCAGCTCGCAGGCTAATCAGTCAGGGCCACGAGGGTACTGGTGGCCTGCGCATCACCGCAATTAACTCGCTGTGCAATTTCCTCGGCACAACCAAGGTGCCTATCGAAACAATCAACTCGCACATGCTGCAGGACTGGATAGACAGTCTCGGTGACAAACGCGCACCCTCGCTCTACAAGATGCAACTCCAAGCGGTCTACAATCAGGCCAAGCGCGAATTTAACAATGAGGAGATGGGCATCATACGCCTGCCGCTGTCGCCTTTCGCACACATCACCCTGCCGCGTGCAAAAACGCCAAAGAAACGCGCCCTCACAATCGAACAAGTGAAAGCGATAGCCGCGCTGCCGAGTAAGGGTGGCCGTTACGATTTCGCTCGCGACTTGTTCCTGCTGTCGTTCGGGCTCGTTGGTATGAACGCAGCCGACCTGCACGAATGTACCACGATGAAAAATAATCATATAGAATATGAACGCAAAAAGACACGCTCCCGCAGAGCCGATAACGCATTTATCCGCGTGCGTGTACAACCGCAAATCGCGCCACTGGTGAAACGCTACCGCGATGATACTCGGGTGTTCAAGTTTTGGCGAATGTATGCCACGACTAACACGATGAACCGCGCTGTCAACATCGGCCTTAAGGAAGTCGGAAGGGACATCGGTGTGCCACACCTCACCTTTTACGCTGCCCGCCACTCATGGGCAACTATCGCGCTCAATGATGCAGGCGTTGATAAGTGGACCGTGCACCTCGCCCTCAACCATGTAGACCCCACCACGGCTATCACCGATGTTTATATCCGCAGGGACTGGCGCATCATTGACGATGCAAACGCTAAAGTTCTCGCGCTCGTGTTCGGCTAACAAAAAAAGCTGTTTATGCTCCCGCACGAACAGCCTCTCGAAGTTTGCTAAGTAAGTCAATTATCAATTCATAGAGCCTCATAACAAATTGGCATCACAAAAGTAGGTGTAATTTTCGGACAAGCCGCGCCACTGGTCATGCAATTATTAACAAACTTGTGAATGTCATGATTTCAGGGCGTGAACGGCCGCAGGGTGGGTGTTTTACCCTTTCGCCCTAACTTCCGCCTTTTCGAGCGAGTTGCCTAATAGCGACAAAAAAGCGCCCGCTACGCAGGGGCGCTCCAACCAAAAAAATATCGCTTGCTAAAGGCTTGTTGCACCCTCGCGGGCTTGCAAGCGGTACAAAGGTACGAAAT